>OGDN01000557.1_pt1 | contig 75051 bp, 106 predicted proteins | sample 1570271 | NCBI WGS metagenome assembly OGDN01 (sample SAMEA4384481, study PRJEB24528) | human gut metagenome | reverse complement strand
GCTTTCCAGATAGGCCTGCCACTCCTCTTCCTTACGGATCTTTTCGACCTTGTCAAAAAAGGCGCTCCAGGAATACAGTGTCTCATCACTGACATTCACACAGCTCACAGGGCTTGCCGCTGACAGAAGTACCATGCCTGCCGGAAGCATTTTCCCGACTTGATCCCGCATGACCTTTGACGGGCTGGCAATTCCGAAGAAGTCTTTTACCGCGTCCAGTGCCGACTTCGCTAAATCTTTAAATACATTTATCAGACTGCTGGCGGCGTTCTTTACGCCGTTTATGACGCCGTCTATGATGTTCTTTCCTAAATCTGCCCAGTTGATCCCCTTGAAAGTATTGATGATCGCAGAAAATACCTGTGGTAATGCTGCGACCAGCGACGGGATCGCCCGAATAATTCCCGATATGAGCGCGCCCAGAAGTTCAATTCCCGTCTGTATGATCTTTGGCAGATTTGCTATGATCGTGTTCACTGTCGAAGTAATGACCTGTGGCAGCGTTGCGATCAGTTGCGGGATTGCCTGCACAATTCCCGATATGAGCGAATTTAAAAGCTGTATGCCTGTTTCTATGATCTTAGGCAGCATGGAAACGATCTGCGACACAATCGTATTTATGATTGTCGGCAGCATTGCTATAAGCTGCGGGATCGCCTGTACTATGCCCGATATAAGGGATAATAAAAGGTTTAGCCCCGCGTCTATGATTAGCGGTAAATTATCCATGATCGCCTGCACGATAACGGGGATCAGTTCTATAATTGCGGTTATAAGTTGGGGTATCGTCTGTGAAATGCCGTTAATGAGACTTACAAGGATTTGTACGCCCATTGAAATGATCTGCGGCAGATTTGTTATAAGTGCCTGTGATATTGTCTGAATGATCGTCGGAAGCATTGCAAGAAGCTGTGGTATGGTTTCCGTTAGCCCCTGTAAAATCCCGCTAAAAAGTGTTGTTGCTGCGTTTAATATCTGCGGTAACAGTGTAGGCAATGCGCCTGTTACTGTCCGTATCAGTGTAAAAAATGCCTGCATGAGCGGCGGCAAAAGCTGATCCGCAAGCCCGCCTAACTGTCCGGCTATTCCTGCAAATGCCGCGCTTAGTCCCTCTATCAGCTTCGGGACTGTCTCGACGATCCGTGGCACGGTTTCCATAACGCGCGGAAGCACGTTGTCAACTACCGTTAAAACACTTTCAGCCATGTTGTCGATCAGCCCGTCCAGATCGGCGTTTTCGTCAGCCAGCCCCGTCATAAGATTTTGGTATGCCGACTTCGCCGCGCTGATCGATCCCGATATAGTTTCGCTTGCTTCCTTTGCGGTTGTCCCCGTGATCCCCATTTCTGTCTGTACGACGTGGATCGCGTCTACAATGTCCGCGTATGAAGATATATCGTACTCAATGCCGGATAGCTTTGTCGCGTCTTCTAAAAGCCGCTGCATTTCCTCTTTTGTACCGCCGTAGCCCAGTTTTAAGTTGTCCAACATTGTATAATTCTGTTTTGCGAAGCCTTGATATGCGGTTTGTATTGATGATATGTCCGATCCCATTTTATTGGCGTTGTCTGCCATGTCTGTGATCGCCATATCCGCTTTCTTTGCTGCCGCTTCGGTGTCCCCGCCCATGCTCTTAATAAGCGCGGCAGAAAATCCCGTTACGGTTTCCATATATTCATTTGCAGACAGTCCGGCGGTTTTATATGCGTTGTCGGCATTTTTTAAAACTGTGTCCTGCGCCTTCATCAGACTGTCATAGTCTTTTTTTGCGTCTGCCGTCGATTTCCCGACGCTTTTGGCATATTCCTCTAACGATTGCCCGCCAGCCCCGAAAAGCGTCTCTACGCCGCCCACAAGCTGTTCATAATCGGCGTATTGTTCCACCGCGTTCTTTGCGATCGCCGCGCCTGCTGTCAGTGCTGCCGTGGAAAAAGCCGCAAATGCTTTCATTGTGCCGCCGATCGTGACTTCCAACGCCTTGAAGCCGCCTTTTGCCGCGCCTGCTGCCGCGTTTCCCACCGCTGTCAGTGATTGCTTTAAGGAAGGCAGCTTGTTTTTTAATTCGTCCGCTTTCTCCCTCATGGTGTGGAAAGCGTCTGCAACTTTCTTAACGTGCGGATGGGCGTTTTTAAAGTCTTCAACCTTCTTTTTTGCGCCCTCGACCGCCGATCCGATCTTCTGTACTGCCGCGCTTTCCTTTACCGTTTCCGCTATTTTCTGCTTTGCTTTTACAAAACCATCTGCCAGCTTTCCCACGATCGGTACATGGCTTGCAATCTTGTATATTTTCTGCCCCAGCGTTTCCGCTTCTTTCGCCGCCGCTTTCTGCGCTGTCTGTGTATTTTTCAGTTCGGTATTGTAGCCAGCCAGTTTTTGCTGCGTTGCTGCGATCTCCCGCTGTAAATCTCGGTACTCCGCGCTATTGTCCGCATTTTTCCCGGCTTCTGCCATTTGTTGCTGTGCTGTCGTCAGCGTTTTTAACTTGCTTTCCGTCTGTTCGATTGCCTGTGATAAAACGGTTTGCTTCTGCGCCAGCAGTTCCGTATTTTTCGGATCGAATTTTAAAAGGGAATTTATGCCCTTTAGCTCTCCCTGCAGGCTTTTTGTTTCCGCGTTCACTTTTGAAAGTGCTTGGTTTAACGGCTTTGTGTCGCCGTCGATCTTTACAGTGATTCCCTTTAGTCCCTTTGACATTGCCGCTTACCCTCTCTTTCCGAAAAGTCGCCGCAGGCTTTGTCTGTCCGGCTCTGTCTGCGATAGCGTCCGCGCATTTTCCAGATATTCACGCCCTTCTTCTGATTTATTCATTTCATGTATGAAAGCGTCCCGCCTGTATTGCAAATAGTCTATATATTCCAGTTCTTCTATTTCGTTTACATTCAGTCCGGTGTATTCATACACTAAATGTTCCCAGTATGTCGGTATGTCATAAAATCCGGCTTCGTCCGTCGGATAGAAGGGCGGCTCTAGTTTGGGTTTGCCGCTTCGCCGTTCACAAACTTAACGTACTGGGCGAAAAATTCCTTTATTTCGTCTGTTGAAAACTGGTCTTCCACCCATTCCGTTGTTATAATTTCGCCTTTCAGATTATTGGAAAGAATTTTCGCTGTGAGATCGTATAATTCATCTATGATCTCCCTGTTTGCTTCGTTCTTTTCCTCTTTTGTCTGCGCGTCGTCCCTTTTGTCCATGATTTCCTGCATATCCATTAAAGCAGAAAAGACGCGCTTTTTCGGCATACCTACCTGTATTACTCTTTCATATTCTTCTTTTACTTTTTTCCCGTCTTTTTCCACTTCCCGCTCGTCGTCAAACGTCAAAACCATGTAATTTCTTCTTGCTTTCTGAAAATTTACTTTAAAATTCATATCTTTACTTTCCCTCCGTTTTTTGTAATGTGCTGGGGCTGGAAATACCAGCCCCGCGTTTATCTGTTATTCTGTGCCGCTGTCCTGCCCTGCGTCATTCCTGCCGCCTGCTGCCGTCTGTGCTGTAAGGAAGGAAGCGATCTTTGCCGCCTTGTCGCCGCCTGTCAGCGTGTAGCCTTTCGCCTTTGCGATCGTCTCAATCTGTGCCACGGTCAGCGCGTTTAACTCTGTTTCCGTGTATGTCTGCTGGTATTCCTCGTCGATTTCTTCCACAAACTCGATCAGCGTTCCGCGCTCGTCGTGCGGTTTACAGGTAAATTCCGCGTCAATCACGGTTGCGCTGTCCGGCGCGAATGTGATTGTAAATCCTGCGCTGTTTCTGCCGACCACAAGCAGATAGCAGTTGCCTTCCACCGGATCTTCATGCACAAACAGGATCGCATACTGTTTCCCGTCGTCGTTTGCCGTTCCGCCGATTTTCAAGCGGCGGTATGTTTTCCCGTCCTTTGTTTCCGTCGTAATTTCTGCCGTAGCCGCAAACTTCGCCAGCGTCTGCCCGTTCCATGTGAAAAGCCCCGACTTGAAAGTGGCTTCCTCGTCCGTCAGAATTTCCTTGACGATATGCCCTAAATCGTCTTTTTCCTGTGTCATTGTAGGCTTGTACTCAATACTTGCGCCGCCCTTGATCCAGCCCGCGTGGTTTTCCTCTGTCATAAGCTGCTTTAAAATGTCTGCAAAGTCTTTCGCAAAATCGCCCGTAAACTCTGCCATATAAAGCATACCGCTTCCCAGCGTGACTTTTTCCTTTGTTCCCTTTTTATTTGCCATGTCTTTCTACCTCTTTTCTGTGAAATTTGTTGTATAAATTGTTACGAACATTTTTTCTTCTGCGATCCACTCCCTGTCCTTTGTCGCTTTCCACGCCTGCTTTGCAAATGCCGCTTCAATCTTTTTTTCGTTCCCCGCGTCTATGCGCGCCGCGTAAAATTCGACTGTCAGATCGTGCGTTATGATCTGTGCGTGGAAGTCGTCGCCGTCTTCCTGTGTCCGGTCAATGAAAGCGACAAATGGCAGCTTTTGTGGCTGTGTGAAAGCTACTTCCGTGACCGGAAGCCCTGTTTCTTTTTTCAGATATTCTTCAATATTCATCAGCTACCACCCCACAATCCTGCCAGCCGTTCGTCCAAAACCTGTTCGGCAATCTGCCGCCCGTATTTAATATGCTTGACCGCTTTTGTCCTGTGTGTCCCGTCCCTCGTTAAATGTCCGTTTTCCAGCAAGTGCGTTAATCTGTATTCCGGTGCTTCAACGTGCCATTCTGCCGCGTAGTGGTGGCGTTCCTGCCAGCCCTTATCTATCGCAAAACTATTCCGGTATGTTCCAGCGCGCCGCCTTTTGCTTACTGGCGCATACTGTTTCGCGGTCTGATTGCAGGCTCCGGCGGCTTCGTCGATCGCCTTTACAAACTCTTTTTCCTGCACGTCTGCCCATTCCAGCAGCACTTCAGAAAGCGCAAGCCCTAACTGATCCGGTGGGATCGCCCTTGCTGCGTTTATGTTCATGCAAATTCCCTTTCCCTGTGTTTCTCGAATTTAACAAGCGTTAGTTTCGTGATCGGTGGCAGCGTGTCTTTTAAATGATCTGCTTTGTCAATGTCGTATTGCTTGCCCTCAATCACTACAACTTGATGCGGTTCTATGTCCTGCTGCCGCAGAATGTGTATAACGCGATCTACGCGGGTATCTGCCGCCCGCGCCGCATAATGTCTTGTGATCCCCACGTTTTCATTGCCGAAGCGCAGCCCCTTTTTTATCTTTTCCAGCCTGTCTTCGTCGTTCACGCAATACACGTCCGCGATCCCGTCGTTAAATTCTTCAAACTTTGCCTTCATCTGCTGCCCCGCTTTCTTTTTTCGGTACATTCGCCACCGCTTCTTCCAGCGCATACCCTGTCAAGTTCCACGAAAAATCATGCTCGAATTGCTCTATGGCGTTTGATCTTCCGTAACGGCAGAAAGCAAAAAGCAGCGTCCGCGCGGTCATTTCTTTTGCGAAGTCGATCTTGCCGCCCTTTAATTTTTCCAGCCGCCCGATCCCCTGCTGCATAATGTCCCGCATTTTCTTTTTTGTCGCTTCGTCCTCAAAAGTAATATCCAAATCATTCAGAATATCTTCCAGCAGAACGTCTTCGGCTGTCTTTTCCTGTACCTCTGCCATATTGCACCGCCTTTTTATGATAGGCGGCAAGGAAAACTCCCGCCGCCTGTTTGTCTGTTAGTTGCTGCCCGCTGCCGTCTGTGCCGCAAGGAAGGAAGTGATCTTTTCTGCCTTGTTGCTGCCTGTCAGTGTGTAGCCCTTATATGCTGCCAGCCCCTCGATCTGCGTCACTGTCATCGCGTTTAACTCGCTTTCCGTCCACTCGGTTTTCTCGACGGTTTCCGGCTCTGCTGCCGCTGCCGTACCCTGTGCATATACCGTGTATGCGGCGGGTTGCAGTGCGCTAATGTCAAGCACAAGAAAGCTGTTGTTGTCCTTCGGCTTGCCGTTGCCATAAAGGTGTCCGGCGTAAACTCTTTCGCGCTGCAAAAACTTGTAGCTGTCGTCATACTCGATCACGCCGTCTTTTCCTGTGCCAATCCCGCAAAAATACTGTTTTGCAATGCCCATAACGGCTTTTCCGCTGGGTACTTCCTCGGACTGGATCACGTCCGTGGGATAAGGCAGTACATTGTTTGCAAAAGTTCCGTCGGGACGCTGGATCGTAGTTGCGGGCATAACTTTCTGCCAGTAATCAACCGGATTTACGACCATAATCACTTCGCCGACCGCGCGGGGGCGGTTGTTCCTGCTTACCGCCATTTGCCCGATCAGCCCGCCGTACACTTCCGGCGTAAACGCCGTAACCTTGATCGCGGTTTTGTCGGGATAGGGCGCGCCGTCCGTGCGGGAAGCGTTCAAGTCTTTCATCATACCGATCGGCATTTTAACGCCTGTACCGCACACAATCCCTTCTTCCAGCCCGACGTATAAAGCGTCCTGCAAAACCTGTCTTACATAGCTGTCAAGCCACGTCGCTCCCAAATCCAGCATTGACTTTGCAACGGGCATAAACGCGGTCAAGCTGAACATAACCATATCCAGCTTTTCAAAATCGCCGGACAGTTCTTTTTCAATCTCCGCTGCGATCTCTCCCCATACGGCTTTCTGCTTTCCGTTCTTGTTTAAAATCCATTCTGTGACATAGGTTGTATTATTAAAATCAATCACGGAAAGCAGCCTGTGTTCTGCTTTCAGACTGTCGAAAACGTCTTCAATAATCGTCTTGGGCATTGTAACGTCTAAATTTGCCAGTGCCTGCTTGGGATCGCTCGACTTCATGGCTGTAATCAGTGCTTCATAGTACCGCTTTTCCTCGGAAGTGATCTGCCGCAGCCCCCGCGCCGCCAGTGCTGCCGCGTCCATCTGTTCAACCGCTGCCGTGTCCTTTGCGCGCTCCAATACTTCCTGCTGGATATTTTCTGCCATATCCGCGAACGCCTGCGCCACCTGTGCTGTGTCTTCGCTCTTTAATGCTTCGTTGAACGCCTGCGCCAGTTCCTCGCGTGTCAGTTCCTTAACGTCTTTGCTTTTCATGTTCTTTTTACCTCTCTTTCAGATATTGCGCCGCCGCTGATCCGATCAGTGCGGCAAGTTTATATTTTCGAGTGCCTTTTTGCTTTTTGTCCTCGTCGTCTTCGTCGTCTTTGTCGTCCGTGTCCTCGTCTGTACCGTCCCCGCCGCCGTCGTCGCTTCCGGTGTCGCCTGTGTCGTCTGTGCCGTCCTCGTCGTCTGTTTCCTCGTCGTCTTCGTCGTCCGCGTCCTCGTCCTTTTTCTGTTTTGCCCTGCAAAACTCTTTCATTTCCTCGCGGAAAGCCTTCTGCGCCGTCATTTCGCGTCGCATTTGTGTAAGCTGCTGTTGTAGCTGCTGTGTCATATCCGGCGCGGGCGTTGCCGCCTTGTCCACCTCGTCAGCGAAGCCCATTTCCACAGCCTGTTCGGGCGTTAAATAGGTTTCGTTGTTCAGCATTTCGATCAGTTCGCCTTCCGTGATGTTCACGCGCTCCATGTAAATCTGCCTGTTACTCTCCATAAGCGTGTCGAGATCGTCCGCTGCTTTCCGCAGTTCGGCAGCGTTCCCCGCCACCGATAGCCACATATTGTGAATTAAAAGGCTTGTACCCAGCCCCATGATCCGGCGGTCTGCCGCCTGTATGATAATTGACGCGATAGAATACGCGAAGCCGTCAACATACGCCACAATCTCTTTACATTTTTTCTGTTTAAGCTGGTTATAGATTGCGATCCCCTCTTTGACTGATCCCCCGTATGAATTGATATGTAATTCAATGGTTGCGCTGTCCGGTATCTCTGCCAGTGCCTTTCTGAAAAATTCTGCGCTTGTCTCGCTTTCGGTATATTCCCACGTCCACCAGTCAAATGTGCCGTATTCCGACACATCATCATAGATATACAATTTATGTACGTCCGATCCTACTTCCTGTCTGAGGCAATAGTGCGCTTTCTGCTGTTTCATTCCGTGCCACCCCCTTCCGTGTCGCCTAAATGCGCCATTTTTTCCGCTTCGGCGTAATTTTTTGTTATATAATGTTTCTGCGACCAGTCGCTTCCGATCGCTGTGTCGCCCAGCTTTGTGCGCAGTTCGTCGATACAGTACAAGCCGCTGGAAAGTCGCTTGTCGCTGTTTGTCGCCTGCTCGAAAATGTCTATATGCTGTATGCAGTTTGTGTTAATGTCAATATAATTCCCTTTACAAAACTGTTTCGCGCCGTACCGCTTGCGCGTCGCTTCCTCTCCCAGCTTTTCCGTGATCGGATCAATGGCAAAAGTCAGAAAGTTTTTAGTGATCTTTTCGACCTCGGAAACGTCCCCCAGTATAAGGGCTTTTGGAATACGCCACGCGCGCCCCGCCATTTCAAATTCGTAATTGATCCGCTCGTTTATGTCTGCTGGCGTTGCTGTCGTCCCCTGTTTTGTCACGTCCGTATATGTATAGCCATTCTGTAATGGCAAAACCGCCGATCCTGCTTCATAAAACGGCTTGAAGCGTTCGGTTATAAGTTCGTTTAACTTTTCTTGGAAGTCTTTCTGCTGGGACGTGTTCGCGTCAATGTTCAATATGCCTTTCTGTGATCCCTGCCGCAGCATATTTCTAACGGCTTTTGCCACCGTCTGTCCGTAGCTTGTAAATGATCCTTCCAGCCGCCGCCTTGCGTCTATGTTGTTTAGCTGCATATAGATCACTTCGCCGGACGTGTACGACCTTTGAAGCGTCAAGTCCCCGATCGTGATTCCTGAAAACACATCTTCATAAAATGCGTATGCCCTCCGGCAAAAACTGTCTGCTACATACAGATAGCCGCCCATTTCCACGATTAAGGCTTCGTTGTCATAGCATAGATTAGAAATAAAGTGCTGCATAAAGTCGCTGCTGTTTTCGTTCGGGTTTGGCTCGTAGTTCCACAAGTAATACTCTGCGCCGCGCTCCGGCTTTCCCTTTACAAATGTTCTGATCTCGCACTTTCCGATCGTGTTTGCCACCATGTTGATCGCGCAAGCTGTCGCTAGTTCCTTAAAAAAAACTTCTGTAAATTCTTCCGCAATCTGTGTCTTTACGCTGATCGTTGACTGTTTCCCGAAGGCTTTTAAAAAATACTCTGTCATGTTCACGCCGCCCACCCCCTTTCTTTAGAATGTGAATAGTGGCAGCACTTCGCCGCCCGTCTGTTGTTCCGGTATTAGTTCATGCTGCGTCATTGCTGCAACATACGCGAAAAATCCGTCTGTTTTCCGGCTCTTTGCTTCGATTTTCTGATACTCATAATTTCCATATTTTTTCGATTTCACTTTTTTTGTGTTGTTCGTGTACCACCGCATGATCGGGCAGTCGCCATATACTATATTGTGATTGCGGAAGCCGCTGTCAATGATCGGCTCGATCTTTATTTTGTCGGACGGGCGCACCAGCTTTATATTTTTATTTTCATAAGTAAAGCCGACGCGCGCCAGTGCTGTCTTCAGTAAAGCGAAGCGGTAATCATCTAACGCCAGCATGGGGATATTGTAAAAGTTTGTCTGTACCTCTACCCAGTCCGCGATCAGTTCCGGCGGGATTTCCGGCGCGTCTACGATCTCCGCGTCCCCTGCTGCCACCGCTTCCATGTACGGAAATTTTATGCGCGGCAAGTCCGCGCTGTTTGCGCATATCCATGTATGCTGTTTAAAGACAAACTTTGCGCCCCGCTTTGTGAGTACGCCAGCCGTTGCAAAATCATTTATTTTTGTGTAGTCTATGCCGATCACTCCGGTTTCCCGCATGATCGGCGGCTCTACTTCCTGCCGCGTTATCAGAATGTTTTCCCATGATGTTAATTCCACCTCACTGTTTCCCTGCCGTATGTTCATGCGCTTAGTCATAAAGTCGGACGCGGAAGACCTGTTTTCTTTCCACTCCCTGTACTCTTTGCGTGTTTCCTCTAGCAATGTAGGCAAATACCGAAGACTTGGGTTTGCTTTGTGCCAGTTTTCTTCGTCGTGTACCTCTTCGGGGTCGTCAAGCATACACATAAAAGGCAATAGCCCGTTGTCGTCAATCTCAAAATCTAAAATGCGTTTTGATTTCTCGATCAGATCATCTAAAACGCCGTCGCATACGTCGCCATTAGTTGTCGTATATGTCATGCGCGGCTGGGGCTTTTTCCCCAGCGCAGTCGTAAATACTTTTATATTGTCGTAGCTTTCAAATGCGTGTACTTCGTCAAAATCTACCTTGCCGGATCGCAATCCGTCCTTTGATTTTGCATTGTTCGTCCGGTATTTGATCTTTGATCGCGTTTTTCTGCTTTGTATTTCCGATTTTGTCCAGCGGAAGTGCCGGATCAGCTTTTTCCTGTTCTTTTCCAGCACGTTGTATATATCATCAAAGGACGTGCGCGCCTGTTCTTCCGCTGTGGCGCAAATATCTATGTCATAGTTGGGTATTCCGTTGTATGGGCTTATTAGTGCGAAGTCCTCAAACGCTAAATAACCGTTTTTTCCTGCGCCCCGTCCCACAAAAATCAGCAGATCGGGGAAGCGTGGCAATCCGTCTTCCCTGTATACGCAGCAATGCAAAGTGAACACGAATTTTTCCCACGGGAATAACTCAAAATCAAAATATTTTTCCAGCTTCATGTAGTTGTGAAGCTGTTCTGTGTTTATGGTTAAATTTTCGCTTTCAAATACCTTTTTTACGAATTTAACCAGCTTTTTTTGGTATAAACAGACTTTTTTTAGCCCTTTTTTACCCCCGTTTTCGACCATGTAAATATAGTCACATAGTTCCGGTACGTCTTTATAATTCGTCGTCAAAGTCCCCACCGCCTAACATAGCGTTGGCTTTTAGCCCTAACTCTGCAAGCAGCTTTAACATTTGCGCATTTGTCTTGTTGAACATTTCCACGGCTTCGTTTTTTTTCATGCCGGACTGCCCGCCGCCGTTGTTGTATTTTACGATAGTTCCGCGCTTTTGAATGTCTTCGATCAGCAGGGTTTTTGTAACATACATAGCCATGTAGTCGTCGATCATATCGTCAAAAAATTTCCCGTATGTCCCGTTTGCTTCAAGCTGCTGCCGCAGATCGTTTTCAATTTCTTTGTACTTTTTTGTGCGTGTGATCCGCTTTACGTCCTCGCTCCTGCTATCCGGTTTCTTTGCCATGTATACCACCCCCTCATGTGCGCGCGAATTTCCGTTTTGTCTACCCCATGCCCCGTTTCCCGTCCGTCGCTCAAAATCCAAAACTTTTTGGGCGGGGGGGATCATTTACCAGCGTTCCTCATTCACAAATTTATTTTTATTTTCTTTCTTCCAGCCTTTTCCCTTGTCATGCTCTTTATTGTGGCAGTCCTCACATAAAGGAATTAAATTGTTATACGTCACTCCGTTGTATGTGTATGTCCTCGACAATGCCAGTCGCGGATGCCGCCGCACCCACTGAACATGGTGGACGCTGCGGGCTGGCGTATGAAAGCCCCGCTTCTTGCAATGCTGGCACTCGTAATTATTTTCTTTCATAACCGCTTCGGATAGCTGCCGCCACTCTTTGCATTTATAGAATTTATACAGCTTGTCTTCTGCGATCAGTTGCTTGATCCATTTTTCCAGTGCGTCCTGTGTCATAGATATATAGCCCGCTCTCTTTATGCTGGGTACGACTGCCGCACCCAGCCGAAGGAAAGTATAAGGCATACAGCAAAATAAAAAGGGACGCAAACAACATCAAAATATAATTGTGTCGTCTGTGTCCCTCGTATCTTCGCTGTATGCCTTATTTACGGCTTTATTTTAACATATCCCCTAAATATATGCAACTTCTTATTTCTGCTCCAGCTTGGCGCGTTGTGGCGCGTCCTGCTGCCCTTTCTATGTCCCGTTCTGTCCTGCTGCCAGCGTCGCTTTATATATTGCCGCCTGCTGCCGTCTGCGCCTATGTAAACGGCAGTTCTTCGTCTATCCCGTCCGGTATGTTCATAAAGCCTTCGTTGTCCGTCGGATAGTCCCCCGCTGCCGCCTGTGCGTTTCCCTGCTGCGCCTGTCCTGCTGCCGCCTTGCTTTCTGCAAACTCTTGATCTTCTGCCACTATATCCGTTGTATATACCTTTACGCCGTCGCGGTTCGTGTAGCTTCCCGTCTGTATTCGCCCTGTTAAAACAATCTTTGTCCCCTTGTGTAAATACTTTTCTGCAAACTCCGCAGCTTTCCCGAAAGCTACAACGGAAGGAAAGTCTGTGCCAGCGTCCTTTCCCCTGCGGTCTACTGCCAGTGTATACCGTGCTATACACATTTGTTCCTGTGAATCGCCCTTCGCCGAATATCTCACTTCGGGATCGCGCGTCAGCCGTCCCATAAGTATAACTTTGTTCACTGTCTGCCCCCTATTACTTTCTTTTATTGTTTGTCCCGATCCAGCCTAAAATAACGATCGTTAAACAAATGATCGCCGTTATGATGATTGCCGTCATATTTACGTTTCCCATTCTCTCACTTCCTTTCTGCCGCTTTATTTGCTATGATGATCGCCAGCGTGACCGGAAAAGCCACGCCCGCGAATATGCTATATTTTTTTATCTGCTTTTTCTGCTTTTCGTCGGCTTCCTGTGTTTTCTTTGATGATAAAAGAAACATATAATAGCCGAAGCCTATTGCCAGTTCTATGTAGAGAAATGCGGCTATTCCTACCGCCACGCCTGCTGCCGCGCTCATGTTTTCCCCTCCCCCATTTCTTTTTCTATCCTCATGCACTCTTCAAGATATGCTTTGTGGATATTATCAAACCAAAATTCCCACTCCGCGTCGTGTTGCTCTGCTTCCGGTTTATCGTGACTTTTAGCCATGATATGTGCCGCTTCATGTGCAATTATTTCCAGTGCGTCCTGCCAGCTTAATTCTACGGCTATCCCGATCAGAAAATTTCCGTCACTGTCTTTCTGTGTAAATCCCCAGTTTCCGTCGCATTGTTCTTTTGATAAAAATACAAGTTCCGCAGTAATATCATTTACTTTTTGGATCGTATCAAAGAGAATGTCTAACGGATTGTTTAATATTTTTATCATCTGTTATTTTTGCCCCCTTTCCCCTGTTTCTTTTTCACACGCCGGAAACGGACAGTTTTTGCAGTCCTTATTTTCACATTGTCCGTTATTTGTATCTGTGAAAAAGCCGCGTATACTTTCCGCTATTTTACCCACGTTCTGCCCGTTCCTTTCTTGCCTGCGCTTTCTGAATAATCAGTTTTATTTTTATAACTTCGCTGTCCTCTAAATATTCGCACACGTTCGCAAGATCGGACGCGGCGGCGTACCGCTCCGCTTCATCTTCCGTCATTTCTCCGCTTTCCGAAAAATCCGCGTTTTCCGCTGCCCTGTTTTCCTGTGTTTCCTCTCCTGTCGCCAGTCCTGCCACTGTCTGTCCGTCCTGTTCGATCGTTATTGTGATTTTTGTTTTTCCCATGCCCTGTTTTCTCCTTTCCCGTTTATACCGTCGATCCTACGTCGTCCAGCCCGTATTCCCGCTTTCTGCGCTTGCAGTCTTCCAGCATACGTTCCAAAATGCCTACTTCCTCGTCGCTCATATAGATATAATACTTTTCAAGCATTTTCAGCGCATGAAGGCGGCGTGTGTTTTCCTTTTCGTCCTCGTTTGTGTCGGTATCTGACATTTGATCCGTTTTCTGCTCTGTGATACTGCGTTTTTCCTTTTCCTCCCCCTTTTTCGTGTCCACCATTTCGCGGATTTCCTGCGCCTTTATGTCTTCGCCTGCTGCCACCCGTCCGGCAATCTCTTTTTGTTCGTTTTCCGGTAACTGGCTTGCTGCTGCTGCCGCTGTTACGCCCATTTCGCCTTTTTCAAACTGTTCTTTTACTTCCGGTACAGCATTTTTATTGATCCTGTTATAGTCCCCGATAACCGCCGCAGACGTTCCCATAATTCGCGCCACATAGTCCCGCACCCGTTCGCCGTGTTCCAAAATCAGCAGCTTTTCCCGCTGCGCCTGTTTTAGTGCGTTTTTCCATTCCTCGGCTTCGATCATCTTGTCATAGTCGGTATAGTGGCGGTTAAAGGCGTTTCCGATCAGCACATGAAGCCTAAACTCCGTTTCCGTCATGTCCTTATAGCGGCAGTTTACGACACGGAAATTTTCTGCGCCGCCCTGCACTAACATTTCAATGGCTGCGCGCCGCCTGTGTCCGCTTGCCAGCCAGTATTCGCCGTTTATGCGCCCTAATATTAAAGGCTCATGCAAGCCGCCTGCCATTTCGATCCCTGCTGCCAGTTCCTCTATTTCGTCCATGCTGTATTTGTTGTGTTTCGTCACTATGATTTTTTCATAGTCCAGCCGAATTTCTGCAAAATCCTTTTCAATCGCTTTCGCTTCCCCTGTCGTCGCCGCGTTCATAATTTTTTTAATATCAAATGCCATTTTGGCTTTCCTCGCTTTCCGTCTTTTTTTTCCTTATGCGTCCGATCTGTCTTTCCAGCTTTTCTTCTCTGATCTCTGTCACTCTCTCCCTGCAACAAAGCATTTCTTTCATTTGTTCCAGCACAATCTCAACGTCCGCTATTTCCTCGATCAGATTGATATATGCTTCGCTTTCTTTGTCCAGCCTGTCCTCATTTAATGCCCCGTAGCCGCACTTTAAATCTTTTCGCCAAAACTTATTGATTGCCTGCGTTAGTTCTGCCATTTCCTCTATACACTGGCGGGATTGCGCGTCATACCCGTACCGCAATACAATTTCCTGTATTCTTTCATCAGTCATTTTTTACACCCCGTTTTCCTGCAAATACTCATTTACAAATTTTCTGTATGTGACTGCTGCCGCGCTGCGCGGGCTGTACTTCTCCAGCGGCTCTTTGTAGTATGTCGCCGCCGTTACCTTGTCCGACCGTCTTATCCTCGTTTCAAATACCCTGTATCTGCAATTTTCACGAAGCCACTTTTCTGCCGCTTCGTTCTCCGTCGTTTTCCGGTAATTTGTCAGAAGTATTCCGGCGATCCGAAGCCCCGCGTTTAATGCCTGCAGCTCCTCGATCTGTGTCGTTATCGTCTCTACGCCGTCCAGTGCCCAGTTGTCAAGCGTGATCGGGACTATAACTTCATCAGCGGCGCATAGCGCGTTAATGGTACATATAAGCAGCGCGGGCGGGTTATCAATAATGCAATAGTCGTATATCTGTTTTACCCCCTTCAAATACTCTTTTACCCTGTTTTCCTGTCTCTCTGTGCCTGTGCGGATCGCGTTGTCTGCTTCCAGAAGGGAAATGTTCGCGTTTACAATTTCGATCCCGTGCTTTTCCTGTGTGATCGGTGTGCGCCTGTATAAAATTTCCGCTACGCCGCAAGTATCTTCCCCGCCGTCGTAGCAATCGCAAAACTGGCTGGCGTTCCCCTGCGGATCATTGTCGATCAGCAAAACGCGCTTCCCGTGCTTTTCTGCCAGCAGCGTCGCCATATTGATCGCGGTTGTAGTCTTTCCTACGCCGCCTTTTAAGTTGATGATTGCAATAGTTTTCATGTGTCGTCTTTCCTTTCCTTCGTTTTTGTTGTCTTATTAGTCATATTCTGCAAAACTCACGTTTTTAAGAACGCAGGCGGCGCAGCTTTCCGAATTTTCTTTGTCGCCGCAGTCTTCCGGTGTAAAATCCCCGCCGAAAATACATTCCCCGCGCATTGCCGCTTCCGTCAATACAGCTTTCAGCGTGTCCACGTCGTCCCCGCTGCAATATATTTCCATTCGTTTCTGCGGTCTGCACGGTTCGGATGCCGGATTGCTCAAAATTGTATGTACTCCCTGTAAATAGCTTTCTAACTCCTGTGTGGCTTCTACTCCGCTATAACATACCGTTACTTTGTAGCCCTGTTCTTTTAATGCCTTGATCCACTCTTTTTGATGATCTGTGGGCTTGTTTTTGCCGTATTTCATTTCGATATACAAGCCTGCGAAGCCGTTCATGGGGACGGGTAAGCAAAGATCGGGTACACCCGCTTTTACTCCCATAGCCTTGAAGCGCGCCGCTTCCCTTGCGTCCCTCTTTCCCCCGTTTGGGATATGAAATAATAACTTTAGTTCGGGGAAGCGTCCTGTGTTCCAGTTCGCCCAGTCTATCACGCCCATTTGTTCCGTATCTTCCCCGCGTTTTAAATTTCCGTACATTCTGCCGCCCCTTTCTATGCGCCGTAATTAAGGTTTTATGTTTCCGCAATCCCAGCCGCTATTCCCGCCGCAAATGCTTTCCCAATTTCTAAGCCTTCCCGCGCCGTCAATCCTGCTGTCGCGTCTATTTTTTCAATATCCGTCATTTCTATCGACTTTCCGCATACTGCCATATCTGTGCCGTGTGCCATGTCAATGCCCATGTATATCTGTTTCCCGTCCGGCGTTGCGCTTTGCCCCGCGCCTGCTGCCATCGGCTTTTTTAAAAATGCTGCTGCTTCAGCAAACAATTTGAATTTATTTGCGCTGTACCAGCGTTCCTGCCCTAAATCGTTTTTTACCTTGATTTCTTTTAACTGCCACGGTCTTCTGCCCGCTTTCACGTCCAGCACGTCGTACATTTTCCCGAACGTCAGCGGCAGTCCGTCCGCTGTCCTTGTCCTCTTAAATTCTGCTTTCATTTCCCTGTACCTCTCTTTCTGCCGTCAACGGCTTTTTATACTCTTTCAATTCCTCAATAATCAGATCGCGCGGCAGAATATCATGGCAAAAATAAACCGTTGCAAAGCTCACGCCCTTTTTATAGTCCCTCATGCTCTGCGGACTGTGAAACGCGATCCGCTTATCAAATGCCAAGATCTGTATGCCCCGTTTAAAATATTTGTATCTGTCTACGCTCTGTAATGAATTAAGCGGCAGCAATACCGCAAACGGTTTCCCCAGTTCATAAAGCCTTTTTAATACCGCGTCTTTTTGTGTAAAAGGCGGGTTTGATACTATGCAATCATATTCCGGCGGCTCGTATGTGAAAAAGTCCAGCCCGTCCGATATGTCCGAACGCACGACCGACGCCCCCCCTAGCCTTGAATGATTGATAAAACGCCGACCACTCCCGATCAAACGGTGTCCACACCTTTGCCCCGACCGGTATGTATTTCAAAATCGGCTCAACGGCATAATAGGGCGTGTATTGTTCGTTGCTTTCCTCTGTCCGGTCTGCCTTTAAATATCCTGTATTAAGTCCCATTTTTCTTTTTCTCCCTCTGCGGTTTCTCTGTGATCTGCACTTCCCCTGTCTCTAGGTTTAGTGTGTAGCTTTCTTTTGTTCGTTTCCGGCTTGTCCCGTCATAAATCAGCGTATATGTAAAATACATAAAGCCTGTTACCTCATGCCATGCTTCTGCCACGCTGTCTTTGTCTAAATACCAGCCCTTTGGTATCTCGATTGTGTGATTGTAGGCGTTTTTTGATCGTACCGTCGTTTTTGTCGGCTGCGGTATCTTTAGATTTTTACTGGAATTGTACCGCCTGCCGGAAAAGCCCTCACACGTCCTCATGGTTTTTTCTGAATATTTCACAAAATACGAAGCCAGCTTCCTGTACTGTCCGCTTTCGTCTAACGGCTTTATTGTGATCCAGCCCTTATCCCAGCATTTTTTCAGCTTTGCGATCTCTATAGCATTTAATACCATGTGAACGTGTGCCGCTCCCCTCTCCCCTACCTCTGCGACCCACACATACTTTGCAACGTCCCCAGCCTGCTTGTATGCTTTCCGTATATCCCGAAGCAACTTGTCAACGTCTGCCCTTAGTTCCTCTTTCCCTGCTGGGCGTTTATCCTTTTCATACGACCATGTAATATACAGGCTTGTGCTATCAAAATTTTCGTTTAATATCCATGTCAGCTTTTTTATAGCCTGCCTGCTGTTCACTTTCTTCTGTGCTTCGCTTGTTTTGTTTTCCTTCCGTCTGCGTGATCCCTCTTTTGTGTCGGATCGCGTTGCGTAATAGTATGTATGCTGTTTTGTCTTGCCAGCTTTGCATGTCTCATGTCTATATGGCATATCCCCACCACCTGTCGATAAAATAATATGCTTAACAAGTCGTAACGGCGGCTTTAAAACCGCCATTTTCCTTGACTTTTTACCGTACACGGCGTATACTATTACTAGGTTTTAATTTTAGCTGTGTACGGCTTGACCGCTTTGGATTTCCCGATCCGAAGCGGTCATTTTTCGTCTTTCTTTTCTCGGTTTTCAATGTACGCTTTATTTTGTGTCGCCTGCTGCCGCGCCGTTTTCTCCGGTGTTTCCGAATACCCCCCCGAAAAGAAAATCAAAACGCATTTGCGCCATTTCGTCCCGCAGTCGTTCGTCTGCTTTCGTGAAATAGTCTTTTTCGATCTCAAAACCTAAAAAATTATGCCCCGTCCTGTATGCTGCCCGCAGACACGCGCCCGATCCCGCGTGTGTGTCCAGTATCTTGTCGCCTGCTGCCGTGTAATTCTGTATTACCCACTCATATAACCGGATCGGTTTCTGCGTCGGGTGGAAAGTGTGATCTTTCTGCAATTCTGCGCGGTTTATAACTACGATCCGCGTGGGCTTCTGAAATGTTGTATATGCTAATTCGCAATCACTCATAGAAAGCCCGTGCTGTCCTTTATCCCACACAATCCATCCTTTAGTGCCTTTCCTCAAATGCTCTACAAAGTAATTGCCGCCCCATATAATCTGATTGACGCTTACCCGCTCCAATTCTCGGAAATACTCTGCGGACGGGATCGCTTTGTCCCAGTCTTTCTTTTCGTGCGCTTTCCGGCTGTGCTTTGGATTTTTATTGATATTAAGCCTTTGTCCGTCAATCCCGATCCCATACGGGGATCAGTTATTGCGACCTCGAAAAACTTATCCGGTATTTCTTTCATGGCTTCCATGCAGTCCAGATTGTAAAGCCTGTTTAACTCAAACATTGCCCGCTCCTTCTTTCTCTTTCATTTCCTCGATCATGCGCGCCAGCCCGTCCGCTGCCTTTTCCCAGTCCCTCGCTTCCTGCCGAAGTTCCTTTATTTTCGTATTTGCTGTATGTAGCTGATTTTTCAAGCTGTCATTTTCCTGCAATAGCCGCATGATCTCCGCTTTCTGCTGCGGGGCGGCGTTCATTATCTCCGGCGGTACGCGCCTTCGCAAGTCCGGCTTTTCAATCACTGTCAAAACGGCGCGGCTTTCGTATCTGTCCACGGTCATTTCCTGCCCGCAGCGGACGCATTTATAAACCGTGTTATCTTTCAGATCGTCCGGTAAAATCTGCGCCCCGCATTTCAAACAAATACACTGGCTTTTGTTCTTAACTGAAAATGATCTTTTTACTGCCATATTCCACCTACTGCACAAATTCGTTGTTGTCGCTGATTTCCCGCACGACCTTTATTTTGTCCTTTGCCATTTGCGCGATCCGGCAGCGAAGCCCCGTTCTGATCGTTACCGTTGCGACCTTCATTTTTTTGTCGCAGATAGCGTCCGCGGAATTTAACATGATTACCCGTACCGTTTCCGGCTGCTTGTACTCGCCAGCGTCTTCGCCGAAAAGTTCATTGATCCGCTGTTTTGCCACCGTCCTGCGGTTCTTTTCCTGCTGATACTTTATAGCTTCATCGCACCCGCACAACATTGTGGCGGCTTCCTCTAACTGTGGGGCGGTCATTTCCGCGCCGTCCTCTACGATCACGCTTTGACCGCAGAAACGACACGCGCCGGAAGAAGCCCCAGTCTTGCTTTGTCTTGCCATGTTCTTTTTTCTCCTTTCATTTGAAATATTTTATAGCTGTCAATATTGCTTCTATTGCCGTAACAAGCGCGGCAGCAAGTCCCGCCGCCGATATGATCCGCTGCGTGTAAAGCTGCCGGACGCGGCGCGCCCACATTGCTTCCCGTACCGGATTTATAGCTTTGTCGTCTATGTACTCATGCGCAAATATTTTCCGCGTGTCCGTGCCGCCATAGTTCTCTATATTTTCCGCTGTATTTTCGTTTACATAGTCAAATATAAGCCCCTGCCCCTCGCACCACTCCACCGCTTCCTGCAGGTCTTTTCCTTTCCGGCAAGTATACAGAATAAGGATTGCACCGCCCTTCTGAAGCTGCTTGCAATATTTAATCATTTTCGGGATCGGCTTTATAATTTCGGGGAATTTTGTTTCTGCCAGCGTCCCGTCAAAATCTACCGCAACGATCCGGCGGTATTCCGGCGCGCTCATGCCCGCACCCGCTTTCTGATAATGCGCCGCCAAAAAGGGCGGTTTTTAGCTTCGATCCCGCTGGCGGTTTGTTCCCCTGCCTGTCTAATCACGTCGATCACGTCCTTTAATTCATTTTCAGAAATAAGATCAAAGTGGCGCATAGCGTTGGCGTACCCTGTCGCAATCCCCGTCTGTGTGTATACGTCCTTTTTTGTCTTTTCCAGCCTTATTTCTTGCAACAATGTATTTAATTCTTTTAACCCTTTTTGCTGCTGCTGTCTCATGCCGCGCCGTACTGCAATGCGGGCAGTTTTCAACATTTCCACGCCTGCTGCCTGCGCGATCTTTTCAATGTCCAGCTTTGCCGTTTCGTGCATGGCGGCGCGGTCTGCTTCTGTCATAACTACAATAAAAGGCTTTCCCCCGCCCTGCTGCCGCCTGTCATTTGCATAAATGCCGAAAACCTCTTTTAATTGTCCTGTCATTTTGCCCCTGCCCTTTCCTCTTTGCTTTTTGTTTTCAGTTCCACAACGCTTACTTCGTAGCTTGTACCTAAATACGGCAGCTTGCGCCCCTGTATGTGTTTTTTAAAATTGCGGGACTGAAAACGCCCATATATTTCTACATAGTCCCCGACTTTCAGATCGGCGGCTTTTTCTGCCTGCTCGTTCCAGCACACGCACGGGATATAATACGCGCCCGTGGGCGTATTTGCCGCCACCACAAGTCTTGTTACTGTTACCCGCCGCCCTCTCGGTGTTCGCCTTTTTGTTTCGCGTCCGCTTGGCGGTTTGCATATATTCCCGCAGATTGTCACTTCGTTTTGATCCTCTACTGGGGGATCATTCACGGCGATCATTTCTGCAAAAATGAAAACTTTCACGCGGTTTTCTTCCGGTTTTGGATCGTGTACGTTTTCCGACCGGATTTCGCCGCCGCAGAATATTTCCGCGCCCTCTTTTATCCTCTCCAGTATTTCCTTTGATCCGGCGGCGCGCCCGTCGTACTGCAAAATAAATGTGTCTTCTGTATCACTGGGGCGCGTTCGTGTCAATTCTACTTCGTACACTTTGCGTGCCCAGTCTGCCGCGTCAACTATCAGCGCGGGCTGGCTGGTAACGCGCCCCGCAATCCCGATCGTGTTATTTCTGCTCATGCTTATTTATCCCCTTTCATATTTTGGTAACTTTCCCGCCCGCGCGTAAAAGTCGTATAAATCCGCTTTACAGTGTGCCAGTTCGTCCCGCAGCCACATTATTTCTGTCTCTGCGTCCTCTGCTTTCTCCGCTACGCGGGTATAGTCTGACAAAATCCGGTCTTTATCCTCGTTTAACTTTTTCGTGCGTTCCTCATACTTTCCGACTACTTCCGCGTATGCTGCCGGACTGATCCAGCCCATGCGCTGCGCTGTTTCTGCTGTTACATATCCCAGTATTTGCACAACTTTTTCAAACGCCATACGCACCCCGAAACAATCCACAAAAAGCTGCAATGCCGTTTCTTCATCTATTGCGCACATATTCCGCAAACTATCATCAGATAATTTTTTGATATACCTATTTAATGCTTGCTGGCTGTTTATTCCCTGTACGCCGTCGCTTCTGAAAACGTGAAGCACTCTTTCCAGCGTCTCTTTGTCTGCCCCCAGCCCTTCAGCCTGCCATAGCTGCACTTCTCCCATGCTCTCTTTCCTCTCTTTCCTGTTTGTAGTTTTTCAGTTCGTCGATCGCTCTTTTATAGCAATCTATTATTTCCGTTTCTTTTTCTCTTACAATGCACCTTCCGCGTGTTTCTCCGCTATATTCCCATATCTCGATCAGATCGTCTTCACTCTCATAAATGCTAGAGTGAATATGTGACCGCAGATTATATCTTTTTCGCAAAGGATTGTATATTTCATTAAATTTTCTAACTATTTCCTTGTATTCGTCTTCCATGTGCGCCCTCTATGCAATCAACAAGTTTCCGCAGTTTTGCCGCTACCCCCCCATAAAGTCAATCAGTCGCATTTGTGCGGTTTCCTGTCTGTATCTTTCCTGTGATAATTTGAAATAATGTTCGCTTAACTCGAAGCCCACGAATTTATGCCCTGTATTCCGGCAAGCTATCAGCGAAGAAGCCGATCCCACGTGCGTGTCTAAAATCGTGTCGCCTGCTGCCGCAAAATTTATCAATATCCATTCGTACAACGCCACGGGCTTCTGTGTCGGGTGTATGCGGTACTCTTTTTCTTTCATGTTCTCTTGGATCATTCCGTGCCATGTATATTTGTATCTGCGGACGGCGGTTTTAAAGGAAGTCCACGCCAGTTCGCAGTCTGCAAAATCACTGTTTCCGTTGTTTTTATCCCACACAATCCAGCACGGGCTGTCATACGGTATTTTTGAAATAAAGTGGTTTGCGCCGAAAATGATCTGATTTTTGCTAACTCTGAATAATTCCCGAAAATATGCTTCGTCCGGCGGCTTTACGTCGCCGCCCGCAAACGGTGTATACGCTTTCGACGTTGCCAGCTTTGACCGTGTACCGTTCTTTTTTCCGTTTTCCTTTATCCCATACGGGGGATCGATGATCGCAAGATCAAAATATCCATCAGGGAAGTCTTTCATTCCCTGCATACAGTCCATGTTGTAGTAGCCGTATTCAAGCATTGCCGCCGCTCTCCTGTTTTCTTTGTCTTTCAATCTCTTTTTCCGCTGTATATATAAAATCTGATAAATCTGTTATTCTCTGTTCGTATGTCTCATATTCTTTTTTAGCTTTTTCATACGCCCAGCGTAAATGTTCGCGCTGTGCTGCCGTGATCTTTTTTTCCAGTTCTTTTCTTGCCTTTTCTGTTTCTGCTTCCAGCCCTTTGTTTGCGTCATATGTGAAACGCCTGTTTGCTTTCGTCCCTTTTACTCTCATGCTGTGCTTCTCTCCCTTTCTTTTCCTTGTTTCTATGTATTAAACAGGCTCATTTGCCCGTCGCATTGCTTCTTTTTTGGTATACGCGGCTTGTATTTACATTCTTCTGGATTTTCGCTGCGGCAGATGTAAAAAGCGTCAACTTCGCAAAAATCAAACAATTTGCAAGCGTCCCGAACGGAAGTTTTTTTAATCATTATGCTTAATTCCTCGCATACCGCTTCCGTTTCATCCTGTGCTATGCAATGTATACAATATCTGCAATAATGCTTCATGCTTTCTGCGTCCTCTATCTAAATTCATGCCGTTTCGTTCAAAATAATTTTTCTGAATATGCTTTCAAAGATCGGTACTGCAATGCTGTTTCCCGCCTGCCAGTATAGCGGCATTGTGTAACGCCCGTTTTTCTCCTGTACTGCTGCCGCTGCGTCAAAATCTGCGTCCGTGTAGCCCTGTAATCTCCAGCACTCTCTTTCCGTCAAATACCTATACCGACCGCCGCCGCAGTCTATAACCTGTGTTGGTGTTCTGTCCTGTCTGGTTGTGATTGTATAGGCATAGTCTTTTATAATATTTGCCCGCCGCACTACTCCCTTTTTGCCGATTGCGCTATATACGCTCGGCTGGGTAACGTCGTATACTTCCGGCGCGTCCGGCAGAAGAAATTCTTTTATATTCCGCATTGGGGACTTTATTAGATCATTAAAATTAAATTTTTCATTCCCCAGTATTGAAATTGTAAATACACGTTGCCGCGCCTGCGGAAGTCCGAAGTCCCTTGCGTCCAGTATGGCGTAGCTGTTTGTATACCCCAGCCGCGTCATTTCCTCTATGTATTTATTAAAATTTGCTATCATGTGCCGCGATAACACGTTTTTGACGTTTTCCCATATTACAACACGCGGCTTCCATACTCCCATTTGCTCTATAATGTGAATTGTTTCCCACATAAGGCTTGAACGTGTCCCGCTTCCCTTGTCTGCGCCTTTTCCTCTGTTTATCCTGCCGCCTGCTGCCGTCGCTTTCCCTTGATGCCCTGCGATCGAAAAATCTTGGCACGGGCTGCCGTGTATAAGAATATCCGGTTTTAAATTCCATCCCACGACCGACTGCGTTTTATTCTGCAATTCATCTTTAAAAATCGCATTGTATGATCTAACCGCCTTTTCGTCGATTTCTACATAATCAATACTTTTTACTGGTATTCCTATATTTCGCAAGGCGCAGCGCGGCGATCCGATCCCGCCGAATAATTCAAGTATTTTTACCATTTCGGGAATACCCCCCCGAAAAGTCCATCGTCCTTTTTCATTTTTCATTGTCCTTTCCTGTCGTCTGTGTCCTCATACTATCTAGGTGGCGATCTTGCTTTCATGCCCTGCCACCCCGCTTTCCGGCGTGTGCATTGTGTTGTGGCTTTTCACATTAAAAAGCTACTGAAAACCTGTTTACCGTCTGCGCGCTCTCTAGCTTGGCGCGTCCGCTGCCATTTTTCCACAATGCCCTGTACTCCGGCTGTTGGCTTGCCTTCGTCAGTCGCAAGGTTGCCGACCTTGCAAGACGGGGACTGCTGCCCCGTTTCGGCTATTTTCAGCTTTGAAATAAAAATCCTTTGTCTACAAGAAATTTGATCCAGTCGCAGCCGCAAACGTCGTCTTGCTTTATATACTCATAAAATTCTTCTTTACTGTTTACGCCGTCTTGCTGCATGAAACGTCTTGCTGTTTCAATGCTTTTTGTTTGAAATACACACTCCGCATAAAACGTCTTTTCCATTGTCCCGTAGTCATTTCTACTTTTTGGTGTCCGCATTTCAACTTTTATCACTTTTCTTTTGTTCTTTTGGGATATGCCCTTTTGAATAACTACCGCTTCACTGAATAACCAGCCATTCCAGCCCCGCCGCATTGGTGCAAATTGTGTCCGCGGTACTTCTACTAAATCCCCCGCTTTTACTTTTTCAAATTCCACCGTTTTCATTTTCTGTCCCTCTCTGCTTTCAGCTTCAGCCACCATTCGGGATTGTTCCTGTATTTCCCGTTTGGGCATTTATCGCAGCTTTCTTCTTTACATTCTCCGCAAAATGTTTTCTGAAAAGCTGTGTCCCACGGCGCGTCTAAAACCGGAAGACTTTTTAAAAATGTGCCCAGTGTTTCGGGGCTTTCTGTCAGTTCGTCGTATATCCTCATTGCGTCCCCCTTATCCGATCGCCCGCTGTGCTGTGTCTGCGCTGTATCTCACACTATTCGCAACTATTGTCTTTCCTCGCTCCAATTCTCTGTAAATAGTTGCGATATGAACGCCGACTGCTGCCGCGATCGCCTTTTCATTCATTCCGCTGTTATACATTGCTTCGATCTGCTGCCTGTCCGCAAATACAAGCCGTTTATACTTTCTTGCCACTTTCTTCGCCCCTTTCTGTGAATTTGAGTAAAAAAATAATGCGTATGAGTTCCGAAAAACTCATACGCACTTTACATTTTTACATACATTCTTATATAAAAAAATTAAATGCGATAGAGTTTGTTTAACTCTTTTCGCATTTAATTTTAAAACTTAGCGTTATTTTTTTATCATATATTTTGTCAATAGTTTTGCGACAAGTTTTTGAAAAATATTATGCCGTGATTTTTTCTAACTCTTCTTTAAATAATTCTTCTGATGTTTTGAAACCGAAAATGCCCCGTGGGTATGTGTTTATCCAATTTTCTATAAATTCAATGTCCCTATCTTGCTTTTCGTCAAAATCTTCCCCTTTAGGGATATGGCGGCGGATTAGTTTGTTGGTGTTCTCGTTGGTCCCTCTTTCCCAACTACTATACGGATGACAGTAAAATAAATATGTGCGCTTCTCCCCTGGTGTCAATGCTGAACGCTCCATGCCCTTACAATCTGAAAACTCCACGCCGTTATCTACCGTAATGCTTCTGAACACTTTAGAAAACATATCTCCCCATTTTCTTTCTAAACGGTCCAGGGCATCCACCACGCTTTCCGCCTTTTGGTCTTTTAGTTTAAATATAATCTCGTCCCTGGTCTTTCTTTCTGTTAATACAAGCATACATGATTTTGTAACGCCTTGTTTGCCCTTTACGGTGTCCATTTCCCAATGCCCGAATGTTTCACGGGTTGTCACTTCGTCCGGGCGGTTTTCTATGCTTTCCCCGGCTGCTGCCCTCTTCTGTACCTGGACTTTCTTATTTTTCTTTTTCTTCTTACCTTTAACGGGTAAATGCTTGTTGGTAAGTTTAAGGAATATGCCGTTATCAATATAGCGGTATAGGGTTCTTACGCTTATAGTGGTGCTAAATTCTATTCCGCTTGTTGCTACTGCTGCCAATGCTGCTTCCGGGCTATATTTATTTTCTACAATCTTATTTTCTATGTATTCCGCCAATTTAATATCATTGCCTATTTTAATATTTCTGCCTTTGCCCTGGGCGTTCCAATCATGGGTCTGCTGCCCCTTGTCACTACTATAACGCACCTCTTCCGTATAGTCTGAATTTCTATGTACATACTCGCCCCGTTTCATTTCTCTGTAAATAGTGCTTCTGTGAACGTGCAAATAATCCGCAACCTCTTGTACGGAATGACCTTTGTTAAGTAGTGTTTCCATTGATATTCTATCATTTTGGCTTAACTGTTTGTATTTTCTACCCATAAAAATAACCCCCTTGATACGGCAATAGGGACAACCCGGAATAATCCGTTGTTGTCCCCGTCTGTTTCCTATGCTTCTTTCCTTATTCTGTGATTTCCTCTTTATAGGTTATTTCAATGGTAATACTAAATGGTGTTTCTGTGTCTAATACGGTATATTCATCATCCCATTCCTTTATCATTTTATATTTTCCGCCGGACACCTCAACCCATATATTTTCTATATTGCCTTTTTTTAAAAGATTTTTTACTCTACTTATGCCGCCCTTTTTAATATCTCCAATGTGGGTATTACGCACAAATACTTGTAGTTGTTCTGCCCCCCCCTCACAAGATATAGTGGTTATTGTGGCTTTTTCATTTATTTCATATTGAAATACTTTTTCATTTTCTTGTTTTTCATCTATGAAATCCCGGTCTTTCATTTTGTAATCTTCGTTTTCATCCACAAGGTCCATAATATCTTCCATGTGGTCTTTTACGTTGTCCAGGATAAACCGTTGGTTTTTTATAATATACCTCGGCTTTTTTTCTTCCGGCATCTGTACGGGCTGCGGTTGTACTGCTGCCGTGTTCTTTTTAGAAAATAGGTTGCTAAATAATCCCATGTTGTGTTCCTCGCTTTCTTCCGTGCTACTTTCCTTTAATTTGGCGTATCAATTTCCACTTTTGCCACCAATTTAAAGTAGGGTTTCTTTTTATAAGTTCTATATCCTCTTTCCCTGGCGGTGGTAATAATCGCATGGCGGCGGTTAATGCTTCTGCGGCTTCCTTTGCCGTTATTCCGTATTCATTAGGCATTGCTTGTATTCTCCATTCTCTGTTTAATAGCCTGGTTAATATACTCGTTCACGCTTTCCCCGGCTGCTGCTGCCCTTTCCTTAATAACGGCTTTATCTCCCTTTGGTACGGTCAAGTTGATACGGTCATATTTCTCATTTATAAACTGATTTTGGTATTTTACTTGGTCGAACTCTTTTTTTGTTTTTGGCATCCGTTGCCCTCTTCCTTTCTCTTGCCTTATGGTATATAATAGATTTTACAGTTTGGGCGGCTTTGGCAAGTCCACCGCCCTTTCTGCATCCCTAAAGCCTATTCATTAGGCTTTTCTTCATTTCTCGGCTTCGCATCCACAATTCTTCGGATTAAATCCAAAATCTCATGTTCGCTATGCCCTTTCTCGTCACACCACTCAATGACTTCTTTAATTTCTTTCTTGTCCATATCTTCCATGTTGTTCTCCTTTCTCTGCCGCCCAGGTACTCGTTAGGTTTTATGTATCTCCCTTAACTGTCTTTATTATATATCATATTGCGCAATATGTCAATACATATTACGCAATATTTATAAATTTATTTTTATGTGCAATAAGCCCGGCGGAATGTGCCAGGCTTAAAAGTGCGTGTATTTACCATTGATAAAATCACAGAAACAACGGGTTTCAATATATAGTTGCATCATATAGGCGTTTTGGGTTTCCGGGCATTGGCCTAAACGATTGTGTATATAAGCAATGCACCCTTGCCCGGTGTATTCCTCATTGCTTCCCCGTTTCACATTAAAACGTGGGCCAAAACTTGTCAGACAGTACCGCAACGCCTATTGTTGCAACCCCTCAACGGTTTATAGTGGCTTGGGACACTCGCACCCGTTCACGGTGCGGCCGTTTTAGTTGCCGGGCGGCTCTGCTGCCGCCCTTACCTTATGCAATCCTTGTTTGTTCCACATACTCTTGTGCTTCTTTTTCGCTCTCAAACCAATCATTGTATATATCTTTTTTCCTGGTGCTTGTGTATGTGCTTTCCGGCTTCTCTTCTGCTTTTATCATATCTGTAATGTTTGCCGTTGCTCTTCCCCTATCGTCAAATGATGATGTTACGCAATAATATGTTTTCATGCTCTTTTCCTTTCTGCCGGGGCGTTTGCCCCGGTCTTATGTGTTATTATGCTGCTATGTCGGATGCTCCAATTACCGGACACATGGAGTAAACGCCCCACGGTGTAATTGTTTCTTCCTTGCTATTCCAGGAAAGCCCAATTTTGCACCGCTTTTCTTCTCCGTCCTTTAAGACTACAACGGTCTTTGCGGTTCTTTTTATAACCTTTACGGAAAAGATACAATCATGGTTACAAATGCTGCGTGTATAGTAGGTTTTTCCAACCTCAAATTGTGCTACCTGGTTTTGGGTTGCTTCGGCTGCTGCCTTTGCTTCCTCATGTGCTTTTCTGATTGCTTCCTTTACTAATTCGCTATATGTCATGTTGTGTTCCTCGCTTTCTTTGTGTTCCTCTCTTAACTGTCTTTATTATATTGCATATTGCGCAATATGTCAATACATATTACGCAATATTTTCAAAAAGTTTTATTTATAAGAAAAAGCACACTTTTTTAAGGTGTGCTTTTATCTGCATTAGGCAAGTTCGTTCAATATCACCGTGCCGTCCTCAAAATATACTGCATCTTCGTTTGTATCATCCTCAATAGCCCTAATTATGCTTTCCTTATCTTGATTATATTTCTTCTCCAAATATTCCGCCGCCTTTTCCATTGTCTCAAATTCCAATACAACTGGTGCTTTTTTGTAATCTTCCTTGCTATATCCATTTGCCGCTTTCATTGTTTGTTTCCCTCGCTTTTCTTTTTGTTTTTGCTTTCTGTTTTTCCTTATTATATGTCATATTGCGTAATATGTCAATACATATTACGCAATATTTATAATAGTTTTAATAAAAAGAAAAAGCACACTTTTTAAGGTGTGCTTTTAATTCCGTGATATACATTATTCCTTGCTCTTTTGGTAGCCAAATTCCTAAAGGCGGTGTTGCTTATGCTGCTGCTAAATTGGCGGCGTTTACTGCTGCCGTTACGGTGTTACCGATACCAATAACAATTCTGTCATTCTTAACCTCGATAACATCATATTTACTGTACCAACACTTAAACATATTACCGTAGTAATCGTAAGCATTGATAACCTTTACTTTCTGCCCTACCTTGAAACCGTGGGCGTTCTCCGTTTCTTCCTTGGTTGGAATGTCGGTTGGTACTTCCGCATCCGCCGGGGCTTCTGCAATCTCTTCATCCTTTGCAATGTTGGCGGCGTTTACTGCTGCCGTCACGGTGTTACCGATACCGATAACAACACGGTCCCCGTTTACCTGGATAACATCATATTCATCATAGTAGGTTGCGAAACGCACCCCGTTGTATGTGATGTTGTCAATCACTCTTACCTTGTCCCCCACCTTATAACCGTGGGTTTCCTTGTTTGCCGGTCCCTGGTTCTCTCCGTCCCATGTATCATACTGTGTAAGGTTGTAAGAATTGATGATGTTCATTACATTCTTGATGTATGTAGGACTTGTTGCATATCCGCCGTTTTTGATTGCGGTAATGGCACTTTCGGCGTTTCCGTTGTTTACCGCTCCGGCATAACGGGAACTTCCACAAATCAGATTGTAATAATCCGCCACGCTCTCTTCCAGGCTATCATAAGCACGGAAAGCGGCGGTAATCTGCGTGTAGGTCTTGCCGTCATAGCACTCGTTTGTTTTGCTACTGTAAACCTTGCCTTTCCAACTGCTGCCGGCCTTGATGCCAAAAAACGCATTGGCTTTTGTCATAAGCCCGGATGTTCCCCACCCGGTTTCTAATGCGGCCTGTGCGATACATACAGACGGTAAAACCCATTTATCACGGGTTAAATATTCTTTTCTTGCGATTGCTGCCAATTTCGCAATAAAGGCGTTTACCTGGTCTTTTGTTGCCATGTCTTATTCCTCGCTTTCTTTAATCATCATCCGGTAACTCTTCCGTGTACTTACCTAAAAACTTCTTTACTGCATCCCACAATTTCTTTACCGGAAGCCCGGCAAGGGTCATATTTTTAAGGATGCTCACAATTTCATACGCAATAAACAGTAAAGAAAAAAACTCGGCCATTCCGATAACTGTCGGTGTCTGCATACCAATATCGGACCATAAGCCGGACGGGATAAAACCTATCAGATTGATTGAAAGAATTTTATCCGCAATGGAAAGGAAGATGATAGAAACAATCATTCCTACCTTTCGGATTGCCCCGTTGATTCCAGCACATGAATTAAATTTTCTTTCCTTTATTGCTCTGAAAACGCCCATGATTGTATCAAATACAACCGCAAGGGCCACAAGGCGGAAAATGGGATTAGCCGTTTCCGCTAAAATAAATGCTGCAATTTCCTCTTTCATTTTGCACCGCTCCTTTCTGTGGATTTTTTACAAGTAAATCATATAATGGAACGGCTTTTTATTCTGACCCTTTTTACGCCGTTGCTTCCAGGCGTTCCCATTCATAGAACAACAATTCGTATTCAACCGCCTTTGCAATGTGGTATGTGTCGGCGTGTCCTAAATGTCCCTTTCTGCTTTCATACTTCCGGTTAAATTCTTCCGGCGGCAATTCGCCCAACTCATACGCCTTTACATCTTGCTTTAACTTTCTGATAGATGATTTTCTTACTTTCTTGTGGTCTGCATAGTGGATATATCCGCAAAAATCTATGCCATTCCCGGCGTATAGGATTGTGCTTTTAGGGTTAATATGCAAAAGCATTTCATTTTCCAAAAATTCTTCTATTCTCTTAACCCATTCTTTTAACTGCTCCAAATCATCCGATAGGATAATAAAATCATCCATGTACCGCACAAAATACGGAATATGTAAAACGTGCTTGCAAAATTTATCTAACTTATTGCCGTACACATTCGCAAATAACTGACTTGTGAGGTTTCCAACGGGTATTCCCACGCCGTCCGGCAATATGCCGTTGTGGTCTATAATATCATCCATTAACATAAGGGCTTTCTTATCCCCTATATAGCGGCGGTTTTCATCCTTTAATTTGTCATGCGGTATAGATGCAAAATACTTTGATATATCCCCTTTAAAGGCATACATCCTTAACCCTTGCTTTACCTCTGTTTCATACATCCATTGATACAATGTATCACTTGCGGCGTGCATCCCCTTACCGCTCCGGCAAGCGTAAGAATGGTAATAAAATCCGTTTTCAAATACGGGTTGAATAGCGTTACAAATCATGTGTTGCACCACTCTATCATAGAACGGCAACGCCATAATAAGCCGTTCTTTTGGCTCAAACACCTTAAATATCTTATATTCCCCTTGCCTATATGTTAAATTCTGTATTTCCTTGGTTGCTCTTAAAAGTTCCTCTTCCTTAACCATAGAAAAAGCCAATACCTCATTCGTGTACCGCTTGCACCTTGCCGCCTGGTGGAATGAAGTATTGGCATTTTCAAAGGTCCCCATTTTCTCATGTAGTCCCTTTACTGTTTTCATTTAATCCCTACCAATTTTCAAATATTCTATTTTACTAAAAGGTGGTTTGCTTTGTTAGTTTGTCCGGTATCGCACCGGAACGGGCAAACCGTCTGACTTACTTAAAATGTAAATCTTTGCTAGTGGCCGCTTGGGCTTCTATGTCTATAAAATTGTAAAGTCACACACGCACCGCACACCAATGTTCGTGTTCACGTTCCACGGGTAATTGTTGCAATTGACGGCACGGCTACCGCAATGCACGCCGTTGTTCCAATTGCCGCCGCCAATGAGGGCGTGCAAGGCTCGGAAAGTTCCGTGAACTGGCCCGGTGCATATTAACAGTTTCCCCAAAATAAAATTGGCAATGCCAACATTATTTCCAATTTCCATTCTTTACGGCTTCGATTATTCCGCCAATGATACATCCTAATTCTGTCATTTTCTTGCTCAATACTTCGTATCTGTGTTTGCTCATTGCCGGATATTCCAAATCGCAGGAAAGCCGTATGAGGGTTTTGATAAACTGCAACTCTACATCTGCGTTATATATATGGCTCTTTGTCCCGGTCTTTCTAAATCTGATTACTGATTTAAGCATTTCAAAAACCGCCGTTTTAATTTGGCTCTGCAATGCGAATTTCTCAAATTTCGGAAACTGTGACAATATGGGGTAAAGGTATAAAAGAAAATCATAGGTCTTTTGATACGCTTTCATGCTCTCCATATACGCATCCGCTTGATTGCTTTTCTTGTTCTCTGCCATGTTTTTATCCTCGGTTTATATATTTTTCTATGTGGTGGGCTTTCGCCCACCCTGGCAGATTACAGACTGTCACACACGCACCGCACACCAAAGGACGCGCTCACGTACCACGGGCAATTGTAGCAAGCGACGGCACGGCTACCGCAATGCACGCCGTTGTACCAATTGCCGCCGCCAATGAGGGCGTGCAAGGCTGTTTGTGACGGCATATAAATTTGACCGTAGCCGGACATAACATTGTACCAATTCCAGGATGCAGCGGTTGGGTCTAAACACAACTCGTTAAGCCATTCCCACACGTTCCCTACAATATCCATAATATTTTTTACAGAAATTGCATTTTTAATTTTTCCAACGGCGGTTCTTGCGGTGTTTGTTGTGGCGGTCCAACCGTTTGTATTGCTGCCATCCAATCCCTGGGGGCTTCCCTCTGCTGCAATTAACCACTCTGCAAGGTCCGGTAAACGCTTTCCGACACGGGCGGCCTTTTCATTAGCAATATACCAATTTAATCCCTCTGTACCCGTAATAGGCGTTGCATTATATACGGACTGTAAGCCGTTTGCCCCGTCATCTGATGCAAGGTAAATATCCGCCCACAATCCATTCCCCAGGTAGGCCATACCGGACGGGTCACACTTCGGACGGTGTAAGGCGGTCCATACAGAGTTAGGGGCAATGTCCTCACGCACATTACTTTCCCAACCGCTACCACGCACGCTTCCACTTGTATTTACTTCTCTGCCGTATTCATCCACATTTCTAACAAAACCATAGTGGAAACCGCCAATTTTACGGGTGTTTGTATCGTCCCATTCGTCCCCGTCCGGGAATGTGGAATTTTCAGAGATTAAATAAACCTCGTTGGAACTGTCCTTGCCATTGTCACACAAGTAAATGTAATAATCCTTACCGTGTGCAAAACTGCTTGCCCCGTCCAGGTTGGCTGCGGAAAGCGTTGTTTCCTCGGTCTGAAAAATGGCATCCCCTACCGCAATAACCGCCCCGGCAAGCACGGTTAATTGTCCGGCTACGGAATACTGTATAAATGCCTTTTCACTCGCTACAATGTCCGATACGGCGGCCATTTTTGCAACTGTGATTTTTGCCCTCTCGTCCGTCATATTCTCGTCATAAACAAATAATCTTCCCATTATGCTAACTCTCCTTTCATCTGCTCCACTTCCTCTTCTGTAATTCCCAGGCGGTCATAAAATGTAACCTCTGCCGGAATACCGATTGTAGCCGCATCCGCCGCAATAGCCTTTGAAAGTGTTAAAATTGTGTGCTTTGTCTGATTGTTATTTGTGGTTGTTTCGGTATCTGCTGCCGCCGTTCCCTCTGTTGCTGCCGCTTCCTGGTCTGCTTCTGCTGCCTTTTCAACATCAATATGCTCCACGGTCTTAACGGTTGCGGTCACGTTCCCGGCTTTTACCTTGTCCCCCTCTGCAACCTCGTTTACAAACATAAGGGTAACGCCCTTTCTGTCCTCGGTTTTCTCCAGGATAGGGCAAAAGATGAAGTTCTGATTTTCCAACTTCTCAACTGCTGCCAACCAATCTTCTTTCTTCAATCTGCCTTTCTTTACAAGTTTGTAAGTGTTGACTAAATCCGCCTTTGTCTTAATTACTTTTGGAAATCCTACCATTGTTTAATCCTCTCTTTCTTTTTATTGTGCAATAAATGAACCAATATAATTTCCGATATAGCCCAGGTTTGAACCCTCACGCAATGTAATATTCTGCGTTGTCATAAGATTATCGTTTGTAACCTTAAAGGCTTTCGGTGTAACCATAACGCTTTCCAAATCCGCTTCCACGGTGTATTCTCCGGCTTCTGTGACATAAAAGCCCATTTGGCTTTTTGTAACTGTAACCGTCTGCATGGTCCCCGTGGTCTTATTCGTAAGTTTTACCGTTACCGGGCTTGTAATCTGCTCCAATGTGCTAATGATGTAAACCTTAAAGGCAATGTTGTAAACCTTTTCTTTTACATCATCAATCTGTAATTGCAGTTTCCCGGCAATGTCCCCGGAAAGTTCCGTTTGCTTCTCTTTAAACCACTTATTCCATTGTGCTTCCTGGTCCGTCATAAACGCTTGTGTCATTTCGGCGTATTCTTCAATGAAATTTGCATGGTCTTGTTCCATGCTCTTTTTTTCCAGGGCGAACCATGCGTTAAATTGCTTTGTGAACTGTGAAAAATCAAAGTCCTCAAACTGTGATGCAATGAAACCGCACAATCCCGTGTCTGCCCTGGTGTCTGTAATATCACTTTGGGATATTGCCACCGCTCCGGCTGCCACATAAATTTCCGCCAAACATTTTTCCTGGATTGTGTCATTGTTCGTAAGTTCCGGCGGCTGCGGATTGCTCGAATATGCCCCCTCTAAAATAAAAATGCTTGGTTTTCGCTCTGTTTCGTCATTCCGCAATATTACACGGTCAATTCTTGGCAATGTACCGTTTGAACCGCTCACGGGCAATTCCAGGACGGTTGTATTATGGATTGTGTGCAAGTTAATGTATGCGTACCCGGTACGGCTTCCGCCGTCCACCTTTACCGCCATACTTTCCCCGTCTGCGGTTACTTGCAAATGTCCATACGCCACGCCCTCTTTATAGAACGGGGCTTTATCCTCGTTCATATCCTGGCCGTTGTATAAGCGGTCTTTATTTACGGAATTGTAAAAAAATCCTCTTACTGCCATTTGCTTTTCCTCTCCTTTCCTAATTGTCCCAATTTATGGTTGTGGGTAGGGCATCCCCAAAAGTAGGAACAACATACATTCCGCCGTATTCGTAAACCTCGCAAAGTTCCGTAATGCGTAAATTTAATACTTTGTTCCATTTTGCCTTTTCTACTGTCACAATGTCCCCCAAATCATAATCCGTGCCATAGATAAAATTAACCTCGGCTTCCACTTCGGCTTCTATGTTCTCAATCACGGCGTTTTCCGCTCTGTACTGCTCCCCCCGGATGCGTAACGCTTCCAGGTATTCCGCATTGGTTGAAAAATCATCTTTGTTTATGTCTTTGGCATCCAAAAACTCTTCCCGTAAATCAAACCCCGTTCCGCCGCCAACCGTTACATAAATACGGTCCGCACCGTCCCCGGCCCCACCTACAACAATCTTTGTTTTAGCGGTTTCGTCTGAATAGGTATGTTTTGCACGGTTTAGGTTGTTGTAACTCTCTGAAAAGATTACACGGGGCTTTGTGCCTTGCTTCGTGGTCCTGTCTATGCCTTTGTATGTTTCAAAGGTCATTTTCTTACCCTTAAAGTCCGGCACTACCCTAAAGCCCAATTCACAATACCGGGCAATCTTGGAAAGATAGGTTAATACATTCTTATAGGTTGCCTGGAATGTTATTTTTGTTGCATCCCCTATTCCTGGGGCTACTTCTAATAATGGTACTGCTGCCATGCGGTTAATCATAAAGCGCATAGCATCTTCACACGTTCCGTTGAATGTGAACATGGGGCCGGTCAATCTGTCATTGAAATATATAGGCAGAAAATAGCCGTTTCGCACAATCTCATTTACAAGGGTGCTTTCCTCTTCTGTCTGGTCCCCACGGATAACGGCGGCTTCATCCTTTCCCTTTGGCCTTATTACATTACCCGGCTGTAAAAGCCTTATGTTGTCCTCTGTTGCCGGGGCGTGCAACTCAAACGTGCCGCACTCGTAATATTTTCTATGCCATTGCAAGGATGTATGGTTTTCAATCGTCCCCAGGCGGTACAAATTGCGGTCATATACAATAATTTCCATGCTCTTACACCCCCAAATATGAAATGCGGTAATATACGGACACGGATAAATAGTTAATGCCGCTTTCTGCATTGTATGTAATGGTGTTTGTGCCGTCCTGCAACTGTATAAAATCCCCGTCCTCGTCCAAATACTGATTTATGATTGTCCCATACCTGGAAACAACCGTGTCCCAATCAATCATTCCGTAACGGTCCTTGTGTTCCTCAATTTCTGCCTGGCTCACACCGTCCAAAAGATATATATTTTTCTTTCCGGTATGCGTGAAAATAACCACATATTGACCGCTTTGCAATTCAAAATCATTTCCGGCATAACCGACTTTTATATATTTCCCGCTCTCTGAATGGTAAATAGCCGGATTTTTTACAATGCCGTCCGCTCTGAATATTGCAGTTATTCCGATATTGTCCGCACCGTTGTTATTTTCAATTTCCTTTACCAACTCGGCTTCCCGGTGTCCAAATTCCACGCCGTTAATATCAAACCCGTTTTCAAAGTACCAATCTGATACCCAACTTGCCATTACCACTTCCACATCTGACAGGTCCTTAAAATACGGGTCGGTGCAAATAAGGCTAATTGTATAATCCCTTACAACGCCCGTTGTTGCCCCTGGTGTCACGCTTTCCACTCTGTAAGTGATTGTTTTTATATCCCCGTCCTCGCTATATTCAAGCGTTCCGGTTCTTCCTTTTGGAAACACTCTATACAGTAATTCCCGGTTCTTTCTGTAATCTCCGTCAATCTCTGCGGTTATTACAATGTTTCTTTCCTTTGCCGTGCTTCCCTGGTATGTGCTGCCGTCTGTGGTGGTGTTTTCTGATGTGGTAACATTGCAATCATAACCATATATTCCGTCAAGCCCTAATAGGTGGAATGGGTTATTATCCCAATCCCACCTAAAGGCAATAGAAACATTTTTATCATTTGTGCAAGTAACTGTAATATCTGCCATAATTTACCTCCTCTGCATTGCAATAACCATTGCACGGGTCTGTATTCTCGTTTGTCTTGCCACTTCATAAGGGGATAGGGCTTTAGGGCTTGTAATATTGATTTCCTGGTGGAAACCGCCATTGTTGCCCTTTAGGTTGTCTGCTGCCGTGTTTACCGCCGAACCCGTAAGCGGTGTTACAACTGCCTTTCCGTTTACCATGCTTAAAAGTTCCGGTCCGGCTTCTGCTACCATTGCCGTACCCTCTCTTAATACACCGCCCTTTGCAAGTCTCGGAAGTGAAAGCGTATCAATTTTTGAAAGTGAAACGCCCGGTATCTCATTGATAATTCCAATTACTCCGTTAATCATACCGATAAACTTATTTACAACGCCCTCTATGGTTGATAGGCAACTGTTGATTGCCGATTTAAAGGCATCCCCAACCGCTGAACCGATAGCCACGCCGACATTCACGAAACAACCTTTGATTTTCTCCCATAAATCAGAGAAAAAGGAAGTTACATTGGCAAATGCGTTTTTTATGTTCGTCCATGCGTTATCGAACTGTGTTTTAAACCATGTCGGAACGGATGCAAGGGCGGTTTTTATCTCCGTCCATCTTGCCCCAAACCACGAACCGATTGCAGCGAATACGTTTGTTACATTGGTGTATGCGTTTGTGAACATAGTTAAAAACCATGTGGCTACTGCTGCAAGGGCGGTTTTTATCTCCGTCCACCTTGCGGCGAACCATGAACCGATTGCGGCGAATACGTTTGTTACATTCGTATAGGCATTTGTAAACATGGTAAGAAACCACGTTGCCACGGTCGCAAGGGCGGTTTTTATATCGTTCCACCTGGCGGCGAACCATGAACCGATTACCGAAAATACCGTTGTCACACCCGTATATGCTTCCGTAAATCTATCCGTGAACCACTGGCCCACATTTTGAAATATCGCAACAATCCCATTCCACAAATTTACAAAAAATAGTTTTATATTCTGCAAAAGCGTGTCTACCGCTTCCCGGAAACTATCGCAATTGTCATAAATCAATTTGAAAGCCCCGGCAAACGGATTTACAAGCAATAGCAAAAGTCCTTGCCAATTGCTCTTTACAAAATTCAGTACGGTATTAAAGGCATTTGGAATTGTTACGGTAAAAAATTCCTTTATCGCATTGAAAGCGGTAAAAAATGCGGTTTTGATTGCTTCAAAAATTTTATTAACCCCATTTCTGAACCACTCGCACTTGTTGTAAAGCGTTACTAATATGGCTATTACCGCCACAATTGCTATTATGATTATCGCAACCGGGTTTGCTGCCATAACTGCATTTAAAGCCGCTACGGCCGGTTGCAGTAATTTCACAACATTTATAATACTTGATATTGCGGTACATACTTTTCCAAAAATCAACAACGCCGGGCCAATAGCCGCAACAATCATTCCGATTTTTACAATCATCTGCTTTGTGTTATCGTCCAGGTTTTTAAACCATGTTGTAAACTCTTTTACCTTGTTCACAACCTTATCAATTGTCGGCTGCAATGTGGTTAAAATGGAATTTCCCAGGTCTGCCCCGGCAAGTTTTAAATTGTTCATTGCCACGGTTGCATCATCCCACGGGTCTAATGTGGTTTCGAATGTATCACTTACCACATCCCCATAGTCTGATAAAGCACCGCTTAAATCATCTACGGATAAACGCCCCTCACGGATTGCCTGGGTCATTTCCGCCGCACCTTTCTTTCCGAAAAGGTCGGATGCAATCGTTAAGGCTTCCGTTTCTGTCTTGGCGTTTTTGATACTATCTATTGTTTCGGTCAATGCTTCGTCTGCACTCTTACCGTCTGCCGTTGCGTTCTGCACCGCTTTTTTCATTCCGGCAAGGGCGGTTGAAACATCAACGCCGCTTGCTTCCATTTGTGCAAGCAAATTAACGGATGATGTTAAATCAAACCCCATTTCTTTAAGGCTTGCACCGTTGGTTGTAAGTGCGCTTTCCAATGTTTCCATTGAAATACCCGTGTCCTGGCCCGCTTTTGTCATAAGCCCCAACACGTTTTTTGTCTGTGAAGCATCAACGCCAAATTTTGTCATAATACTGTCCACGCTATCAATAGCCGTGTTTAAATCCGTTCCGTTGATGTTCGCAAACTTGATAAAATCTTTTGAAAGATTTTCTAACTCTGTCCCGGTTGCCCCGAACCTTGTATTTACTTCTCCAACCGCAACGCCCACATCATCCATTGTAGTTGGCATATCCGAAAACACATTGTCCGCTACGGTTGTAAGGCTTTCCAGGGCTTCCCCGGTTGCTCCCGTCTTAGTAATAATGGTGTCATAGCCGTTATCTAATTCCATGGATGCAGCAACCCCGGCGGCCCCTAATGCGGTTATTCCGGCCGTTACGGGCATCATCTTTTCCCCGGCTTTCGTTGCCTTATCCCCTACCGTTCCGAAAGCATCCCCCACCTTTGCAAGTGTTGAATTACTCGCCTTTGCTTGCTCTTCCAGGCTTTTAAGTTCTGCTTCCGTTGCGATTACTTCACGTTTGATTGCCCGGTACTGTTCCTCGGATGCTTCGCCGTTTTTAAACTGCTGCTCCACCTGGGCTTCTGCCGTTTTTAATACATCTAATTTGTCTTTGGTTTCGCCTACTGCCTTTGTAAGCAACTGTTGTTTCTGCGCTAAAAGTTCAGTATTCTTGGGGTCTAATTTCAAGCCCTTTTCAACCTCTTTTAACTCATTCTTGGTACTTTTGAGGTTCTTGCTTACTCCTTGCAAGGCATCTTGTAATTTATCGGTTTTTCCGTCAATCTCAATTGTGATACCTCTGATGTTATTAGCCACTTGACTTTCCCCCTTTCTTTCCAAATCTTTCTCTTAATCCCTCACGGTCCGGCTTGGTCTGCTCCATGCGGAAACAATCTTTTAAATATTTCCGCCCCTCTTCTGTCTGCGAATTTTCAAAAATCATTGCTTCCCGTAAGAAGAAAAGGTAAATATCTATTTCCATTTCCTGGACTTCGTAAATATTGATATGGCAATAGTCCATAACCAATTTTTCCGGTCGTGTAAGGATTGTATACGGGATTTCGCCCTTTTTATCCTGGCGTGGATAATAGGGCATTTTTAGTTTGGGTTTGCTTTTAATTCATCCACAAACTCCATGTATGCGTTAAGAATTGCCGTACACTCTTCAATGTCATAACTCTCTACCTCTTCGGCGGAAACTTTCACATTTCCCATATTGTTATTTAATACTGCTGCCACAAGGTTATAAATGGTTGATGTGTCGGCATCCTCGCCCGTTCCGTTGGCTTCCACATCCTTTATTGCTTCAAAAACTCCCTTTTGCGGCATACGGACAATAATTTTTTTGCCCTTTTCAACCACATTTCCGTTTTCATCCTTTTTATCTTTCAGAGTAAACGGCCAAAAGGTACGTTTAATTTTGTTCATGTTAAATTCTTTTACTGCCATGTTGTGTTCCTCTCTTTCATGTAATAAGGCGGCTCGATTTTTCAACCGGCCGCCCGTTCTTATCGTTGGCCCGTGTTTCGGTTACTCTGTTTTGTCAATATCCTCTGTGTAAAGGATTAAAGTACCCTCTTTATCCATAGGCTGCGCTTTAAATTCTGCATCAATAACGGTTTCGCTATCCTTTGCAAAGGCAATTGTAAAACCGGCCTGGTTGTTACCAACAATCGTTACACGGATATTTCCGTCCTGGGTATCTTTATGGACAAATCGCAAAAGGTATTTTTTACCCGTTGCGTTGCCGATACCACCGATTTTGACCGTTCTAATTCCCTTTGCCTTATCTTCTGTCACTCTTGCGGTCTGACATAACTTTTCAAGCGTTGTTCCGCACCATGTCATAATTCCGCTTTTAAGGGTGGCTTCCTCTTCTGTAATAATTACTTTGGAAACTTTACCCATATCGTCTTTTGCTTCGTAAAACTCCGGTGCATACTCGATTTCCGCACCGCCCTTAATATGCCCCAGGCGGTTATCTTCTGTTTCAATCACTGTATCATCCGGGATTGCTTCGTTTGTTCCCTGGAAGTCTGTGCAATACAAATCTCCACTACCTAAAACAATGCTTTCTTTGTCCATTCTTATTTCCTCGCTTTCCTCAATAATCCCGTGACTTCGTATGCCGTTTGAAAGCATTCCTCACTATCCACATAAGCCACAAATTTAACATAGTCCACATCATGTAAAACCTCGTTTTCAATCCGTGTTCTGATTTCTTCCGCCGCTTCATCATCTGCAACGGTGTAAAGTTCCAATTGCCAATCATCCGCCATTAGATTGTTTGGTCTACTGTCCGCCCCGGCGGTTGCTTCCCGTGGTAAAAGGTAAACCATGTAAGGTAATGGCGGCACGGGGTTTTCTAAAGTCCCCTCAAAGGCGTTTTTCGTTATGGGTAGTCCCAGGACTGCCGCCCTCTCTGTTAATACTGCTGCCGTTGCCATTTTTACCCCCTTAATTTGCTTTCAATCTTGTTTGCGACCATTTCGCCCATTTGGTCGTTTACCGGGGCTATATGTGCAAACTCTTTTACCCGTCCGCCGTTTCTGCTTTGGTGTCCGTATTCCAAAAGGTGGGTTAATTGGAAATGGTCTTTATTGTAAACAGTGTAGCCTTGCACTTGTATTACTGATTTTGTTTTTTCACGTTGTCCGGCGGTCCAATCTTTGGCGTATGCTCCCGTTCTGTTTTTGTAAGGTCCACCGTTTTTTAGCATTTTAGCCGCTTCTTTTGCCGTCTCCTTAATGCTTTCATTTGTTACACGCACCACTTCCACGTTGTAATCTTCCAACGCTTTTTTTATTTCTTCGTCCAGGCTATCAAGTGAAACTTTCAACCTTTCCCCACCCTTTCCGCAATATACAACTCCGTTTTTCCGTTGCTCTTCGGTCCGTAGGTTCTGTATATCGCATAACGCTTTCCGTCTATGGAAACTTCCGTTTGCCCGTCATATTCAAAGTCCCAAACTTCCAATTGTGAGGTTGCTTTATAACCCAATTGCCCGGCGGCTGCGAACTCGTCACGCCCCACCGGGTTAATTTGTGCTATTACTTCCGTTTCCTGGTATTCTGTTTGGTTCTTTTTAATCAATAGTTTTATTGGCTTCTCTATGATACCCACCGCCTTTTATCTTGGTACACATTGCACCATAGGATGCAAGTAACTGTGTCTGATTATCCGGGCTTCCAAAATTAGCGTGACAATATAACAAAACGGCTTCAATGATTAAGGGGTCTTTTATGTCTGCTTCGTCCAAATAAGAACTATGCACACCGATACGCTTTAAGTCTGCAAGGGCAACTTCTACAAGCTGCCCCACATCTTCATCCAACATATCACTTGATGTTTTTCTAATTCTCAATTTGGCTTTCGCAATCAACTGTTCCTTTGTCATGCTTTAGCCGCCTTTCTCTTACGCTGACGGGTTCTTTACACGGATAAAGCCGTTTCTTGCAACGACATTTCCGCCCATAAATACACTTGCCTTATAAGCAATCTGACCCTGTTTAAACTTGTACTCTGTTGATTTCTGTGCATCAATATCAGAGAATACGGCAACCTCGTAATTGGATAACGGACCGTAAGCCATGCAATAAGCATCTTTTGTTCCGCCGATTTCTGCGCAAGCGGAATTGATGATATAAGGCACTTCATCAATTGTTCCGGTATTGCCGTGGTTTACGATTGTGTAAACCTTTCTGCCCTGCTTATCTCTCAACTTTGCAAACTTCTTTAAGTCTTTCTTGTTGAGGATTAACACGGCCACATCTTCCACCTCTTCATCCCCACCGAATGAATAAATAATTTCATCCAGGGTATCATCTGCGATTGCGGTAATGGTCGCAATGTCCGTTGTGCGGTCGATAATATCATCTGATGCACTATCCGGGTTGTAGAAAATGCCACGGAATTTTCCCGTGCCGCCCTTTCCTACCAAAATCTGACGGGATGCGTAACGCTTGATTGCTCTTGTAACGCTATCTTCTACAACGCCGTCATAGTCTGCATCCGGTAACTTCTGCATCTCTTCCGGCTCTTCTGCGTATGCCGTGATTTTCTCACGCACAATGTCCGCATAACCAAATTCCGGTTCAGATGTGTTGTAATCTGCCCCCTCTGCGGTGCTGCCGGCCCCGTCCCCATATGATTTCACATAAGGACGCTGATAACTTTCGCCACCTACAAGCGGAACGGTCTTTACTCTGTCGATAAGGGACGATACATTGTTGAATGTAGGGGAAATATCCGGGCTTGTATGGTGTGGCATCACAACGCCCGTTGCGGTTGTGATTGTGTTTAAGGGCTTTGCAATGGCTTTTGCCTTAAATTTAACGGCCTTGCCATTCTTTAAGGCTTTACCGCTTTCCGCTCTTGCCTTATCCTTGGTTTCTGCACCCTCGCCGCCCTTTGTATCATCTTCCGGCTCTTCTCCCTCTGTTGCCGCCGCTGCTGCGGCTCTTGCAAGTTCCTCACGGGCTTTAATCTCGTCCAGGATTTCCCCAATGGTCCTTGCTTCGTCCATGAGGGCGGTTAATTCCTCGCCGCTCTTGTCCTGGGCTTCTTTACCCACGGTAACAAGGCGTGCTTTTAACTCTTTCTTGTTCATTTTCATTAACTGTTCTCTGTTCATGCTGCTTTCCTCTCTTTCTTACTCCATGTGTTGAATTGTTAATGCTGCAATTTTGCTTCTGATTTCTTTTTCTTTGGCTGCTGCCTGGTCCTTGGTATCGTCCGGCGGATTTCCCCCGGCTAATGCTTCCGGCGTGTTCTTGCAATATAATTTCGTGTAGTCCTGGACTGCTGCAACGGCGGTATTTTCTTCTCCCACCGACACGTTAAAGTATTTTGCGGCTTGCTCGCCGCTCAACCACGTTTCCGCTTCCATTAACTCTTTTATCTGCTCGATTGTTACGCCCTCTGCTAGATGTTCCTCATAGATGCTCCAAATTCCGGCTTCTATGGCTTCCAATGTGTCCGCCATTTTACGCAATTCGTTAGCGTTGCCCTCGCAATCGCACCACGGCTTATGTATCATCAAATAGGCGTTCTTTGGAATTGTCGGTTTGTCACTATCCACAAACGGAAAAAGTGATGCTATCGAACCGGCCAGGGCATCCACAAAACAATGTTTCTTTCCCTGGTAGCGTTTAAGCATATTGTAAATAGCAATTCCGGCAAATACCGAACCGCCGCCGCTATTGATGTAAATGTTTAAATCTCTGCCGTTTGCTTCTGCAAGGAAATTTTTGATTGCATCCGGGTATTGGTCCTCGTCTTGCCATGCTCCCCACCAATCCGAAACAATATCCCCGTAAAAATAAAGGTCCGCCGTTGTATCTGTGATGTTTTTAATCTCACAAAACGGCTTTACGGTTGCGGTCTTGGCATTTTTGCACGCAATAAACTGTTTTATCTGTGGCATTTCCATTAACCCCCTTTCATAATCTGCATATAGGCACGGGCGGCCGCTTGCATTGCCCGTTTTTCTCTGTCATTTGCTCCGGTATCATCCGGCGGCTCGTTCTGCTGCCCTACCTGGTACAATGATTGGTCCCCAACCTTGACATAGTTTAGAGATACCAACCTTTGGTCCCCGTCCTCTACCGGGCCGTAATACATAAGTTCTCTGTATTCGTTAATTGACAACGCTCCACGGTCAAACATTCCGCCGCCTATGGTTTCCCTTGTCTGCAATGTGGCATACTGTAAAAGGTTTGCCACAAAATCAATGCGGTTTCCGTAACCAATTTCACGGGGCGTTAAGAGTTTAAATGTAAACTCATAGGACAATTGCACGCTGATAGGTTCAATTACATTCTCGTAAAATGAAATAAACTCGGTATCGTTTAGCGTGGAAGTCAATATTTTGTCATTCACGCCGTAATAACGATATATGTTATCCCGTAAGAATGTAATTTGGTTTGTCGGTATGCTCGGCGTTCTCTGTGAGATTTCTTTAAACTCCACCGTGTTATCAATTGCGGCAATTCCCCCGGCGTTGTCCTTGTTCATATAGGCATCCTGGAAATTCCGGGCTATTTCTTTCAATTCTTCATCATCTGCGATATTGTTATATTTCAAATACCCGGCTAAAGAATTTGAACGGTTTACAATGTTCTTTATGGTTTCCCCGGATGTTTCTATGAGGTCCAGGCTTCTTTTTAACTCCATATCCGGCGTTGTTCCCAGGAAACGGCGTTTATTATATCTCGCCTTAACATGGATTACATTTTGGTATGGCACGGTGTACATTTTTCCGTCATAATCCCAACGGAAGCGGAAAAGGATGTTATTTTTATCATCCTCAAAAATCCTATATGATGTTGTGGTAATCGGTTGGATGCTCTCAACCCTGGTAAAATCCTTGTTCCAAAAAATCACGGAAAAGGAATTGGATGTATAAACCAAATCAACGGCAATACGGTATAAAAAATCATAGGTTGACATTTCCGGGCATGGGCGTAAAGATAAAAGCCTTGCAAGGTAATCATTTTTAATTACCATGCCTTTTTCATCCTTACGGATTACCTGGGGTTTCAACTTGCCAACATTCTTTCCGATTGCATCCGCAATTGCTCCCACAATGTCATTATCCCGTAATGTTCCCGTTGGCTCATACTCTCCACGGCTCAATAGTAGGGGTCTGTACTTTGCCCGGAATGAATTTAATACATTTGCGATAATTCCCGTTTTCTTCTCCCCCTTTCTTCAAAAATAGGGCCAGTTTTCCCACACCAACATTCTATAATGTTTCATGTTGAAATTCTGACCCACTTTAATATTGCTGCCGCAACGCATTTTCCCTTGCATCTATGCGGTTTCTTTGCTTATATTCAATAATTTCTTGCCTATCTCATTGTGGTACTTGGAAACCATTGTTAGGGCATCAAATACACTCATAGCCCCGTCTATCCTCATACGCTTTTCAATTTTTACGGGTTTCATTCTGCTATCGTTTAGGTTAATATCCACCGCCACGTTAAGGAAATGTGCCGCCAACATGGAATTGTCCCCAAAATCAAAAAGCCCGTCTTTTAAATTCCCCTCAAACTCATGTAATACGGGTGTGAGGTTCGTTCCCTGGTATACATCATCCGTGTGAAACCCGGCGGTTTTCAAATCTTCCACAAGGTAATTTGCCGAATACCTATCATAGCCGATTTTTAGCGGTTTGATTTTATACACTTTCACAAGTTCGATAAACCAATTGTAAACATCCTTATAGTCCACCTGGTTTTCCCCGGATATGAACAAAAAACCCCGGTCCCTATATATGTTATACGGCGTGTTGTCCTCGTTAATTGCCACTTCATACCGTTTTTGTGGCATATAAAACCGTGTGAATATATGGTTTATTCCGTCCCGGTTTATTACAATGCTTGCTGCGGTTAAATCCGTGGTTCTTGATAGGTCGATACCGCCCACACAATAGCATCCTTTAAAATCTTCCAGGGATAACGGCTTTTCTTCGTGTACGCATTTCATAACATCCCAATAATCCAACCATGCCACGGCTGAATTTTGTTTGATGTTACAAAACTTTGTCATAAACTCAACCTTTTTCGAGATTGAATTTCTTGCAATCTCTATTTGTTCCAAATAGTATTCCACCGATACGGACACACCCAAATTTGGGTTGCTCTTCTTTAATTCCTCTATGCTATCCCATTTCTCTATATCGTCTATCATGTAAATAAAAGGCAAAAGCCGTTTTTCTCTGCTATTGCCCTTTAGAAATGCCGTTGCCCTTTTAAATAATTCATCAAAAATTCCGTCATTCACATATCCGGCGGTTGCTATGGATATTATTAACGGCTGCTTTCTCGCTCCCAGGGCGGAAGTCATAACCTCGTATTGCTTCAATCCCTGGTCTCCCGGCCACGCTTCCATTTCGTCATTGACTACCAATTGAGGGTTGAAACCGTCCGATTTCTTAGAGTTGAAAGCAATCTTTTTTACGCTTGTATTGAAAGCCTTTATATAAATATCGCTCCGGCGTCTTTTTGTGATACTGTCCAATTCATCATCCGATTGTACAATCTGATAAAAGGCATCATACACTAAATCCGCCTGGTCTAACTTAGGTGCAAGGAAATAAACTTTTGCCCCATATTCCCCGTCTACGTATGTCATGTATGCGGCTATTGCGGCGGCAAAAAGCGTTTTGCCGTTCTTACGGGCAACAATTATAAAAACCTCTCTAAACTGCCTATACCCGGTTGTTTTGTCCATAACGCCAAATATGGCGGACACAATAGCCTTTTGCCACAATTCCAGGTGTAAAAGGTCGCTCCGCCCCTCTGAATGGTGGCAAAAATTTTCTATGAATTTTATAGCCTTGTTCGCTTTTTTCTCGTTAAATTCCCACTCGCCATTTAATAGCCCGGTTGTCAAAATCTCAAAACTCAACCGCACCCATACACCCACAATTACTTCTTTTTTTTTGATTGCTTCATGGTATTTAAAAATCCAATTATCCATTAACTATTCATCCCGTAACGCCGCCAAACGGTCCACTTTTTCTTTTTCTTTTGGCGGTAAATACTCAATGAGTGAGTGAATAATTGCGGTATATTGGCGTGAATATTTCTCGTAAATTTGGGTTGAGGGGTGGGCTTTTACAAATTTCTGTGATGCGTTCACTGTTTCCGTTGTAAGGCCCTCTTTTTTCAATTCTTCTTTTGCCTGGAAACAAGCCACTTTTAAAAATGCTGCTTCCTCAATTAGCGAATTTATAAGGGTTTTCTTGTTTTCATCATCAACCCCAACAAACATTTTTTCTAAAAACTCTATCTCTTTTTTAATCCTCGCATTTGTTAATTTGTTCGGTCTTTTTTTCTTATTTTCTGTTAAATCATTCTTGCTTTCTGCCATAAATATACCCCCCCTCATATGCGTGCGACCTTGCAGAGTTTTTTTGAGGTAACTCCCTCGGTTCTTTTACCCGGTGTCAAATTCTGCACACCGGGGGTGTGGTCTGATTTATTATTTTCTTTCGGCGGTAATAAATTTCCGTTTGCATCATACTGATAACGCATTGGTGTATGTACTGCCTTGTGTTCTTTGTTGTGGCAATCCTCACAAACATATTCCAGGTTGTCCAGGTTCAATGTGATGTTTGGATTGCTGATATTGTCCGGCGTAATATATTCTTTGTGATGCACAATGTAACCCGGCTTATATATTCCTCTCGCCTTGCACCGCTCGCACAATCCGTTGCTCCTGGTTATTACTTGCTGCCTTGCTCTCTTCCATGCGGCGGACTTATAAAAGCCCTTTGCATATTCTTTCACGGTTTCACCGCCCTTTCTGTAAATGGTTTATGGGTTATGTGTATTGCTACCCCATAACCCAATTATAAATTCTTTTGCCTTGCTATTATGTCCCCGTTGTACTGCTGCATCCGGTATTCCTTTTAGTCCTGCTGCCGCCGGGCAACATTCCTAACCCCTCGGCAACTGCGGTTATAAATTCATTGCGGTAATCGTAGAATTGACGGCGGCCACACATCACATCATAAATACTTTCATACGGCGTACAATGAACCACGCTTTTATATATTTGTTTCTGCATCTGCTCCCTTGCCGCTTCGCTATCTATGTTGTGGCATGAATTATTAAGGGCTTCATCTATCACGCTATAAGCCATGCGGTCAAATGCTGATGCGTTCCCGTTAAGCATCCGGCGTTTGCGTTTCTCGTTGCCCTGGATAATCTTTTTTACTGTGGCTTTAATATCATCATCAATTCTTTGCAATACTGCCCCCCCCCAATCCGCTATTCTTCGTAGGTGGTCTTTTTATTCTCTGACCGTTCAACCTTAATACTTTCTTTCGCCATTTTAGAAACCTTTGCTTTTACGCCATGCCCCACATCAACGGTAATCCCTTTCATGTGCTTATCCTCGATTGCGTCAACTGTTGCAATCAAAAGATTAACCACATCTTCCGCAACGGGCTTTTCTGCACCGCTGCCGAATAATTCATTTACTCTTTTCTTTGCCTTGTCCTTTCTCTCTTTTGCTTTGGCGTATGCTTGTGCTTGCTCACATTCGCACTCACACGTTACCGCTTCGTTAATCTGCCCTTGCTCCCACTCTTCCGGGACCTGTATTATTTTGGTCTGTCCACAAAAGGAACATGAACCCGTTTTATCTACTTTTGCACTCATACTTTTATCCTCGCTTTCTTTCCTACCTCGTAGGCTTTCATAGCAACCGTTAATACTGCTGCCGACTGCTCCACGGTTAATTCTTGCTCTTTAACCAAATATGCCAAATTCTCATTGATGCTTTCCAACGTATCTTCCAGGCTATTATTGTATAAGCCTATTCCGCATGAAAGATTTATGATTTTCCGCTTTGTGTCTGCCGTGATTTCTTTAAGTTCCACCATAACATCCGCCAACGCTTCATTCATGGTTCTTTCTTCCTTGCCTGGATTGAAATGTTTACATCCCTGGCACTCTTCCCGGTGGAACATACGGGACGGTAAATTGATACCGTCACACATTCCGGCAATCCACGGTGCATTTACGCACGCTTTCTTTGGCATCCGTCCCGGTTCTGTGAGATATGCCAATATCTCTTCCCCGGCTTCCTCTGCCCCATAGCACACCGCCGTTTTATAGCCTTGTGCATTAAGCATTGCCATATACTCTTCCTGGGCTTTGGTTGCCTTGTTCTTTCCAAACTTCAATTCGATATACAACCCGTGAAAGCCGTTATTTGCAACGGGTAGGCATATATCCGGTACACCGCTTTTAAGTCCGGCCGCCTTTAATATTCCGCCATTGCTCCTTTTGCCCTCGTTTGGCACATGGTACATCAAGGCCAATTCCGGCAATATGCTTTCTGTCCGCTTCGCCCAATTGAAAAGGGCTATTTGCTCCGTTGTTTCGCTTCTCTTCATGTTCTGCATACTCATTTGCCATATATTCCCCTTTCCGCCCTTTTAATCTTCCTCTAAGGCATATTCACGCTTGCGGCGTTTGCAATCTTCCAACATCCGTTCCAAAATGCCCGTTTCCTCTTCGGAAAGATAGATATAATATTTTTCAAGCATTTTCACGGCGTGTAATTTCTTGGCATTTGCCTTTTCTTCCTCGGATGTGTCGGTATCTGACACATTTTGTTCTTTGGCTATGTCCTCGGCGGTCTTACGTTTCTTTTTCTTCTCCTCGGACATTTGTTTTATTTCTTCGCTCTTTATATCTGCCCCGGCTTCAACTGCTGCCGCAACCTCTTTTTGTGCATCCTCGGATAATCTGCTTGTTTCATAGGCACTTGTAATTTTCATATTGCCTTTTTCAAACTGCTCTTTTACCTCTGCCGTGGCATTATTGTTAATTGCTTCCAACTGTGCAATCTTGGTTGGTTTCTCCCCCAGGACTGCCGCCACATAATCCCTAACCCTTTTTCCCTCTTCCAGGACTAACAATTTTTCCTTTCTCGCCTGGGTCAATACCTCTTTCCAATCCGCCGCCTGGTTCATCAAATCGTAATCGGTCATTTTCCGGTTAAATGTATTGCCAATTAACAAGGACAATCTAAACTGTGTTTCCGTCATGTCCTTAAAGCGGCATGGGATATTCTGCGTAATCTCTGTGTGTCCCTCGTTCTGCAAAATAACAAGGGCTTCACGCCGTCTATGTCCGCCGGAAAGAAGATACTCCCCGTTTACCCGGCCAATGATTAAAGGCTCTTGCAATCCGTCCATAAGAATTGATGTTGCCAATTCTTCCAAATCGTCCATGCTATAACGGTTGTGCTTCGTAACTTTGATTTCGTCCAGGTTAAGGGTTATTGCTTCGTAGTTGTCTACGCCCTCAACTGCTGCCCTGGTTGCTCCGTTCATAAGGTCCATAATATTAAAGCCCATGTTATCCCCTCTCTTTCTGCTCTGCTGCCATGTGTGGTTTATTCATGTATTCCAGGATGAAATTTTTATATCCTTGTGCCGCTCCGCTTCTCACGCAATAGGCTATTGGCGTTTTGTGGTAAAATGTACTGTCTTTTACTTTCTTGGAATGGCGTATGGTTGTATTAAATACGGGCAATCCGCTTTTTTCTCTCAACCATGTTTCCGCCGCTTCGCTTGTGTCTGATTTCTCATAGTCCGTAATAAGCACCCCGGCAATGTGGGCTTTGCGGTTCAACTGCCTAACATTGTTTACCTGGTCCACCAATTCTTCCAATCCGTCCAGGGAATAGCAATCTAAATTCACGGGTATAACAATTTCATCCGCTGCCACAAGGGCGTTTATTACATTCATGCCTAAATCCGGGGCGTTGTCTATGATGCAGTAATCATAATTTCCAAGTGGCGGCGTATTCTTTAATTCCTCAAATGCCCGGCGGTATCTGTCATGTTGTGGCGTTTCCGTGTCCGCCTTAATCTCCAATTCCGCCAACTCCATAAAATAATTGCATGGCACAATGTCCAAATTCTCAATTTTCGTGTGTCTTATTGTGTTTCCCCGGAATGTGGCTCTTTTTAATACTGCTGCCGCCGGGGCTTCTGTACTCCCCAGGTATTGATTAAATAAGCGGCTTGCGTTTCCTTGCTTGTCATTGTCGAACAAAAGGACTTTTCCCGGCTTAACTGCTCCACGCTTTGATTTAAACCCGGTTGCCAATAATTCCGCCATGCTGACCGCCGTTGTGGTCTTGGCACATCCGCCCTTTAGGTTCAATGTGCAAATAATTTTCATGCTTTGTTCCCTCGCTTTCTTTTTTGTGGCTTGCCTTTCGGCTTCTCGCCCTTTTTAACCATACGGGCGTATATGTAAAAGGCTGCGTTTACTCCGTTGTGCTTTACCTCTGCATCCAGGAACGTAAAGCCCGGATATGCCTTTTCCATTTCTGCTTGTAACACGCTACTATCAAAGGCCATTTTCTCCACCTTTGCTTTTCTGAATTTTGAGTAACTGCGTTTTGGTTCATCCGGCTTTTTTAAATTCTTGGACGGACACCAACGCTTTGTTCCGTGTGGGTTCTGTGTTATGTAGGTAGCAAGTCCGGTTAATAAAAAATTCTCGTCCGGGCTTATGTTCCTGGTGTTTGGTCTATCGCACTTTCCCCACATTCTTTCTAACTCGTCACGGTCTATTCCGCCGGATATGAGTAAATGAAAATGTGGGCGTGTGTATTCCTCAAATGCGATTATGTAAATATACTTTGCATTTTCTAACCCTAACTTTTTACGCTTGCGGTTTATGCGGCGTATGAAATTAACCACATCTTTTTTTGCATCCTCGTAGGTTTCCGGCAATAGCCCATTATTCCAACCAAACGTAGCCCATATATCCCCTTTTCCAAAATTGATATTGGCTAAACGGATTAAATACCGTCTTGCGTTCTTATCGTTGAGGTTTGATTGTGACGGGCTTGTTTCTCTCTTCTTTTCCGTCTTTGGCATATCTGCTTTGAATTTAAAGGACGGGTACACCATACTTTCAAGCAATGTTGTGTTGCTCTCTGTATTGGTGCTTTTGTATGTGGATGTTCTGTATAGGCAGTTTACCCACCCCTCTTTCATCCACCTTTCCATTTCTGCTTCCTCTAACTTCTTGCACTGCTCCTTGTATGCTTCCTCATAATCGTAATTATCATAATATCTTTTACCCATTGCCCCACCTTTTCACTTATCTATCTAAAACCCACCTATCCAGGCAGATATAAAACATATATTTCTATAATGGTTGATATGTTAAGGCCCATTACAAGGACGGCTAAACCCGGTTGCACCGTCAAAAAAAATTAAAATCTACGGTCCCAATCTTCAAAAAGCCACGCCCACGCCTGGCGGACTTTCAAAAATCCTATGAACCATAAAGCGGCAAGCGTGAAAAATCCCGTTGCCGTAACTGCTGCAATTATGGTAATAATCCTTGCGACCATGTAAAACCAACCTTTCCAATGCGGTTTCTTCCTATATATAGAAAAACCACATTTACAAACACTATATATTGTGCTATACTCTCTTTGTTGAGTTCCAACCCCTATTGTTTTAGGTCCCCACCTTTGCAATAGGGGTTCGCTTTTTCTATGCTTCCGGTATTTCTTCAAACTCTGTTTCGTAAATATCCGGTGCATATCTCATTAAAAGGCTTTTTGCTTCCTCTTCTGTTATGGCGTGTCCTACTTTCATGTTGTAGTCCTCTGTATGCGTCAAAAGCCAATTTCCTTTTTCACTTCTCCACAATTCACAATCGTATGTAGTTCCTACTTCTCTATTTCCGTAAATTGCCTTAACAAGTGGGCTATTGGTTTCATACCATTTCTTCACATTCGCTATTTTCTTCATTTTATCCGTATCGTACTTTAATCCCTGGATAATAAACTTCATTACTGCACCCCTCTTTCCGCCTTTTCCTCACATTTCCAATAATATTTATTGATAACAACATTTCTTTGGATAAAAGCATAGATAACCCTAAAGGAACGGTTATAAATGCTATTGTTGCATCCCCCTCTAAAATCTTGATTGCTACGGCCGTGAAAATCAGCAATGCAACGCCGTTTAACTTCTGCATGGCAAAATACTTTTTTTCTTTCCCGGCGTTCCCTGGCGGCTCTTCTGCGGCTTCTCTCCTGGTTTATGGCATCCGTGTAGCCTATCATATAGGCCCGGTCCAACGTTGCTTTGTACGGGTTATTCTGTTCGCTTATCTTCTGTACTGCTGCCGTCTGCATCATGTTGTGTTCCCTCGCTTTCTGTTTCTTCCGCTCTGCTTTCGTCCCCACATAATGGCGGAATTAGTAATTTGCTTAATCTTGCGTTTTCTGCTTCTCTGTTTTCTCTAATTACCTTTAATTCCTCAATCCGGTTTTTGCTTAAATCATCTATAAGCCTATGTAATCCGGCCGCTGCACTCTCAACGCCGTTTTCTTTATACCAGGCTTCAAAAATTGATACCACTGCCCCGGTTATCTGCTCATATTCCGTTCTAAATCCGGTTTCCTCTTCCTCTGCATCCAGGGTATTAAGAAAATCCGGCTTTTCCCCGGTAATCATTGCCTGGATGTAATACCCTGGCACTTCCGCATTGACCGCATTTGTGATTAACTCCGCTTTGGCTGCTTCCTTTACCATTGCGTAATAATCCGGCTGCTTTACTGTTACCGGGCTATCTGATGTAAAATTGTCCATAAATCCCATTTATTCATCCTCGCTTTCTACTCTTCTATCACTTTGCACTCTCTTGGATATACCCCTATTTCTCTTTTACCAACTTCTATATAGTACATTTTCGTGCGTCTGTTTCTTGGTGGTTCTGTCTCTCTTCTTGTAACCGTGTGTACGCTCCCTACTTCCGGCGGATTAACAATAGGTAACACATCTGTAATTTTGATTTTCATTATTTCACTCCTTTATTTCTTCCATAATCTCTTTTATTTGGTTCATGGTGCTTTCCACCTGGGCTATTGTCATATTCTTATCGTCTATGTAATAATCTGCATAGATTTTTCTTGTATCGTTGCCCCACCGCTTTATCTGCTCCGGTAACGGCTCGTTCACGGCATCAAATACAAGCCCTTGCAATCTGCACCACTCCACGGCATTTTCCAGGTCTGCCCCGGCTCTGTTTGTCCACAATATTATTTGGTGTCCCTGGGCTTTTACCGCTTTCGCAAAAGCAACCATTTTTTTGTTTGGGGCTACAATTTCCGGGAAACGGGTAATAGCCAATGTGTTATCAAAATCAATTGCGTATATTGCCATTATTCGCCCTCTCTTTCTGCTGCCGGGTTAAGGCTCATTTCATATTTCATAAGCATAGCGGCCGTCTGTACGGCTTCGCACGCAAGGTTAATTGCGTAATCTGCGATTTTAAGCGGTGTTATCTCTTCTTTCAGATAACAAGGCGTTTCTTTCCCTCTCACATCATCCCATAAGCACTTAAAGGATGCTTCTAACTCTTCAAGGGCTTCTTTGCTCTCTTCCAATTCCTCATAGGCAACCGCCACGCCCTCATGTTTTGATGTAAATAACGGGAATTGCTCATTTGCCCGGTTTAATTCTCTGTTGGCTGCTGCCGTGATTTCTTCTTTTAATTTCTGCATCATGTTGTGTTCCCTCGCTTTCTGTACTGCTGCACCCTAAACCATGTAAGGGGCTGCAAATTCATATACCGGCCTATCTGCTGCCGGGTTCATCTGCTCCGGTTTGGTATAAAGTTTTAATGTGATTGCCGGGTTTCCGTCTGCATCCGTTCCCCGTGGGTTGAAATTGTACTTAAATCCCAAATGGCTATTCATGGATGCACCTTTTAAGGTAAAGGCAAAATTGCTTAATTCCCTTGCCCCAATCGCCACGCCCTGGGTGTTTAAATCCCTCCACCGCTTAAAGGTGCTTTTGATGTGTTCTAAAAAATCCGGCTCAATCTGATTGTTAATAGGCATCATTGTTTTTTCTTCCATGTGTTATTCCTCGCTTTTCAATATGATTTCCCGGTATATAGTCAACTGCAAATCTGAAAAACTGTAATTTGGTGTTTCTTCCGGGTGTAATGGCTGCATTAGTCCCAATTCCTTATATCTTTTATGGGTTATGTCCACCGTTTCTTTTATTCGTGCGACCTCTTCCGCCATAAGTGCTTCATATTCCGGCGTGCGTACCATATTTCCTAAATATCCGGCGTATAGTTCCGCTTTTCCTTTCATAATCCGCACACGGTCCGGGCCAGACATAACGCCCACAATGTCCGCCAATGTCATACGCTGCACCTACCTTGTAGCTTCTACAATGGCGTTGTATAAATCCGGCGTTCTTTCTCCGGCTTCCAACCGCTCTTTTAATGGGGTAAGTAATGGATAAATGATTTTCCCCATATATCCGCCCGGTGCATATTTTGAAAGCATATCATTGACGGCGTTTTGTGCCGCTTCCCAATCTCTTAAAATCTCCGGTGCTTCCCCAATCGTCATTCCGTCCAATTCCTCTTTAATGTGCTTTGCAAACATCTTTTCTGTTTCATCTGTCACACACGCACTCGCTACAATTCCACTATCAAGAAGAAAATGTAACATCCCGGCGGCTAATGTGTCCGGCGTTATGGTTTCCTCTGCCGTAATTGCGGTTTTAGTTGTTTCTTCCTGTCCTGCTGCCGCCTGGGCTTCTGCTTCCGCTGCTGCCAAAATGCTTTCCGCCGTTGGCTTCTCTTCCGGTTCATTCATTCCGGTAAAATTCTTGTTTTCTGCTTCCATGTTTTGTTCCTCGCTTTCTTCTGCTGCATAAATGCTTTTTGCTATCTCTTCCGCTATTGCGGTAAAAACCGTTGTAGTTACTGCGTTACCAAATTGTTTATATGCCTGGCTATCTGAAACAACTTGTTTCCAATCGTCCATAGGGAACGCTTGTAAAATTCCGTATTCTTTAGGTGTCAACTTTCGCACCCTCAACCGCTTTGTATCAAATATTTTCACTTCCCTTTGCCCCCCCCCGGATGTTGTAAGGGTTGGTGCTATTCCGTCCGTTGAATACACCCGGCGGCATTGGTCTTGACCTTTTATGTCAAGCATCCCCACCATTTGGCAACCCTGGTTGTTGGCTCTTTCCATTGTCTTGTTCCTTTCGCTTTTCTATCACTAACGGCGGTTGTTTATAGTCTGATGAAAGAAGAGTTGGTGCAACTGCTACAAACGTGCCGCATCCATTCTTTTGTGCTTGGATTATTCCGTTTTCAAACGGACATTCTCTATTGTCATTACCTTTATCCCCTCGCCCTTGTTGGTTGTAAGCGTTGGGGCTAATCCCTCGGCAAAGTACACGCTTCCGTTCATCCCATGACCGGACGGGTTTGTGTTCGCAACATTTATTATTTGTGGTTGTCTGCTGCCCCCCCGTGCTTTCCTCTTCTTTTTCATCTTCCAGGATGATAACGCCGTGTAAATCCTGGGCGGTAAGTGTAAACATTGGCTCGTCCTCTGCCTTTGCCCTCGGTCCGTTCTGCCGCTTGTTAATACGGTCCGGCGTAATGCACGCATGGCACTTTCCCATTTTCTCTAATTTCTCCATTGCCTGGGCTATAATGGTTTGTGCCTTTTCGTCCGGCAAGTAATATTTTTCCGGCACATCTTTTTCCAGGTAATCCGATAGCTTCGGTACAAATTCGTGTTGCTCTTTTGGAAATGTAAATGATAGGTTCTTTTTGTTCCTGGTCCCTACTACTGCATAACGGTCCCGGTTCTGTGGCACGTTCCAATATTTGGAATTAAACATTTCAATATGTGCCGTGTACCCGTGGCGTTCATATTCCAGGCGTAACACTGGCAGATATGGGCGTAACCCTCGCACATTCTCCGCAATGATAACGGCCGGCATGGCGTGTTCTCTCTCTCTCTGTTTCTTCAAGTAATCGCATCATTTCAAAGAAACATCCGCTACGGCTCGCCGCCTTAAAATTGTTACTGCTGCACTTGGGGCAAATGGTGTTGCCCGTGTACTCTTCCGGGTTTATCTCTATTTCCTCGCCGCAATCCTCGCATTTTAAAATCATGCCCCGTTGCTTTCCGGCAACGCTCAAATCCTGGCAAGGAAAGCCGAACGCCCACACATCCGCTTGTGGTATGTCTGCTTGGTGCAATTCCTTAATGTCTGCTTTCTGTACATGGTCCCCTACGTTTGCCCGGTAGCTCTCCACGGCGTATTTATCAAAGTCCCATGCCCCGGCTATTTCATACCCGGCATTTTTAAATGCAATACCCATTCCGCCGCATCCACAAAAGAAGTCATTAACCTTTAATTTTCTTTTCATCTGCTGCCACCTACGCTTCCCGGAATAACGGTTTTGCTTCTACTGCAACCATTGCTGAATACTCCACCTTATAACCCGTTACCTTATCCCCTCTCATCTGCGGCACTACTGCCGTTTGATACTGAACCGTTGGCGTATGGAAAAGTGATTTTGCCTTTTCCACCTCTTCCAACTGCTTATTTATCTTTTCTTCCAATGTTTCCGGGTCTGTCCCTCGTAATATCCACACTTCCATGTTGAGTTCCTTTCTATACTGCTGCCGCCTGGCATTTATAAACTTCTCTGTGCTACTTCTGCCCGGTATGGTGTTCCCCCACGCTTCAATTCGTTATAAATCGTTGCTCTGTGAAACCCAACCGCCTTTGCAATATCTGTAACCTTTGCCCCGGTTCGCTCCATTGCTTCAATCTTCTGTCTGTCGGCGTATGTAATACGCTTATCTCCTTTTTTCACGTTTCCGCCCACCTTTCCTTAAAAATTGGCAAAATAAAAAGTGCTACAAGAGTTTTTTAATTCTCTTGTAGCACTCGTATTTTCCACAATAAAAAATCAAGTGCGATAGAGTTATTAACCCTTGTCGCACTTGATTTTACAACTTAGCGTTATTTTTTTATCAGGTTGTATTTTTTTCAATACGCAGGGCTTTCTCATCTGAAAACCCTTAACAAGTCTGCGTAAATTTGGTATGGTTTAAGTACAATAGCAACGAGTCAGACATACAATAATTGATTTTCAGGAGGTTACTATGAGATACTTTTTTACCGGTAAAATTGAGAAGAAGGACAACCTCTTCTGCATCCGTATCCCCTTTAATGTATGGGAGGTCTGCAAGCAGCGTGATGTAATTCAGGGCGACCTGATTCTGGACAATAAACATATTGACTGTGAACTTCTTCCGGAAGAGAAGGGCAACTATAAGATTCATTTAAAAGATGAGGACGTGGCACATATTGATGTCACACAGCCTCATAAGATCCTGCTTCATATCGGCTCCAGCTTAATTAAAATGGATCAGAACAGCCCTTACAGCTTTGACAATCCAATTCGTAAGATTGACCACATTGATATTATTACCCAGCCTGAGGACGGTTTATGCGGACAGACCTGTGTTGCCATGCTCGCAGGTGTTACCATTGCCGAGGTAATCAGTGTTATGGACTGCCGCGAATGGCAGGCCACGATGGGACGCGTCATTTCTGCATTGAATTACTATGGCATCGATCACAGCGATGTCATCATGTATACCGAAGGGGAGGAAGCCACCCTTCCCAAGTGCTGCATTATGATGGAGAAGATGGGACGCTATTGCCATTACCTGATTCACTTTGATGGCCAGTTCTATGATTCCAATTTAGGAATTCTTAACGAATATGATATGAGCAAGTTATTGGGTTATCTGGAAGTGAAGGTAAATTAGTGAATTCATCCAGTTCACAGTCTGTTATGTTAAGATGTCAAGATCAAAAGCCCCCCACTTTGATACCTACGGATTGCTTCGTGCTACAAACTCCCGTATCCGGTTCAGCACCGGTATACGGGAGTCTTATTTTTATCATCTTATGCCATTCTGCATGGCTGTATCCGGTCACCTAGACCTCAAACATCAGATCCGCATAGGTCGGCATCGGCCACATATCCTTTTCAACCAGCATTTCCAGGTGGTCAATCGGAGCACGCAGGGCATCCATATCCTCTTTGACGACATCCTTGTAGAAGAATGCCTGTTCCCTTGCATCCGTAATCTTTCCGGCCTTCTCTTCGTCAATCTTCAATGCTTCCAGTGCAAGCTTTGCACTCTTCAGTTCTCTGGATACCTCATTCAGCAGTTCTTCCTGCACAGAAGCATCTGCACCGGCCTCTGTTACTGCAATCACGGCATCTGCCAGCTTCTTACTGTAGGATATACATACCGGAAGCAACTGGCGGGAAGCCATATGGATCATCGTAAGCGCTTCGATATTCAGCGTCTTTGCATAGGTTTCATAAAGAATTTCTTCTCTGGATTCCAGTTCCGCCCTCGTAAAGATTTTAAACTTCTCAAACAGCTTTACGGCCTTATCTGTTGTCAGGGTATCGACCGCATCGACCATGGATATGAGATTGGGTAATCCGCGGCGTTTGGCTTCTTCTACCCATTCCGGAGCATAGCCATTGCCATTAAAGATAATTCTCTGATGCTCGGAAAAGTACTTTTTAATCAGATCATGCACTGCCTGGTCAAAATCCTCTGCCTGCTCCAGTTCATCTGCTGCTTCACAGAAAGCCTCTGCCACAATTGCATTTAACGTCGTGTTCGGACTTCCCACAGAATCAGAAGAGCCTACGCTTCGGAATTCAAACTTATTACCGGTAAAGGCAAACGGTGAGGTGCGGTTACGGTCGGTGGCATCCTTCGCAAAATCAGGAATGGCAGACACACCGGTCTCCATCTTACCCCCCTCAAGACAATGGGAAGCTTCCCCTGTTTCCACAAGCTGCTTTACCACGTCTTCGAGCTGTTCTCCCAGGAATACGGACATAATTGCCGGAGGCGCTTCATATCCTCCAAGACGGTGATCGTTTCCAACATCGGATGCACTCTGGCGCAGCAGATCCGCATGGACGTCCACAGCCTTGATAATGCAGGCAAGCACCAGGAGGAACTGGATATTTTCATTCGGGGTTTCACCCGGATCAAGCATATTCACGCCATTATCCGTAGTCAGTGACCAGTTATTGTGCTTACCGGAACCATTCACACCGGCATATGGCTTTTCATGGAGCAGACAGGTCAGATTGTGACGCTCTGCCACCTTCTTCATGGTCTCCATAATGAGCTGATTATGATCTACCGCAACATTGGCTGTTTCATAAATCGGAGCCAGCTCATGCTGTGCAGGAGCCGCCTCATTGTGCTGGGTCTTCGCCGTGACACCAAGCTTCCAAAGCTCCAGATTAATATCCTTCATATAAGCGCCGATCCGTTCACGGATGGTTCCGAAATAATGGTCATCCATTTCCTGTCCCTTCGGAGCAGGCGCTCCAAACAGGGTTCTTCCTGCAAAAATCAGATCTTCACGCTTCAAATAATTATCCCGGTCTACCAGGAAATACTCCTGCTCTGCACCGACACTCGGAATCACTCTCGTTGCTTCCGTATTGCCAAACAGACGCACGATACGAAGAGCCTGCTGGCTGATCGCTTCCATGGAACGCAGAAGCGGTGTTTTCGTATCCAGCGCTTCTCCCTTATAAGAACAGAATGCAGTCGGAATGCAAAGAATCACGCCCGTTGCATCCTCGCGCAGGAATGCCGGAGACGTAATATCCCATGCAGTATAGCCACGTGCTTCAAAGGTTGCACGAAGCCCGCCCGAAGGAAACGAAGAAGCATCCGGCTCACCCTTAATGAGCTCTTTGCCGGAAAATTCCATCAGCATTTTCCCATCCACATCCGGATGCGTGATAAAAGAATCATGCTTTTCAGCCGTGATACCGGTGAGGGGCTGAAACCAGTGCGTATAATGGGTTGCACCATTCTCAACTGCCCAGTCCTTCATGGCTTTTGCCACCACATCTGCTGTTGCCGGAGAAAGTTCACCACCGCAATCCATTGCCTTGATTACTTCTTTGTAAACATTCTTTGGAAGGCGTTCCCGCATGGTCGCACGGGTAAACACCCGGCTGCCAAAAAGCGCCTCGACATCTTTCACATCATTCATTGTTTTCCTCCCTCTGTCTATTCTCCAGTCCTTAAGATCTTAAGGATCCCACGCATGGAAAACAGCAATTATTCAGCGTTTTCCGGATCCATCTTACGGACACGAAGAAGATCAAATACCGCAGGTACGGTACTTAATTCCACATACAAAACCTGCTGTGGATGGGGTGCGCTTTCTACCTGCTGCCCATCCTCTGTTCTTAAGGATAACACGGAAGCTTCTATGTTGTCACCATCAGGTTTCATAATTTCAATGCGGTCGCCCACACAGAATTTGTTCTTCTGCGTGATTTTCGCAAGTCCATCTTCTGTGACCTCTTCAATGCTTCCCAGATAAATATATTCGTTGATATAAGTATTGGAATCATAAATCTGCGTATTCTCATCCGGCTTTCCAAAATAAAAGCCCGTCGTGAACTGACGGTATGTGCACTTGGAAATTTCTTCCTTATACCATTCCATGTTGGCACGATATTTCTCCTCAGATTCGAGATAATCATCAATCGCTTTCCGGTAGGTTCTGGCAACTGTTGCCACGTAAAGCGCCGTTTTCATACGTCCTTCGATCTTGAAGCTGTCAATTCCAGCTTCGATCATCTCCGGAATATGCTCAATCATGCACAGATCCTTGGAGTTAAAGATATAAGTTCCGCGCTCGTTCTCATATACCGGGAAATACTCACCCGGACGCTTCTCCTCCATAACGGAATATTTCCAGCGGCAGGGATGCGTACAGGCTCCCTGGTTGGCATCTCTTCCTGTAAAAAAGCTGCTGAGCAGACATCTTCCCGAATAGGAAATGCACATTGCCCCATGGATAAAGCTTTCGATCTCAAGCTCCTCCGGAATATGTTCACGGATCTCTTTAATTTCATCAAGTGACAGTTCTCTTGCCGATACCACACGTTTCGCGCCCTGCTGATACCAGAACCGATAGGTCATATAATTCGTATTATTGGCCTGTGTAGACACATGAATATCAATTTCCGGGCAGATTTCACGTGCAAGGGTAAACATTCCCGGATCTGCAATAATCAGGGCATCCGGCTTTAATTCCTTCAGTTCCTTAAAATATTCCCTTGCTCCTTCAAGGTCCCGGTTATGCGCCAGAATATTGGCTGTCACATGAACACGCACGCCTCTCTCATGGGCAAAGGCGATTCCTTCCTTCATGCTCTCTTTATCAAAATTCCTGGCTTTTGCGCGAAGTCCGAATGCTTCGCCTCCGATATATACCGCATCTGCTCCAAAAAGCACGGCTGTTTTTAAAACCTCCAGTGAACTGGCAGGTATCAAGAGTTCCGGTTTTCTCATTCTGTCTCCTTGACTGTTCTTAACTATATATACGTTTACAACTTATTTATATCCCGATCTGTCAGATCTCTTATCTATCCTCAAATACGGAACCTGCTTACGGCCTGCTGATGCGAACGCTGATCGTCATTCCATCACCCACCGGCAGAATATCCGTGCGAAGCTCTTCATGATGCTTCAATTCATACAGATAATCCCGCATCCGGGCATGAATTGTACGGTTTCTTCTCGTTACCGCAAACCGCGACTCACAGACATCCCCGTCCTGAAGCACATTATCGGAGAGCAGTACGCCTCCCTCCGGCATTAATTTCAGAATATCCGGAAGGAAGTGGATATATTGTCCCTTCGCCGCATCCATAAAAATCAGGTCATACGGTCCTTCCAGTTCTTTAAGGATTTCTGTGGCATCTCCCTCCAACAGGGTAATCCGGTCTTCCCTGCCCGCCTTTTTGAAATTCTCCCTGGCAAGAGGAATCCGCTTTTCATATTTTTCAATTGTTGTAATATGGCAGTCTTCCGGTCCATATTCCGCCATCAGTAACGCAGAAAAACCAATGGCCGTTCCCACCTCTAAGATCTGCTTCGGCTGCTGCATTGCAAGAAGCACCTTCAAAAAGCTCTGCATCTGAGGTCGGATAACAGGTACATTGGTTTCCTTCGCATATCGCTCCAATTCCGTAAGAAAGGGAGTATTCCCCGTGTCCAGGGAATGAATAAATGTACTGATTCTTTCGTCTGTAATCACCGTCTATTCTCCCGTTTCCGTTAATTCTGAAGATTCTGCCGTATCTTCCGGAAGCACCTCTGCTTCCATATCCTCATTGCCTGATTCTTCGGTACCCATTTCCTCTTCGGACTGATCTGTAGCATCTCCGGTCTCGGCATTCGGTGCAACGGTATCGCTGTTTCCTTCCTCACCTTCACCTGCAAGAATTTCGAGCATTTCTTCTGCCTTCATATCCGTACTCAGATCATAAATTCCGGGTTTGATTTTGTCATGCTGTGCCGACAGAAGCTCCTGCACGACAAACAGCCGGTAATCGGAAATTAATCCCTTTTCTTCGAGCATCTTCGCAATATCCTTGATATCTGCATCCTCAGCAATTCCAACGGTAATCGTCCGTCCTCCGGTTATGGACATCGGCTCGTCCGCAAATACACGGTAGCCGAAGTCATATGCTTTCGTTGCACCCTTAAACACCAGGATAATTGCAGCCGCAAGCACTAAAACCTTAATGATTGTTTCGATTACTGTTCCAATTAATGCTTTTGCATTCATAATACTACTGCCTTTCTCATGCCTTTCAACCATTCCGAATGGTTACCATTATTCAAAGTTCAGCCCGTCTACAATCAGGGCATTAATTTCCTGCATCATCCGGCAAAGAGCCAGCTCCGCCTTTAAAAAGTCATCTACAATTACATTTTCACGGAATTCCTTGTATTCCTTCTCAAAATAATCCATCTTATCAAACAGATCCTCCACCTGCACTGCATTCTGCATCTCAAAATTCAGCTTACGGTAATCATTTACCTGCTTATAAAGCTCCGGGTTCTTCTTCAGCCGTGCAAGCTGCATCGTATAGGATTTGTACACATCCGTTTCACGGATGTCCCTTACAAACTGTTCTGCCTGATTGCGAATATTTTGATCTAACATGACCTTTGTCCCCCAGTAAAAAATCTAAATTTCCATGATGATCGGAAGAATCATCGGACGACGCTTCGTCTTCTTCCAGACAAATTCGCCCAGTGAGTCCTTAATCGTACTCTTAAGCTTGCCCCAATCCGTAATGCCACGATCCAGGCATCCTTCCACTGCAAGGGTAACGACCTCCCTCGCTTCATCCATCAGTTCATCTGACGTTTTTACATATACAAAGCCCCTGGATACAATATCAGGTCCGCTAATCAGCTGATCAGTCGCACCATCCAGTCCCAGTACAACAATCATAATACCATCTTCTGCAAGATGCTGCCGGTCACGCAGTACTACATTTCCGACATCTCCCACACCCAGTCCGTCTACCAGAATATCACCAACCGGTACCTTACCGGAAACCTTTGCTTCCCCATCGTTAAATTCCAGCACATCGCCCGACTGCAGGATAAAAATATGATCCTTTGGAATTCCGAGCTCTTCTGCAAGCTTTGCCTGCGCACGCAGATGCTTATACTCTCCATGAACCGGAATCGCATATTTCGGATGTACCAGAGAATAAATCAGCTTGATTTCTTCCTGACAGGCATGTCCGGATACATGCACATCCTGGAAAATCACATCTGCGCCCTTTAACAGAAGCTCATTGATGACATTGGTTACTGCCTTTTCATTACCCGGAATCGGATGGGAAGAAAAGATGACCGTATCCTTAGGTCCGATCGAAATCTTCCGGTGATTGTCCTCTGCCATACGGCTTAAGGCCGCCATGCTTTCACCCTGGCTTCCTGTCGTAATAATAACAGTCTTTTCATCCGGATAATTCTTCAGCATTTCTATATCAATTAAGGTGTTTTCAGGAATATTCAGATACCCAAGGTTCGTTGCCGTCTCGATGATATTCACCATACTGCGGCCTTCCACGACTACCTTTCTTCCAAATTTGTAGGCAGAGTTAATGATCTGCTGCACACGGTCTACATTCGATGCAAACGTTGCAATGATGATTCGTGTATTTTTATGCTCTTCAAAAAGCGTATCAAACGTTCTTCCGACCGTCCGCTCCGATGGCGTAAAGCCTGTCCGCTCTGCATTCGTAGAATCGCACATCAATGCCAGTACACCCTTTTTACCAATCTCGGCAAAGCGCTGTAAATCGATGGAATCTCCGAATACCGGTGTGTAATCCACCTTGAAATCTCCGGTATGCACAATAATTCCTGCCGGGGAATAAATGGCCAGTGCCGCAGCATCCACGATACTGTGATTCGTCTTAATAAATTCAATACGGAACTGTCCAAGAATAATGGACTGTCCGAACTTCACAACCTTACGCTTCGTTGTCCCTAAAAGCTCATGCTCTTTGAGCTTGTTTTCAATGATTCCCATTGTCAGCTTCGTCGCATAAACAGGAACATTAATATCCTTCAGGATATAGGGAAGTGCCCCGATATGATCCTCATGTCCGTGAGTAATCATAAAGCCCTTCACCTTATCAATGTTATTCTTTAAATAGGTCACATCCGGAATTACCAGGTCAATGCCCAGCATATCGTCCTCCGGAAAGGACAGACCGCAGTCAACTACAATAATACTGTCTTCGTACTCAAAGGCAGTAATGTTCATTCCGATCTGTTCCAGGCCTCCAAGGGGAATTACCTTGAGACTGGAGACAGATTCTGTCTGTTTTTTCTTCAATCAGTTTTACCTCCACATTCTTTACAGCACATGCAGAGTTTCACCCATGATTCATAATCCGGACCTGCCGTTATATCAAATAAGGATGGCGGTTTCCTTTGCTGTCTTCTGCATCTCCGATCCCGCAGCAAACAAATCCGTCCTCCGGATAAATGAATCCATCCGATGTAACTCCCGCAATTACTGTATGGTTTATAATTTAAAGCTTACAGCTCTTCACCGTCGGTTAAAGATACATCCTCTAACAGATTCTCAAATACATCTGCTACAGCACGCAGTTCTGTTTCATCTTCCACGATTTCATAAATAGTATCACCATCCCTGCTTCCGGTGATTTCTTTTAAAATCAGTGCTTCGCCGTCACCCTCTTCTTCCTCGGTAACTAAAATATAAGGATGTCCGAAAAGCTTCGTCTGTTCCAGCACATAAAATTCTGCTGTTTCATTGGTATCCAGTGTAAATGTAATCTTCTCCACAATACTTCCCCTGTTTAATCTTCTTTCTTTTTCATTGCCTGCCGGTCAAGATATCCCTGTAAAATCAGCGTTGCAGCAATCATATCCACATATTCCTTCCGGTGTTCCCGGCGTACTCCTGCTTCCATCATCGTCTTATCTGCGGTTACGGTTGTTAATCTTTCATCGAAGGTATGTACCGGAAGCCCTGTTCTGCGCTCTAACTTCTCCTTAAATTCCATGGTTGCTTCAACCCGGGGACCCATGGTGTCGTTCATATTCTTCGGAAGCCCCAAAACAATTTCCGTAACCTCGTATTCTTCGATCAGCTCCTCAATCCGTGCCAGTGTCTGGCGGAGCTTATTCTCATCCTTACGGCGGATAATCTCAATTCCCTGTGCGGTAATCCGCATGGCATCACTGATGGCAACCCCTACTGTTTTGGATCCATAATCCAATCCCATAATTCGCATATTACTCGTCCTTGCTCCAATGATTGTTCTTAATATAAGCCGTCAGCATTTCTTCTACCAGCTCATCTCTCTCCAATTTCATGATCAGGCTTCTGGCATTCCTATGACTGGTAATATATGTAGGATCTCCGGACATAATGTATCCCACGATCTGATTCACCGGATTGTATCCCTTCTCAACAAGAGCCTCATATACTTCCTGCAATACAAGCCTTACGCTGTTATTATCCTTTTCAACACAAAAAAACTGTGTATTTCCTAAATCCTGCATCTTACACCTCTCCATAAGTTTACACTCTTTTCCATATTAAACCATTTAACTGGAAAATACAAGAAGGATGTCCGGTTTTAGAAACTCCCTGATCACTCCTTTTTGAATGGTTCCCGACAAATCCTCCTGCGTTTTCAGGGCAATCCGGATATATTCCCTGGTATAACCGGTCTGGTAACGCACCCCGTCAATCACCATCTCTTCCTCTAACAGATATTCTACCTGTTTTCCTATGTAGGACTCCCGGAACGCATGGCTGTTCTGCGTATGAAGTTCTGAAAGGCGGTCACTCCGCACGCTCTTTACTTCCTCCGGAATCTGTCCCTGCATGATGGCCGCCGGAGTGCCCTTTCTCTTCGAATATTTAAAGATATGGGTTTCATAGAACCGGATTTTCTTAAGGAATTCCACCGTCTGCATAAATTCTTCTTCCGTTTCCTGCGGGAAACCAACAATTACGTCCGTGGTAATTGCCGGTTTATCAAAAAATTTCCGAAGGATCTCTACCTTCTCGTAATATTCCCCGGTTGTGTACTTTCTATTCATACGTTGAAGCACAGAATCGCATCCGCTCTGTAGGGACAGGTGAAAATGAGGACACAGCTTCTCACACTGCGACAGCTCCTTTGCAAACTCCTCTGTAATAATACGCGGCTCCAGCGATCCCAGACGGATCCGGCGCACTCCCTCCACAGCATTCACAGCCCGGATCAGTTCACCCAGTCTGCTTTTCGTAAAATCATTCCCCTTTTCCATCCCATAGGAGCTTAAGTGAATCCCTGTAAGAACAATCTCCTGATATCCATTTGCAGTCAGTTCCCGCACTTCTTTCAATATTTCCTCCATTGCACGGTAACGGATCCGGCCTCTGGCATACGGAATGATACAATAGGAACAGAACTGGTTACAGCCATCCTGTACCTTTAAGAATGCACGGGTATGCTCTGCCGTATGGGAAAGCTGCATGTCCTCATATTCATCGGTATGATTAATATCTATGATATTTCTTTCCGAGAAAGACTTCTTTTCTTCAATTGTAAAGGACTCCCCCTCCTGCTCACTGCGGCGCAGGTACTCCTCGATGATCTCGACAAGATCTTTTTTCCGGTTATTTCCAATAGCAATATCGATACTCAGATCCTGCAATACCTCTTCTGTACTTGTCTGTACATAACATCCAACCGCAACCACGACTGCATCCGGATTCATCTTCTTCGCACGGTGGATCATCTGGCGGCTTTTCCGGTCTGCCATGTTGGTTACAGAGCAGGTATTAATGATGTAAATATCTGCTTTTGTATCAAAAGGTACAACAATATAACCTCTTTCCTGTAAATTTTGTTGCATATAGTCCATTTCGTAGCCATTTACCTTACATCCCAAATTATGAAATGCTACACTTTTCATAGTATTATCCATTAATTTTGTCCTTTTTTAGCATTGACTTTTCCAGTTTCACCCATTACTATAATAACAGAAGGTATGAAAACAAGGAGGTAATTCAGAAATGAAAACAATTCAAATTTCTTTAAATTCTATCGACAAAGTAAAATCTTTTGTAAATGATATTACAAAGTTTGATTATGACTTTGACTTAGTATCCGGCAGATACGTTATCGACGCTAAGTCTATCATGGGTATCTTCAGTCTTGATCTTTCCAGACCGATTGATCTGAACATCCATGCAGAAGAGAACGTTGATGAGGTATTAGAAACCTTAAAGCCTTACATGATCTAGGATCCGGCTTTAAAATCTGTACTTAATACGAATTTGAAAACAAGTGCTGAATTTCGATTTGGCACTTGTTTTGTTTTTGCATCACAGTGCCCAATATACTTGTCCTTGTGCAGGACTACGAAGCTAAGAAGTTCTAAGCCTCTCCGAATGCACAAGAACTAAGTATAATTGGACACTTAATCTACACTTTCACTTTGTCTAATTAGTCCAATCACAATGATACAATTGATCTAAGAATTCTAATCAATCTACCTTCACAATTTCCACAACGTCGGAATCAAGTGCCTGCTGCACGAGTTCATCGATCTTCTCTTTGAGATTTTCCTCATGGCGTTTGATAATGTTCAGGTTCGGTTTCGTTACCGGATGCTTGGCTACGAAAATGGTACAGCAGTCTTCGTAGGGAAGAATCGAGGTTTCGTAAGTGCCGATCTTTTCGGAAATATCAACGATCTCCATCTTATCAAATCCAATCAAAGGACGGAATACCGGAAGGGTACACACTTCGTTGGTTACAGCCAGAGACTGCACAGTCTGGGAGGCAACCTGTCCAATACTTTCACCGGTAATCAGGCCAAGGCACTCATTTTCTTTGGCAATGATCTCTGCGATTTTCATCATATAACGGCGCATGATGATGGTAAGCTCTTCATGCGGGCATTTCTCATAGATGTAAAGCTGAATATCAGTAAAGTTAATGGTATGCAGATAAATCGGACCCGAGTAGCGGGATACCTGTCTTGCAAGATCAACTACCTTCTGCTTCGCACGGTCACTGGTATATGGGGGTGCATGGAAGTAAACTGCATCAATCTTTACGCCCCGTTTGGCGATCATATAGCCCGCAACCGGGGAATCAATACCTCCGGACAAAAGGAGCATTGCCTTGCCGTTACTGCCGACTGGCATTCCGCCGGGGCCCGGAATTTCCATAGAATAAATATAAATCTTTTCACGGATTTCAATGTGGAGCATAACATCCGGATGATGAACATCCACGCGCATTTCAGGAAATGCATCAAGGATTACTCCACCCATTTCACGGTTTACCTGTTGGGAATCCATCGGATAATTCTTCCGTGCACGACGGGTATTTACCTTGAAGGTAATGTTCTTATCCGGATAGTTCTCGTTCATATAATCAATCACGGTCCGGGAAAGCTTCTCAAAGCCTTCATCCTCTACATGGATGACCGGACAGATTCCACTGATACCAAATACCGTCTTTAATTCATTCACAGTTTCATCAAAATCAAAGCCGGTCAGGGCATGCACATAAATTCTGCCCTCGGTCCTGGTAACCTTAAATTCACCTTCACAACGCTTCAAAGCATATTTTACCTGCTTTGCCAGCGCCTCTTCGAATAAATACTTGTTCTTTCCTTTTACACCGATCTCGGCATACTTAATCAAAAATGCTGTAAACATCAGTTACTCTCTTTCTATATTTATTTACGGGTGTACTTCCTGAGCATGGGAATTATATCATACAAAGCCTCTAAAGTATAGTTGATTTCTTCCATGGTGGTAAAGACGGAAAAACTGAAGCGGATCGTTGATGACAGCAGATCCTTCGGAACGCCCATCGCCATTAAAGTTGCTGAAGGCTGTGGCTTGTGTGCGGAGCATGCACTTCCCGCCGACACGTAGATTCCCTTATCCTCCAGGGAATGAAGCAGTACCTCACTCCTTACACCACTAAAGGAAACACTCACGATATGGGGTGCGCCATCCATACAGTCCGGGCCGTTCACGATCACCCGGTCGATCTTCTTCACACCCTCAATAAAGCATTTCTTAAGGTCATAAAGCTTCTCTATATCCTGATCGTAATTGTCATACATGATTTGTGCGGCTTTCGCAATTCCTGCAATACCGGGCACATTCTCGGTACCGGAACGCATACCGCCCTGCTGGCCGCCGCCAAATATGATGGGTTTAAGCTTCACATGGCTGTCAACATAAAGGAAGCCAACTCCTTTAGGTCCGTGGATCTTGTGTCCGCTGACAGAGAGCATATCAATATTCATCCTTTTCGGATAAATTCTGGCCTTGCCAAACCCCTGCACGGCATCCACATGGAAGAGGATCTGGGGATTCATCTTCTTAATCAGTGCACCTGCCTGTGCAATGGGCTGCTGTGAACCGACTTCATTATTCGTGTACATGATGGAAACCAGTATGGTCTCTCCCGTAATGGCACGCTGCAGATCCTCAAGACGGATGCAGCCCTTCTCATCCACCGGAAGATAGGTTACCCGGTAACCCTCCTCCTCCAGATCTTTCATCGTCTGCAGAATTGCCGGATGTTCAATCGATGTCGTAATCAGATGCTTTCCCCTGCGGCAGTTTGCATGTGCTGCTCCAATCAGGGCAAGATTATCGGACTCTGTACCTCCTGAGGTGAAAAGAAGCTCCTTCTCATTCACCTTTAAAATCTTTGCAATGGTTTCTTTGGCTGTACGCAGATGGTTTTCTGCCTGCACTCCCTTTCTATGAAGACTGGAAGGATTTCCGTAATCCTCACACATAATCTGCTTCATAAGCTCTGCAGCTTCCGGAAAGCACCGGGTCGTTGCAGAATTGTCTAAATATACTTCCATACCAACACTTCCCTTGTTCTATAGTTTGTTGGGGCAACCGCCTGATTTCTACTCCCCCTGTTACATCTTATGAGAGAACCCCTCAAAAGGTGAGAAAATACAGAAATCTTCGTTACTATTCCAATTGTCATTCCAAATGATACATCAGGATCGACAGCACCGTCATCCCTGCTGTCTCTGTACGGAGAATCCTTTTTCCAAGTGTAATGGGCTGCATGCCGGCTTCAATTGCCTTACCGATTTCATCTTCATCAAATCCGCCCTCCGGTCCGATAAAGATGGCAACCTCCTGTCCTGGCTGAATCTGTTCTATGATCTCACGTGTCCTGTCCATTCCCTCCGCAAGCTCATACGGCACGAGACGCACCTGTGCGGTGCTGCTGTATTCCAGCGCCTGTGCAAAGGTCATGACCTTCGTAATCTGGGGAATGATTCCCCGTTTGCTCTGCTTGGCTGCCGCCTCTGCAATGCCCTGCCAGCGTGTGAGCTTTGATGCCGCCTTCTTATCGTCCAGTTTCACCACACACCGCTTCATGGCAACCGGAATCACCTGATATACCCCAAGCTCCACCGCTTTCTGGATAATCAGCTCCATCTTATCGGCTTTGGGGAGCCCCTGAAACAGATAGATCCTGGAGGGCAGTTCCACGCCATCCTCCTTGATAAAGCGAAGCTCACACAGCACTGCATCTTCTGTATATTCCCGGATACCACATCGGTATTCCTTTCCATCCTGTCCGTTGCTTACGGCAATTTCTTCCCCGATTTTCATGCGGAGAACATTTTTAATATGGTTCACATCGTTTCCTGTAATTGTGACACTCTTGTCAGCTACATGAATCTGCTGTGGTTCTACAAAAAACTGATACATTCTCTGTATCCTTTCCCAATCCGTCAAAGTTACATAATTGTTCCGTTACGATAATTTTCAGTACCAATCCAGCCCTGCATGCTATTGCTATTTAGTGCAATGGCTTCTGTGCCGTAACGCTCACCCATTCTCCCTGATAAGTCACTTCAAGGAGCTTTAATCCTGCAGCTTTTACCGCATCCCGCACAACCTGCTCTTTGTCATCAATAATACCGGAGGTGATATAGATTCCACCCGGCTTTAACTGCGAAACGATCACCGGTGTAAGTACCTGCAATACTTCTGCCAGGATATTGGCAGCCACAATGTCATAGCACTCATAGCCAACCTTGTCCTGCACTTCCTTTTCCGTAATGATATTTCCGATCATCATGGTAAAATCCGATGGGTCAATGTGGTTTGCTTCCATATTATCCTTCACGGCCTCTACCGCGCACGGATCAAGATCCGTACCGACTGCCTTCTTTGCACCGAACATCAAAGACAGAATCGATAAAATTCCGCTTCCGGTTCCTACATCCAGCAATACCGTTTCCGGTGTAATATACTTCTTTAACTGACGGATACATAACTGGGTGGTATCATGCATTCCGGTTCCAAACGCTGTGCCGGGATCAATATGCAGAATCATCTTGTCCTGATCCTGCGCCTGCACCTCTTCCCAGGAAGGAATAACCAGTACATCGTCAATCGTGAACTGATGAAAATACTGCTTCCAGTTGTTGATCCAGTCGATATCCTCCGTTTCTTCAATAGAGACTGTGCCTTCTCCGATATCCAGATTGAATTCCTTTAATTCATCCAGCTCCTGCTGAACCATGGCAAGAACAGCTTCTGCTGTTGTCTCCTCTTCGTTCAGAACAATGACCGGATATTTGCTTTCCTCTGCTTTTTCGTCCTTTTCTTCCACGAAAAAGCTTAAATATGCCACGCCGTCATCCTCCGGACCATCGGGCAGAATGTCTACAAACATCTGCTCCTTTTCCCATGCGGTTAAAGGAATCTTATCTTCAATCTGTGCTCCTTCCAGACCAAGGTCGTACAAGGTGCTGATAATAATATCTTCTGCAGCTGTAATCGTTTTTATTTTAAATTTTAACCATTTCATGAAATCCGTCTCCTATTATCCAGCCAAAATTTCCTTCAGCATCTCTTCCGTGTCATCCACAATAATCTTTGCACCGGCGTTTTCCAACACCTCCCAGTCGCGGAAACCCCATGTTACACCAACGCAGGTAAGATGCGCATTCAATGCGGTCTGCACGTCCACATCGGAATCCCCGATAAAGACGGCATCCTCCCTGGCCGCCCCAAAATGCTCAAGTACCTGCAGTACGGCATCCGGAGCAGGCTTTTTACGCATGCCCTCTTTCATTCCGACCGGGAAGTCAAATAATCCTTTAAAGTACTTTTCACACAAGGACTGTACCCCATAATCCGGTTTGTTCGATACAACTGCTGTCTTGATGTTCCTTTTCTTCAGCTCCTGAAGGGCTTCAACAATTCCCTGATAGGGCTTCGTATAATCTGCACAGTGTACCGCGTAGTACTCATCAAAGCTTGCGAGTACTTCCTGCTGCTTTTCTTTTCCTGTGCCTTCCGGAACACTCCGCTCCACCAGCTTCTGTGTCCCGTTTCCTACAAACCGGCGGACCTCCTCAAATGTCCGTTCCGGGAATCCGTTTTCGATAAGAGCATGGTTGATGCTGATTTTCAGATCCTCCAGCGTATTCAGAATGGTTCCATCCATATCAAAAATGGCTAACTGATACATGACTTCTCTCCCATTTTCTTTCTATTGTTTACCAGGTCAGGACTTCATAACCATCATTGGTAACTGCAACGGTAACCTCCCACTGTGCGGAAGGCCTGCCATCCTGTGTATAAACCGTCCAGCCGTCCTTTTCATCAATATAAATCTCGCTTGTTCCTGCGTTCACCATCGGT
>OGDN01000556.1_pt1 | contig 75095 bp, 77 predicted proteins | sample 1570271 | NCBI WGS metagenome assembly OGDN01 (sample SAMEA4384481, study PRJEB24528) | human gut metagenome | reverse complement strand
CCCAAAGGCTTTGCAGGACGCAAAGCCCACAAAGCGTTCTTATAGGGATAGAGAATTTGCTCTATTTTTATAAATACAGACTTTTTCCACAAACTGGAGCCGTGCATAACCGCACGGCTTTTTTGTTTGACTATCCCCCTCACCCGTGCTATAATTACAGCAACAAGAAAACTCACGGAGGGAAATGTATGCACTATTATGAATACGGCAAAGAAAACGATAAGACGATCGTCTTTCTGCACGGGGCAAACTTTGTCCACAGCTTCGGCAGGCAATATCCGCTTGCCGAAAAATATCATCTTATTATTCCGCATATCATGGGCTACGGAGATGCCGCAGGCGAGATTTTCGATACCGAAACAGCAGTAAAACAGCTTGCAAATTTCATAGCCGACATCGGCAAAAAGGTAACGCTTGTCGGCTTTTCGCTCGGCGCACAGCTTAGCGTTAAGCTGTGTGCGGAATATCCGCAGTATTTTACTTCTGCGATAATAGTAAGTCCGTGGCTTATCAAGAAAGAGCCTATGCTCTCAAAGGTCATGGCTATGAACGAAAAGCAGTTTGCGTCATTCAAGAACAAACGATTATGCGGTTTCATCGGATTTATAAACGGACTGCCCAAAGAGCAAAGAAAAGAATTTGTCGCACAGATGCAGAATGTGCGTATCGAAACCGTAAGAAGCTCCGTTGACAACGGAATAACGCTTGAAACAATAAACGGCTTTGAAAACGCATACTTCCCGATGATTGCCCTTGCAGGCAGTAAGGAACAGACAGAAGTACACGACAGCGTAAAAGAACTTGCCGCTATGAATAAAAATTGCAGATACGAGATATGGGACAAAGCCGCCCATAACATTCCTCCCGTGTTTTCCAAGCGATTCAACGAACTTATTATAAGAATGGCAGAAATTTGACTATGTACAGAATTTTCATCATTGAAGACGACCCCACGATAGCGCAAACGCTGAAAAAGCACCTCGAGGGCTGGGACTACAAGGTAGAGTGTGCAAAGGATTTTCACAATATCACTGCGGAGTTTGCCGCTTTCGACCCTCAGCTTGTACTGCTTGATATAAAGCTACCGTTCTATGACGGCTACTACTGGTGCGGCGAGATAAGAAAGCTGTCCAAAGTGCCGGTCATCTTCCTCTCCTCCGCCTCCGATAATATGAATGTAGTTATGGCTATGAATATGGGCGGAGATGATTTTATAGCAAAGCCGTTCGATCTTTCGGTGCTGACCGCAAAGATAAACGCAGTGCTTCGCCGTGCCTACTCCTTTTCGGGCAACAGCGACCTTATATCCCACGGCAGTGTTATACTTGATATCTCATCGGCGGTCGTGACAAACGGCGATAAAAAGGCAGAGCTTACAAAGAACGAGCTTCGCATACTCCGCACTCTTATGGAAAACGCAGGCAGGATAATTTCCCGTGATACGCTTATGCAGAGATTATGGGAAACCGATTGCTTTATTGACGAGAACACCCTTACGGTAAATGTCAGCAGGCTTCGCAAAAAGCTCGAAAACATAGGACTTGAAAACTACATCGCAACCAAGGTCGGAATGGGGTATATGATAGTATGAAATTCTTTCTTGACTTTATCAGGAGCCGCGTAATAACGCTTGTCTGCATTATTATTGCGGCTGTAATTTTCGCTGTGGTGCTGTCGCTTTATAACCTCCCCTCAGAGCCTGTGCTGTATGCGCTTTTGCTGTCGCTTGCCGCTGTTACGGCTATCGGTGCGGTAACTTTTATAAAGGCGTACAGAAAGCATAATATCCTCACCCGTCTTGCAAACGAGATAACCGTGAGTGCCGACAATCTTCCGAAAGCGGTGTCGGCAGATGACAAGGATTACGGCAGGCTGATACGGACACTCAGCGTTTACTGCATTTCCCTTAAGGAAAAATCCGCAAACAGCCTGCAGGCGACAAACGAATATTACACTATGTGGGTACATCAGATAAAAACGCCTATCTCCGCAATGCGCCTTATGCTCCAGTCAGAAGACAGCGAAAGTAACCGCAGGCTGTCAGACGAACTTATGAAGATTGAGCAGTATGTCGATATGGCGCTGTGCTATGTCCGGCTTGAAAGCTCCGGCAACGACCTTGTGATAAAGCATTACAGCCTTGACGATATAGTAAAAAAGTCGGTACGAAAGTTCTCCACGCAGTTTATAGGGAAGAAGCTGAGCCTTGATTACAAGGAGCTTGATACCGATATTCTCACCGATGAAAAATGGCTGTCCTTCATCATTGAGCAGCTGCTCTCAAATGCGATAAAATACACCGCTAAAGGCTCGGTATCAATTTATATGAAGCCCGACACCGACAGAAAGATTCTCTGCATTGCCGACACGGGAATTGGCATAGACCCTGCCGACCTGCCGAGAATTTTCGACAACAGCTACACAGGACTTAATGGCAGATATGATATGAAGGCAAGCGGTATAGGACTTTATCTTTGCCGCTGTATTGCCGATATGCTCGGCATTACTCTTACCGCCGTGTCCGAACTTGGAAAAGGCTCTGTCTTTATGCTTGACCTTACGGAAAGCAAAATAAGACACGAGTAATCGCAATATTACAAAAATGTAAGACGGACGCACTTATCGTAAGACGGATAAATGGCACACTTCCGTTATTTCAGCTATAATATTGTCATAGCTTAAAGGAGGTACAATATGAATTTACTTGAAGTAACGGGACTTAAAAAGGTCTACACACAGCGGCTCGGTGCAAAGCCGAATGTCGCACTGCGAAACGTCAGCTTCTCTGCCGCAAAGGGCGAATATATCGCTATTATGGGCGAAAGCGGCTCAGGCAAGACTACCCTGCTCAACATACTCGCAACGCTTGACAAGGCGACCGCAGGTGTTGTAATGCTCTCGGGAGTTGACATAACAAAGATAAAGGACAGCGACTCTGCACTTTTCAGACGTGAGCATCTCGGATTTGTGTTTCAGGACTTCAACCTGCTCGATACATTCTCCGTGCGTGACAATATTTTTCTGCCGCTCGTGCTTATGGGCAAAAGCTACGATGAGATGAACTCAAGGCTTCTCCCTCTTGCCGCAAAACTCGGTATAAGCGACCTGCTCGACAGATACCCTTATGAAATATCTGGCGGTCAGAAGCAACGTACCGCTGTCGCCCGTGCGCTTATAACAAACCCCGATATTCTGCTTGCGGACGAGCCTACAGGCGCACTCGATTCAAAAGCGTCGGAGGAGCTTCTCAATCTGTTCGGTGAAATAAACCGTGACGGTCAGACTATCCTAATGGTAACACATTCGGTAAAGGCGGCAAGCAGTGCCTCACGGGTGCTTTTCATAAAGGACGGAGAGGTTTACCACCAGATATATAAGGGCATTTCCGCAACGGAAGAATTCTATGCAAAGATAAACGATACGCTGACGGTGCTTGTGGCAGGCGGTGACCGCAGATGAAAACACTGTTCTACCCGAAGCTCGCCGTGAACGGCATGAAGAAAAACAAACGGCTTTATCTGCCGTATATCCTCACCTTAGTTGCAATGGTGATGATGATGTACATCACGGCATACCTTGCAAGAAGCGAAAACATCGCAAACACAAACAGAGGCGTTTACGCACAGTGGTGTCTTTGGCTCGGAATAATCGTAATCGGCATTTTCTCCTTGATTTTTCTTTTCTACAGCTACTTTGTGCTTATCAAAAACCGTGGCAAAGAGTTCGGCTTATACAATATTCTCGGAATGAACAAACGTAACATAGCACGCATACTCCTTTGCGAAAGCCTTTTCACGCTTATCATATCGCTTCTTTGCGGACTTGCCGCAGGAATACTCCTGTCACGCCTTGCTGAGCTGTGTATGTTCAGACTTCTCGGCATTGAACCTGTCGGAAATCTGTCTGTCGATGCAGGCGCAATAGCTATCACCGCCGCAGTATTCACAGCCATAACGATAATTCTTCTGCTGAGCGCCTTTGTCCGCATAGGCAGACTAAGCGCAATCAATCTGCTTCAAAGCGAAAAGCAGGGCGAAAAACCGCCACGGGCAAATTTCGTATTCGCCTTAGTCGGCTTGATACTGCTTGCTATCGCTTATTATATCGCCGTCACAACACAGGCGGGCATTGAAATTGTCGGGAATTTCTTCCTTGCGGTGCTTCTTGTAATAATCGGCACTTATATGCTCTTTGTCAGCGGCTCTGTCGCACTTTGCCGACTGCTGATGAAAAACAAAAGATATTACTACAAAGCGAATCACTTTGTATCCGTTTCCGGAATGACATACCGTATGAAAAGAAACGGCGCAGGACTTGCTTCTGTCTGCATTCTTTCGACTATGGTGCTTGTAATGCTTTCGTCCACGATAAGTCTTTTTTCGGGGATACAGACAAGCACGTTTATCCGCAGCCGTGACATCTCGGTAACGCTCACTTACGACAGCTTTGAAGATAAGACGATACGCAATATTTCCGACCTGTGCAACACAGCGCTTGACACGGCGAAAAGCAATGATTATAGCCCCTTAAACACTCTTTCGTATGATTATCTTGAAGTCGGCGGTTATTTTTCAGATAATACCGTCCACTTAGCCCCTGCGACAGATTCCGCAGATGTCAGCCAATCTGAAATAAAGGACTTTTTCTTCATCACGCTTGAAGACTATAACAAAACGAGCGGCAGGAACGAAACGCTCTCCGAGGGCGAAATACTGACGGCAAGCTCCGACAGCACCGACGGCGAAATAATATTAGACGGCAAGAAATATAAGTCAAGGACAGTTCCTATGCCGAAAAATATTTCCTACGGCGAAACGGTTTACAGCGTATTTTTCGTTATTCTCCCCGATAATAACACCCTTTACGATATATTCCTGCTGAACCGTCAGGCTTACGGCGAAAACGCATCGTGGTTAAAGCATTATTTCGGCTTTGACATTGACGGAAGCAATGCCGATAAGCAAGCCCTGTGCGACAGCCTCACGGACATTCTGGCAAAAAGCTCACGGAATATGGAGAATATCTTCCCCTTTGCCGAAAGCAGAACCGAAAACCTTGATGTGATGATAGCGACCTACGGCGGACTTCTCTTTCTCGGAATATTCTTAGGACTTGTCTTTATCTTTGCCACCGTGCTTATAATCTACTATAAGCAGGTTTCGGAGGGCTACGAGGACAGAGAACGCTTTGCAACGATGAGAAGTGTCGGAATGACGGAAAAGGAAATAAAGAAAAGCATAAACTCGCAGGTGCTGACCGTGTTCTTCGCTCCTCTTATCTTTGCAGGGATACACCTTGCATTCGCTTTTCCGATAATACTTAAAGTAGTTAAAATGTTCGGCTTTGCCGACAGCACACTTCTTCTTATCGCAAACGTGATATGCTTTGCCGTATTTGCCCTGTTCTACATTTTTGCCTATAAAATAACCTCGGGAATTTACCTGAAGATTATAGGAAGAAAATAACCCGTTTATAACCGATGCCCGTCCTCAACGGACGGGCATTCAGGCTATCGACAAAATGATTATTAATGAAGCCACACAGTGAAATATATCGCCAACACCGCCTAAAACACTTTTAGTGCCGACAGGGCATTAATAATTCCGTGACCTTATCAGTACAACTGCACTGACATTTACCCTTCAAAAAAACGCCACTAACCTGAGATATATGTACTAACCTGCGGACATGTAGCGTTAAGCGTCCCTGCTTATACATTATTTAGAAGTGCAACCATTTATTACCAAATTACTATCACACTTGCCTCCCCTCGAAAAAGGGGAGGTGGCACGGCTGGCACAACAAGTTCTGCATTTATCAGTATATTAGTTAGAAATCCAGCTTTTATAAATTACTAATATTTCCGAGCCGTGACGGTGGGGATTGTAGTTGCTTAGAAGTTGTTTCCCTGATCCCTTTGGTTGTCTCCCTCTTTCATATTGACAGGTGCATTCACTCGAATAGCGAACCCGAGAAGTGCTGTCCGACAAATAGCACTATCGGTAGCTTGCTATCGTGGTCTAAGCTGAATGATATAATCGAAGCACATTAAACAAAAAACATTTTCTCACCCCAACGTACAATCAAGCACCATCATAACAACAAACCCTGCCGCCGCACCTATCGTTCCTATGTTGCTATGCTCTTTGCCCTGTGCCTCGGGTATAAGCTCTTCTATCACAACATACATCATAGCCCCTGCCGCAAACGACAGCATATACGGCAAAAGCGGAGCGATGAATGAAGCGAGCAGTATCATCACCGCCGCACCTATCGGCTCGACAACGCCCGACAGCACTCCCATCACAAACGCTTTTCCCTTTTTCATTCCCTCGCTTTTAAGCGGCATTGAAACCACCGCTCCTTCGGGGAAGTTCTGTATTGCAATACCCAACGCCAGTGCAAATGTGCTTGCAAGAGTAACACTGTCGCCGCCCGTACCGGTTGACCCGGCTACAGCCGCACCGACAGCCATTCCCTCCGGCACGTTATGGATGGTCACCGCAAGAAGCATCATAGTAGTTTTTGAAAGCCCCGAGCGCATGCCCTCAGGCTTATCGCTGTCAAGATGCAGATGCGGCACAAAGCTGTCTATTCCAAGCAGAAACAGTATCCCCGCCGCAAAGCCGACCACAGCAGGCACCCAGTTCATTTTCCCGTAGCCCCGTTCGGACAGTTCCATTGACGGTATCAGAAGCGACCATACCGAAGCCGCTATCATTACTCCCGATGCAAAACCAAGCAGCAGCTTCTCCGTCTGGGCCCTCACCTTGTCACGCATAAGGAACACCATAAGCGACCCGAGCGTTGTTCCCATAAGCGGTATCATCAGTATCAGAAATATCTCCAATTGCGTCACCTCAATATAAGTTAGTTTAGACTTACCACTTATATTTTACCACAAACAAAAGAAAAAGCCAAGCGTTACACCTGACTTTTCCCGTAATATTTACTTTTTACGTTTCTCACAGCTTGCAGAGGCTACTTCCTTTACTGATTCTTTGTTCTGATTTTCAGCTATTGTGTAAACTCCTTCCGTTACAGCAGACCCTTCTATAGAAAACATTTTTCCCTTTTTTACGCTATCATTAATTCACAAAAAAATCTCCGCAGCCCAAAGCCACGGAGATAAAACCGTCATATGTAACGCCGTATTACTTGATAACTTCGACCATCATGCCGGGAGCGGCCATTACAGCGTTTGATTCGTCTGTATCAATGTGCATAGCGTCTGCAAAATTCTCGCTTACTCTGATAACAACATCTCCGAGAATTGCCTTTCTTCCGTCAGAATCAACCTTTACGCTTACAACGTCCTTGTTCTTCACGCCCCACTTTTCAGCGGTTTCGGGAACAAGGTGGATATGACGCTTAGCAACGATAACGCCCTCGCTGATTTCGATCTCGCCCTCAGGACCTGTTATCTTGCAACCGGGTGTGCCTGCAATATCGCCCGATTCTCTTACGAATATAGGACATCCGATAGAACGTGCGTCCGTAGCCGAAAGTTCAACCTGTGTAGCAGGACGAACAGGGCCTAAAATAGATACGTTTGCAAGCGATCTCTTGGGGCCTGTTATAGTAACTCTTTCCTCGCAAGCGAACTGACCGGGCTGAGAAAGATCCTTCTTCTTTGTAAGCTCGTGACCCTTGCCGAACAGTGTTTCGAGTGCCTCCTGCGTAACGTGGATGTGACGTGCGGAGGTTTCCAGTAATACTTCCATTTTTTCCATAATGTTATCCTTCTTTCATGCCAAAGGCAATTTTTACTGTTAACATTATACACCCGTGAAACGAAAATTTCAAGTGTTTCATATAACGAATATCGGGCGGAACAAAAAAGTTATAACAGCGTCCGCTATCCCCAGCAGAAAGCACCCGATACAGCATACCGCAAACCGCTCAAGATATATCTTATAATAGTGCGGAGCCTCGTCACGCCTGCCTTTAAGCACAGCCAGCACACTGTTTGAGCATAACACGGACAGGCGGCACTGATAACAGCAGATTACCGTTCCTATAAATGCGGACGGAAGAACAAACACCGCAAAAGCCGGTATCCCGTTTGCCCCGTATGTATTCACAAGCGCCGCAAACGTCATTCCCACACCTATACCCTTGAATGCCGGTATAAGCGCACCCACAGGCTGTCCCACTGCGCAAAGCCCTGCTAAAAACGGTACAATGCACCATATCAGCGCCGATATGAACGAAGCGGCGGCATTCCCGAAAAATCCGCCGTGTATCCTTCCTTCGAGAAAGCCCTCCAACATCTCATCAGGCACGGTCACCGTTGCCTTCCCGTAAAACACCGCCCCGACAACAGCCCCGGCAACCGCCGTTATAAAGAGTATCAGCCCTGCATACTGCCTGTTGCGCCTGCCTTTAACCACTACTTCCGATACGGTTATACCGTCGGCACTCAGCTTCCCGTTTTCCTCCGTCATAACCGCCGTATCCGCATCCTGTCCCTTGCAAACATCGTCCCCGCCCGCCACAGCGTCAGACTCGCACACCGCATTTCGTTCCTTTAAAAATTCTTCCCTTGTCATAATTTCGTTCATACTGCACGTCCTTTCCTTTCGGGTACTCTACAGTAAATCTATGAAACGAGAAGAAAATTTATGACCGTTTTGCAATAAAACACAACCGCCATGCCTCAGCACAGCGGTTGATTTCAGATGAAATATATGATATAATAGCGAAGAGGGTTCCTCGGACGACAGGCGGTCAATACATCTCCCAAGATGCGAAAACATCTGAAAGGGGGTGTAGCTGATGTACATAACCTTGAGCGATTTAACACAGATAGGTATTTTCCTTACTGCGTTCACAGTTATGATATTTACTATCAGTTCTTCGAATAAAAAGAAATAACCGCCCACAGCTTCCAACTACGACGGTTATTTCTTAGCCAACACGGGAGCGGTCGTCTGTCGTTCCCTCTTTATTTGTATTCTATCACACTTTCGATAAATTGTCAAGGTGCATTCCGATAGTCAAACAACCGCCATGCCTCAGCACAGCGGTTGTTTCCTGTTATCCGTTAAATTTCATATTAATAATATCCGGGATCCGGCAGACCGCTGAGATAATATCTCGGGTTCAGTCTTTCCGAACCGTACCTTACTTCAAAGTGGCAGTGACAGCCGTACGCAAGGCCGGTTTCGCCTACTGCGGCTATGCAGTCGCCCTGATTTACCTCCTGACCCGCACTGACGAATATCTCACTGTTGTGGGCATATACCGTTGTGTATCCGTCGGGATGAAGTATCATCACGGCATTACCGAGTCCGCCGTTGTCCCAGCCTGCAAATATTACAGTACCGCTTGCTCCGGCATATACATCCGTACCGTAAGGTGCGCCTATATCAACGCCTCTGTGTCCGGCATAACCGCCGTCCCACCAGCCCCACTCCCAGAATGTGCCGCCGTCAACAGGCCATATATACTTCTTGCCCGTATCGGCAGAAGCGTTTGAATAATGTGATGACTGCGGAGGCAGTGTACCCTGAAGGATAATCTCCGTTACAGGCTCTTTCACTCTTTCGGTTTTCTTTATGGTACGCTTGACCTCTTCGCCGTTTACATAATACACCTTTGCCGTGATTTTGTTCGTACCGGTCTCGCCCTCCTGGTAAACCGTTTCAACGCCCTCATAGCGTGTATCGTCGTCCTCATATTTCGTTTCATACGGAACTTCAACGTTGTATGTTTCCGTTCTTGAAATACTTACCGACAGGAAAGGCACCTCCTGCGTTTTAAGGAGCTTTTCGCCGGCTCTCAGCACATAGTCCTCATCCATAATGCCGGGATTCAATGCCTCAAGCTCCTCCATGCTTATTCCGAGCTTTGAACATATTCCCGAATGACTGTCGCCGTCAACCACAGTGTAATAGGACGCTTCTTCCTTTTTGGAATTTATCAGCTTGATGATTTCATCACTCGACACAATACTGTCCGACAGATAAAGACCGGGAACATACTCTATATCCTTCTCAAATGCAACGTCCTCGTCCTTTGCATTTGTGCGGTAGCCGTCAAGTATCTTCTCAAGCTCAGCCTCAACCGCGGTGTTGTCAACAAGCGCGCCATAGAACTTTCCGCCTATGTACATTCCGTATGCATACTCGATAGGAGTATCGCTCAGCTCAAGCAGCTTGTTTGCAAGCTGATATTTCGTCAGATATTCCTGGTCACCGAGCATTTCGAGCGAATATTCCGGCTCCATGCTTATCTTCTTCTCGTTGCCGATATATGTGATACGCTCCTGCATTATACGCTCTGCGTCATTGAACACCTGCTCGCTTTCGACATATCCTACAAACTTTCCGTCAACCGTCAGCTTTATCGCATAGTCTGTACCCGTCGCATATCCGACAACGCTCATAAGAAATACTATTGCGATGATCGGTGCGGCATAGTTGAACAGCGTTACCGCAAGACCCTGCTTGCCGAATACTGCGTCCTTCGCTATACTTCCGTACAGCTTTGCCGCCTTCTTGTTGTCGCCCTGCTCCTTTGCGGTCCTTATCTGTCTGTTTGTACGCTGAAGCACACGCTTTGACTTTAACAAAGGTGCAAAGAAGAAGCTGCCTATTTCGCAGAACGTCCTCTTTACTGCGTCCCTGAAAAGCGCCGTATGCTTCCATATAAACACGGCGGCATAAGCCACATATACAGCAGGCTTTGAAAATACATCGGCTATGATATGGCAGAAATACTGCCCTGCCATAACCAGAAAATCAAAGATTCTGTCGGCAACAGCCGATATACCGTTTTTGCCTTTGTCTTTTTCTTCGTTGTTTTCTTCATTCCGATTCTCCGACGTATCGGCAACCGCAGGCTTTACATCAGCCTCCTGCGCTTCCTTTTCACTGTCGCTGTCAGGAAGTATAGTTTCCTCAATATCGTCACGATAATCGGGTATCATCAGTTTTCCCATTATCAATCCTTTTCCGTATAAGCCAAATCAAACGGGCATACGCCCCAAACAATCAATATATTTATATAATAACCCGCCGTTGTGAACGACAGGTGATAAATCAACGCTTTTTCCGTTAAAAGCAGGAACGGGCATAACGCCCGCTCCACACCTTTAAGGTTGCTTTTCCTTCCGTCATGAAAGACAGCAAATCTTTTCCGTCACCGCCATTATAACATAAAAGATTACAAACCCGCAACAATTTGTAACTATTTTGTTACCGTTTTGTAACCATTTCGCCCTTTTATACAAAAATACATCTACTTTCGCTTTTATAACAGTGCATTTTTAACAGACTTATTTTATTGTGATTTTACATAAACGCCACACGTTAATTTGTGCAATCCTTACAAATATTTTCTGGCAATTTCAGTATCTGTTGACACGCTCAACGCATTTGTGCTAAAATATAGATGTGAAATTATGCTTACCGTTAAGTTCAGGCAAAAGGCAGGTGATACCCATGAACACGAACGAAGAAAACAAAACCGAAAACCCGGAAAGCGGGATTCAGACATACGACAGGAAAAAGAAGTCACACGGCAATTTTCTGAAAATCGGCTGTGCGTCATGCGGTTTTGTCGCCGTAGTCGCTCTTTGCGTTCTTTCGAGCCGTTACTCATGGTTCGGAGTCAAAGCCGATGACGAGGGTATCAGCTACAACAACGGTTTAGCATCATCATATTCCACTACTGCACCTGTCGAGGAACAAAAGGTTCCCACCAAAGCCATCAAGCATAACGAGGCACAGGAAACCACCGCTGCAGCATCGGCAGCAACATCGGTAACTACATCGGCAGCCACAACCGCCAAGGCTACATCGGCAACCACAACAGCAAAGACCACTCAGACCACAGCGGCCACAACCAAGGCTACAGCTCCCGCAACAACCAAGGCTACAGCTCCTGCGACAACCGCCGCACCAAAGCCCGCATGGACAGAAAAGAAGTGCAGCGGCACAAGGTACATAAACATTTCAAGCTGTTGTGCAAGAAAAGAGGGCTTACAAGGCTCTGAGGTCGTTTCCTATAAATATTACGGAGATGCGGTAAATATCGCCGCACTGACAGACACCGGCTACTATAAGCTCGATGACGGCACATATATCCACAGCGACTATCTTTCCGAAAGTAAGCCTGTCGCAACTACCGTTCCCGCAGCGGCAAAACCCGCCGTGCAGGACAACACAACACCCACATCGGCTATAACCGACAGCCCCGTAAACTGCACCGCAGAGGAGGCAGAGGTTTTCCGTATCGTAAATGAGATCCGTGTTTCCTACGGCCTTAAGCCTTATAAATGGGATACAAACGCATACAAGGCGGCAAAGGCACGTTGCACTGAAATCGAACAGAATTTCAGCCATCTGCGGCCGGACGGTTCAAACTTTAAGACCATATACGGCTACAGTGACGATGAGTTATGGTATAAGTTCTGCTCCGTCGGAGAAAATCTCGGCTCAGGTCAGCCCACCGCACAGAGAGTAGTTGACAGCTGGATGGCTTCCACCAAGGGTCACCGTGAAAATATACTCAATCCCGATTTTGAAAATCTCGCCGTAGCATTCGGCACATATAACGATGCTTATAAGTATTACTGGGTACAGGAATTCACAACCTACAGATAAGCATAATAACACTTTCTAAAAAGCACAAACGCACAGGCTGTTCGCCTGTGCGCTATTTTTATGCTATATTTTCGTAAGATCCTCCGCTCTTACCGCCGCAGTGACCTGCCCGCCCTGACCGATGACGATATAATCCTCTCTGTCACCCGAGCCTGCCTGCATAACCTCGTACACATTCGTATACACAAACAGTGCAAGCGAACCGCCGTTATACGTCTTAGCACCGTAATTCACCTTGACTTTATCGCCTACAGCGAATTTCTGCATTATCTCGTCACTTTCCGCCTTGTACAGATTCTCTGTATAAAGCCAGCCGGTAGGCACCGAGCCGATGCCTATAAGCGTTTCCTTGCCGCTTGCCGATACCTGCTGAACGGTATAGACCGTATCATACACATAAGAATACGGTTCTACTCCGTTTGTGAACCTTGCACCACGCTTCACCCTCACGCTGTCGCCTTTTTTGAACAGATTCTCAGGCTTATCGGGCTTTTCCGGCTTTTCCGGCATATCACCGCAGTTTTCCTTATACCATTTTGCCGTTATCGCAGGATAATCCACAAAGCAAATATCCCCGTCAACGTCCTTGCCTGCGATACTGTCAATGCCCCACTGCCACATTTTCTGCCCGTAGTCATACCGGCTTGCATAATCCGGGCTTTCGGTCCAGTGTGCAAGCCATATATCACGCTTTCCAACAATACGTTCCTTCTGATAGTAGCTTTCAAGCCACGCAGGATTTGCGTACACTCCCGAGGGAAGCCCTGCCTTATTCAGCCTGTCGCAGAACTCAAGCGCCATATCGGTTCTTTCCTTGCTTGTGAGGTTGTCTATCTGACGCTGTTCCTCCATGTCGCAGAACACGGGATATGACGGCTTTTCGTCACCTATTGCCTTGACGCACGCATTTATCTGCCTGTCAAGCTCCGCTGTGTCTGCCGCCGTAACATACCAGTAACAGCCGAAATCTATACCGAGCTTTCTGCACTGCTCGATATTGCGTCTGAAGTAAGTGTCCTCATCCGTTCGTATGCCGGCACGGATAATTACAAACTTCACGCCTGCCGACACAGCCGCCGTAAAATCGAACTGCTCCTGCGCCCTGCTTATATCAATGCCCTTTGTTCTCACTGTCGTCCTCCCCGCTTTTGCTTTTTATCTGCCTTAGTACATTCTTTATTTTCTGCGGCACCGGCAGTCCCAGTGCCGATGCGTTTTCGACAATGCTGATTCCCTCGTTAGCGATATAGAAAAGCATTACCGCCGTCATAGCGACAGGCACACCGCCAAGCACATATGTGTCTGCAATATGACCTACCGACAGGAACACAAGTATCAGCAGCTTTTTCGCTATCCCCTTGAAGCCTACCGCACTTGACAGCTTCTTCTCCGCAATCGCCACAAGCACACCGCTCACATAGTCCAGGATCATAAAAGCAATAAGCGCACGGAACAAACCGTTTACCTCGCCGTACATAAATCCCAGCACCGCTCCGACAACACCTGCTATGCTGTCTATAATTATCTGTATCCTGCTCATATTTCCCCTCCTTTGCTTTGACTTTTTTACTTTTTTGTCATCCCCTGATTCAACCACCAGAAGCTCTGGGAATGAGGAGGCGTAGCTCCGCCGCCTGTTGCGGTTCTTCTTATAAGCTCGTCATCAGGCATACCCATTTTCTTAAACGTTGTCGGCTTAAGCTCCGGATGTATCTCATACAACAGCTCAAGATACGTTGTGCCCTTTGTGTCACCGGGTATCTCCATCTGCTCCACCCAGTCAAAGAAGCCCTCCTTATCACCGTAAAGCTGATATAGCGCCTCGATATATTCCTCGTCCGTATAGATTTTATCCCCGTACTTGCTGATAAAATCATAAGCGTCTCTCGGCGAAAATTTCGTACTGCCGGTTTCCTCATTCTCCACAGCGTCTTTCAGCGAGCTGTTCAGTTTTATCTGATAATTGCGGTCGCTGTCATACACCTTCTGAGCATAATCCCTGTCATTTTCGCTCACCCTACGGTTATAATCCCTGTTGTTTTCATATACCCTGCGGTTATAATCCCTGTCGTTCTCGTAATTATCCCGTTCAAACTGTGCCTGTAAATTACGCTGTGCCAGAGCGTCCTTACTTTTATTATATTCAAAATTCCTGTTTGTGTTATAATCGTCAACGCTGTCACGGTATCTTCCGTAGTCCGACTTCTCAAGCCCTATAAGCGTGTTAAGCCGTTTATAAGCACTTTCCTCATCGTCCTTATAGCGTTCATACGCCCTTTGTTCAAGTTCGGGTATCTTATCGTTGAGCTTTGACATATAGCTGTTGTACGCCTGCTGACCTGCCGTGACCGCATAGCTGTTGCCGTATCCGCCCGTAAGCGATGCCGCATTTCCCATCGTGTCACGCATAGCCGTTCTGCCAGACTTTTCATAGCTGTTCTTATACTGTGAGAACAGCTTGTCCTTATCTGCGTCATAGGTGAAGTTCTTCTTTTCCATAACCTTTGCAAGATTGTTTTTCAGTGCGTCGCCGTATCCGCTCTTATATACCGGAGCGCTGTCCTTATCCTTGTTTTTCTGTTTTTCGCTCATATAACCTCCTCATAAATTTCAGTGCAATCGGCCTCGTTCATCTTTGCCTCAAACTCATTCATCTTCTCATCAAACCTCGCAATATCCTCCGCCGTTATCCTGTCACGGCTGTAATGATTGCCAAGCTGCATAGCCGCCCAAGCCCTGTCGAAGCTACCGCTTTTAACGCCGTTCACAGCGACCTCGACTATCCATCTGCCAAAATCCAACATTATACCTCACCTCCCGATACCGCCATAGCCTCAAGCGCCGCAACTCTTGCTTCAAGGCTTGCGATACGCTCCGTGTCCTCCTCGGGAGCAGGCGACCAGTCTGTAGCCTTAGTGCCTTTTTCGAGCTTGATGTTGCAAGCCTCGATCATGCCGTTTTTATCAAGCGCAAGAGCCACGCATTCGAGCTTTGCTATGTCGCTGTCGTCTATCGTCCAAGTCTTTTCGCAGTAGAGCCACTCGTCCTTTTTGGTTTTGTTGTTGACGGTAAGCGGTAAAATATGCAGCTTCGTATTATCAGCGGAACGGAATCTTGCCATTACATAGCCGCTTGCGTCAAGCTCGACATCGCTTCTGACCTTTATCCACGCCGACAGAGTATAGCTTGTGCCAACCTTGAAATCCGTCAGAAACCATCTTTTGCTCACGCCGAAATATCGTGCATTGCCGGAATAGCCGGTTCTGGATATTGCAAGGCTATTTCCTGATGTTCCGCCATCAACCGTTATTATAGTGTTACCGCTCCAGCCGTTTTTCAGATTACCTGTGCTGTCATACAGCAGATTTCTTCCGCCGATCTCGACAGCATTCACCGCCGCAGTAATATCTGCTGTTGCCGCACCGACTTCTTTTGCCGTATAAGCAGGCTTGCTTTCAGCTTTTGCCCAGTCCGCTATATCCGTGTTTTTCAGATATGCCGACAGATTCACCGAGATAACCCCGTCAGCCGTTACCGATATATTATCGCCTATCATCACACCGCCGAGCGTGTCGGCTGTCGCAGGCGACAAGGTATAACCTCCGCTGCCACCGCCGCACTTTATACTACCTGCCACCCACAGATTCCCGCCATCGTCAAGCACCAGTGCATCGCTTTCGTAATTTCCTTGAGGCGAGCCGTTTCCGATAACAAAAAGTGCGTTTTTGGTTTTGTTGCTGATGCCGAAAGCCGCACCGCCTCGATAATTGGATACCGCATACTCGCCGTGAGCGAAGGATGCTTCCGCTTTTGCTTCGCTGTGAATACCGCCTGCGTGACTGTAAAAACCGCTTGCAACGGCATTATACCCTTCTGCGTGGCTGTATCCGCCGTCTGCGACAGTACCGTTTCCTTCTGCGTGGCTGCAATAACCGCTCGCTGTGGTTTTCTCTCCTTCAGCGTGTGAACTCTCCCCTGAAGCAGTTGTTTCTCTCCCTTCAGCGTGTGCGTATGTGTTGCTTGCGACAGTGCCGTTCCCTTCTGCGTGCGTACCGGGTGCCATTGCCTTCGTGCTGTTTCCTTCAGCGTGAGCGTATGTGCTGCTTGCTGTGGTGTTGTTTCCTTCTGCGTGTGTGCTTGGTGCTGTTGCCTTCGTGCCGTTTCCTTCGGCGTGAGCGTATGTGCTGCTTGCGATATTATTTTCATAGTCGTTGAATATCTCACAGCCGATGCCGGTAGCGGTGAACTTGCCGACACTGCTGGCATCAAAAGCTGTTTTACCCACCCCATCAAGACGTTTTTCTGTCTTGCTTTTTACTTGCACAGGCATCTTGTTTATTGTGCTCGCATTCACCACTGATATTGCCGCCTCAGATGCGCTCTCTGTTGCCTCATCCGTCAGTTCCGCAAACGCACAGCTTACCTTATGTGCCCCTCTGTATTTCCATACAAGTGATGTCGGGAAGAAAGCTATTGTGCGGTTTACATCTATCTTTCCTCCATTACCACAAAGCGTATCAAAGCACTCAATAGCAGGATTTCCGTTGAAAGAAAATTCCACACGGCGCAGTGCGATATAAATCGTGTCCGCACACACTTCAAATGCGGATTTGCGTTCAGCGTCCGATACAGATTGCAAAAGCGGATTTTCGGGAAGAAACAACGTTGCTTTCCGTGCCACTGCATCCTCAAGCGTTGAATTGTTGGCATAAACATACTGTTCACCGTCAAAGGTTGTAGAAAAATACTTCGTCAGCGCTCTGAGGTCAAAAAACTCCGTGCCGATACGCTCATACCCCTCGACCGTATAGTCTGCGTCATACGCAAGCGCACCGTCAACGGTTTTCTTCTTTTCCTTGAGTTTAACAATTTCGAGCTTGCCGTACCTGTTGATTCTTGCCGATGACGCCATAAGCGCACAGCACCACTCGATAAGATCACGGTACGTCTGCACGGACGAAGAAACCGTTGAATCCACTATCAGATTGTAGTTCGGATATGAACTGAAATCTGTAGTAACAAGCGTTATTCCGACATCTGCGGCAAGATCCTTTATGTGCTGCTGCACCGTCTTTTTTCCGCCCGAATACGCCGATATATCAACGTCAAACTTTGTGCTGTCGTCAAACGCCGTCAGCTTGTGGATACTGCCCTTGCGCTTTGTAAGGCTGTTATCTACCGTAAATATTCCGAGCGGAACACTTTCCCAAGTCCCATCGGCAAGCTGTATTTCGTATTTCGGCGTTATCCTTGCATTCGCATAAGTCCTTGACAAAAAGTTATTGTCATACACCGTTATATCAAGCTGATTTGTGTAGAACGTACCTATTTCAAAGGTATCACCCGATACAAGCTGTTCTTTCAGCGTGACGCTGTTGTTCACGATAATATCATCGGTTATGTTTATCGTTTCGCCGTCACAGAGTTTAATTGTACCTGTAATGCGGTCTGTGCGGTTTTTATCCTTAATAGCCGCCGTGTAAGCGGCCGATACATCAAGCATAGAATCACCTCTTAATATTCGATAAAGTTTACGCTTAAATCCCACAGTGTTTCTGCGGCAGTGTCGGCGTTAAGTACCATAGTTGCGCTTCTGTCGCCGGCATACATCGTGCAGGTCTTTGTGCTTGCTGTGGTCGGGTCGAAAAATGTTGCAGAAAACGAATCGGGAGAAATCGCATTTGCTATAGCGGAAAGCTGCGACCTGTTCACCCTCCAAGTTACCTGTATCTTATACACGCCCGCTCTGATACGGTTGCGGAACATCTTGCCTGTTTCGCTTCTGCCGCTGTCCTCGCTGTCAAGGTCGGAACGTTGTACAGCGTATGAGCGTGGCGAAATCGGCGTGAAGCTGCCGAATTTTATAAGTGTCTGCATATTAACTCCTTCCGTTAAGTCTGCGGTTTCTGACAGCATTATAGCGTGCTACGGTTTCACCGACCGTATCACCGTCTATATCGACAGTGACGTGTATATCTGCGGACTGACCGCCTGAACTGTCAGACATAGCCGAGCGTACAGCGTTATATATTGCTATTTCTATGCTTGACGAGTTCGCAACTGCGGTACGGTTGCCGATAGTGCCGACAAGCTCAGGGCCTCTTTCATTTGCTATGAACAGATCGCCGTAATCGGGGAAACCGCCGTCGGCGTAACCGAGGATGCCGAGTGAACTTATATCTGCCCATGTAGACTGCCCTTTTAGACGACGCTTAAGAACAGGGTCAACCTCGTCATTTTTTATCCGCATAGCCGTTGTTTTTGCAAACTCATAAAGCGAAGCACCGTAATTGCCTTCATCAAACCATTTTTTCAGTTCTTCGTCATTGTTAATATTAAAATGACTGACTGTTTCGCCGTATGCTTTGTCTGCACTTGTGCTGTCGTTTTTCACCATCCAATCCCGCATATACGTCAGCATTTCGCTGTATGTGGTGTTATATTTCTGACTACGTTCCGTCTTACCGGCAGTATCATTTATAACATTATTTAGCATAACACCTGCCTGATAGCATAACTCAGCACATTTGTCAAATGACTTTTGGAATGAGGTGCCAAGCAGTTTGTCAACTTCACCGATGATTTTGCTACAAATTGTTGTTATACTGGGTGCTATATTAATAAACGAATTTTTTACAAATGCAAATACATCATCAATCGCCTTATCTATATCTCCATTGCTGATGTCCGTAACTATGTCACCGATAAAATTGCCTAAATCCTTGAGCCATTTATCAAGATTAAAGCCAAACATTTCATCTATTCCGTCAAAGAAAGGCTTTAACGTAGTGCCAAGATTGTTAAATAATGATTTAATAGAATTACCTATTTCACCGCTTTTCAATTTTCCCAAGAGCTTGTTTAATTCGCCCCAGATATTAGAAAAATCAATATCAAATGATAACGAACCTAAATCTATATTTTTCGTCTTCCCCTGCACATCACTCAGCGCATCAGCAAGGCTCTCCGCATTCTCCACATCAGCGCTTGACACCACGCTTGAAGCAAGCGTACCTGAATTGCCCGACAGTCTGTTAAGCTCGTCAAAGCCTGCAAGACTGCGTTTTACGCTGTCGGTAAGATTATCTGTGCTTTCTGCAACATCATCAACACCTTTCGCCGCCTTGTTTGCCGCTTCATTTTCTTTTTTCAGCTTTTCGGAATTGTCGTCTATGCCCTCAGTGCCATTATTCGTGGCTATGCCAAGCAGTGCCAGCGCACCGACTATTATTCCTATCCAGCCCATAGTTGCTTTTAATGCGCTCGCATACGTCAACTGCTTTGGTATAAGTATGTTCAGCACGCCGGTATATGCAAGTTTAGCGGCACGCATAAGCCTTGTTGCCGCTGTTACGGCAGGTATTGCCACAGCCATACCGATAGCAATTTTCAGCATTGTCTGCTGTGCAGGCGTTGCCGCTTCAACCTTTGCCTGTACATCCGAAACAACGCTACCAAGCCCTCCGACAGCTTCTGCTACCGTCATTATAACCGGCTTTAATGCGTTAAGAGAGCTTGACAGCACAGGGAGTACGCTCTGAGCAAGCGGCAGGAGTGCTGTACCTGCTTCTGCGGCAAAATTCTCAAGCTCTGCCTTGAATGTTGTAAGCGCACCCGAATAGGTATCATTTTCCTTTGCATAGTTGCCTGCCGCATATTCTGATTTATCAAGGAACATCTGCATAGCGGCATTGACCTTCTGCTGTGTGGTTTCCAGCTTGCCAAGACCTTTTTCCTGAGCGTATATCTGTAAATTCGTGTCGTTAATGGCAACACCGAGATTATCCATCATGGTGAAGTTGCCCTTAGCCATGCCTGCGACCGCTTCCATAGCACTGTCAACAGATAAACCCATAATACTTGCCACATCAGACGCTCGTTGCATAGACTGCGTTACCATATCGGCAGACTGTGCTACCGAAAAGCCCGAGCCCTGAAAGAGCGCACCCATCTTTGTAGCAGTTGCAAGATATTTGCTTTGTGAAAGTCCAAGCGAAGAAGCGGCAGTTTCTGCGGTTCTCTGAATTGTGTCGGCATAATTTTTGAAGACCGACTCCGAACCGCCTATGTTCTGCTGGAGGTCACCTGCAAGGATGATAGCATTCTTTATCATTGCACCGAAGCCAAGCGCAGATAATCCCGAAGCAAGTGTCTTAAAAGCACTCAGCGTTCCGGCAGAGGTGTCTTCCGCCTGCTTTTTTACATTCACAAGGTTTTCATTCACCATTCGTATCTTACGGTCAAAATCATCCTTATTTGCACTGACTATAACGTTCAGTTCTTCTACTGTCACTTACTGTACCTGCCTTTCGTAGCCGCCGCATATTCAGCCATATTCTGCTTTGATACCTCCCAGTCCGACACGGGTATTCCCTCTGACTTATCACGCCCGTACAGCTTAGGAAATGCCTTTTCTATGCTGTGCGGATATTGTCTTGGTGCATTGACACCGATGGCAACAAGCTGACCGATGCTATAAGCAAAGGCACACATCAAGCGTTCGTTAAGCTCGGTGTGTGCCTTGTCGTATTCATTTTTTGCCTGTATCGCCTGCGTTATTTCCCGTACCGATAAGTCCCAGAAATCTTTATGTGTTATTCCTGCCGACAGTGCCGGGCGGTAGAGATTAGTTATCAGCTCTCCTGCACTGCTCCACTCTCTGCCTTTTCTGCGAGCGCCAGCAGTTTTTCTGCCTGCTGACGCTTGAAAAAACCCGACACCGTAAGCGTCTTGAAGAGTATTTCCGCCATATCCGAAAGGTCGCCGCCTGCGTCTATGTAATCGTCATAGATCTCCTGCGCCTTTCTGACGTCAATATTCGCCTGGAAGCGATTTAATGCACCCCACAGATACAGCGTTACTGTTTCGAGCTTGTCAAAATCCGCCATACCCGCAACAAGCGACTTGCCTGTTTTCTTCTCAATCTCGATCGCCGATGAAGCCGAGATTTTGAGCTTGTACTCAGTGTCACCGATTTTCAGTGTTTCATAGGGTAATCTGTTTTCTTCCATTTTAATATCCTCCGTTTGATTTTTTGCATAAGAAAAGCACACCCTCTCAGATGTGCTTAATCTTATACCTCACCGCTTACTCATCAATGCAATATTCGTGCGATACTCGCTATGTTAAGGAACATTACAGCAAAACCGATTATCGAAATAATCAGGAAGAAAAGCGCTACACTCTTGATTGACTTCACATCTTTTCTCATTCTTGCCTGCTGTGCGTGTTCACTCGCTATATCACCTATTAGCTCAGCAAGTTTATCATTTGTTCTTGCATTCTCGATAAGTAATAACTGCGTGATTTCATCGTTCGACTTAATCTCGTAGTATTTGTTCTCCTTGCCGCAGAAATATACGTTATCGGGCAGTTCTCCACCGCTTGCTTTAATTTCGGCACAAGCCGCCTGTACGTTTTCGCCGCAAGGTTCACCTACAACATAGTTGTAGTGGTTAAGGTAGTTTTCTAATTGCTTAGTCATTATATTCCCTCCGTGATACTATATTTTTCTTTATAATACCACGAAGGGTTATAAATGTCAAGTTATGCCGCAGCAGTTACGTCCTCAAGCTCTGTAAGAGGTGTGCTTCTGAGCGTGAATTTCAGTGCGGCATTGACCTCTGCCGCAGAACGCTTTACCGATACCTTCGAGCTCCACTGATAGCCCGTATTATCCGGATAAATCAGCTTGAACCACACTGTTGCGTTCGATGTCTGCAACGCTCTCAGCGTGGAATACGCCGCCGCTACGTCCGCTTCTGACACGGCAGGATTATCGTCATCATCGTTATAGAAAAACGTGAAGTCCAGATCGCCGTAGTCCTTGACACCGGGTATGTAACGCTTCGCACCGTCCGCAAGGTTCGTTACATCGACCTTTTCGGGATCGCCGCCCATATCGGGAGTTGACTGTAAGCCGTAAAGCGTCTTATATGTGCCTGCCTTTGTGTCGGCATACTGTAATTTCGTGCCTTTTGATAAAAGTTCCATAATACTTTTCCTTTCTACTTAAGGGCTATAAACCCTGTGATTCAGTTCATCTATTTTTGCGGAAAACCGCATACATTTACGCTGTAATTCGCCGTCGGGCATCATCTGTCCGAATATACGGCGAAAGCCTTTCGATACCATTACAGCACTTATCCGTGCTGACATCTCGGCTACAACAGCAGGCGTGTCCGCCTTATCCCATACATCAATCTGTACCGTGATAACCGACAGCCGCTCCGCACCGTGAAGTACGGTATCGCTCTGATTTGCTATCTCACTTAACGTAATGACAGGAAAATCGGCTGTGGTGTCGGGGAACTGCAATTCCACCGTGCCTATATCGGCAAGCATATCAGCAATTGTGGGTATAATATCTATCATGCCATTGCACTCCTTATTGCTCTTGCAAGCTCAACCTTGCAGGACTTGAAAACATACTCCCTGTTGCCAAGCAAAGCAGGATAAAGATATGGTTTCGGCGGTGCACCGTTCGTTATATGCCAGTTGCCTTTAGCGTCCTTGTATCTCCACGGTTGCATCGTGTGAGGTACACCCGGTGCGCCGTGCTGACCTGTGCCGAACTCTACAAACATGGCATATTCAACGTTTGTACCGACCGCCCAGACCTTAGGCTCAAGGTGTTCTGTAGAGATACTGCCTTTCAGCCTTCCTGTATCATACGGGCAGTTTACCTTTGCGTCACGCTTTATCTTCTGAACGCCCTTACCTATGCCCTTGTCTATTGCCGCATCTACGCTTCCGCCGAGACGTCTGAGCTTTGCCATTAAACTTTCAAGTCCTTCGATTGACATTTCCATGCTTATGTCCTTTCTGCCGTTGCACTGTCGTGCATAGTGTAATGTGCGACGGAGAGTATCTTATAATCTGCTCCGTCACACCTTACTATATCTCCGACTTTAAGCGTGTCTTTATCCGTTGTTGCTATCGTCAGCATACCGTGTATTCTCTCGCCGTACATCTCGACAGAAACGCTGTCGGTTACCGGCTTCACAACAGCGGATATTGTCGCTACCTGTTTAAGCTCCGATACCGTTCCCACATAGTCGCTTTTCTTTGATACCTTGCGATACACCGCAAGCGTTCTTGTATCAACCGTCATCATTCGCACGAATAACACCGACCTTTCTGGGATAATTCTGTAATCGTTTCTGCATATCGGGCGGCAGATCGGATACAAAGGAACGGGAAATACCGCCCTCGCTGCGAGCGGTTTCTCCCTCTGCACCCTGTCTGTTATAGGCTATAACCGCAAGTTCTGTCTGCACGCTGATAAGCCTTGCAGGAAGTTCATCTCTGCCGATAACGTCAAGGATAGTGTCCTCTGCACTGAAAAGCAGCACGGCAAGCAGTCCGTCCTGCTTTTCATCGGAAATGCCAAGACGGATTTTAAGCGTTTCCAGTGCTGTCATTGCGTTTCACCTTACGATGTTGACTTAGGCAGTATCTTAATGCCGGTCAGCACACCTGCTTTTTTGGTGTTCTTGAGCGCAACACCGGCGATAAGCTCAACATCACCTTTCTTTACCGCTCCGGGAGCTGTAAGGTCGGGCATATAAGAGGATATTACCTTTGTACCTGTAGGCGAAATACCGTGAAAAGCGTCAAGACCTATCTTTATTGCGTAAATATCCGTTGTACCGTAAGCGGTAGTTGAAGGCGTTGTTGTGTCAACAATATCTACCGAAGCCGTACCGTTGTAATATTCGCCACAGTCAAGCAGTGCTATGCCGTTGTAGTATTCAACAGGAGTGCCGAATGAATCTTCGTTTCTGCTGTAATAGCCTGCTCTCCTTGCACACGCTCTGAGTTTTGCCAGCATTTTTCCGTTCATAAGGAGCATATCGGGCTTGCCGTCAAGCAGTGAAAGGAAGCTGTCAAGCTCATCAAGGAACGCATTATAGTTAGTATCGGTAAGCGCCGATGTTGAAAGGTCCGCCGTTGACGTTACCTTTGTGTCTGCTGTTGAAAGTATCTTCTTTAATCCGTCAAACGTGCCTGTTACATAGCCTGCGCCCGAAGCGGCAGATGTGCCGTTAATAACAAGGTTCGTAAAATAGTTGGATGTTGCCTTTATCTTCTGCTCTGCCTGGAATGCGAGTTCATCAACTGCGCCGCTTGTGTTGGCTATAACTCTGTCAACCTCAAACGAACCGCCCATGATTACCGCTTCAGTCGTTTTCTTTTCTCTCTTTGCTTCGCTTGCCGTGTACTCACTGTTTATGGTACGCACCGAAGCGGTAGCAGGTGTTTTTAGCTGTACATATCCGTATGACAGCGTTGAACCGTTAGTGCCGGGTGAAATTGAATTGTCAAATACAAGTCTGTCAAGGAGAAGGCTTGAACGTCTGAATGTGTCGATTACCTGCTGATCCACCTTATCAGCCATACCGACTTTTGCTTCTGCAAGTGTGATTGCCATAATTTTTTACCTCTTTCTGATTATTTCCCTGCCTGCTTCATTCTCAGGGCTTCGGCAAGAGAGGCAGGTTCAGCTTTGCCCTTGCCCGATGCGCCTATTTTCGGCGGATTGCCCTTCATTCTTTCGTTGACCGCACATTCAACGGCTTCAGCAAATGCCTTGCTGACCGTTTCAATGCTTGTCTTGCATTCATCCGCACCGGTATAGTCAAGCACAGCGGCAAGCCCTACAGGAAGTCCCTTATCCGCAAGCTGTACCTTAGCTTCCGCCATAAGCTCACGCCTTGTAACCTCCGCCTCACGCTTTGCAAGCTTTTCCTCAGTCTGCTTACGCTGGTACTCGGCTTTCTGCTCTGTGTTCATTTTTTCGAGCTTCTTCGCCTCCGAGAGCTTCTCGTCTGCGTCCTTCTGCCACTTTGTTTTTGCTGTTTCCAGTGCCTTGCTTACACGCTTGTCAAACTCAGACTGCATATCCTTGTCCTTTAACATATCATCAAAGGTTGGCTTCTGCGATGCGTTATCCTGAGCGTCACCGCCGTTATCGGCAGTCTGATTGCCGGGAACGTTTGCATCTGCGCCACCGTCCCCCTCGCCCTCTGCGAAGTGCTGTAAGCCGATGAAAATTCTTCTGTTGTTCATGTTTCTGTCCTTTCTCCGCCCACTGCGTTCATTGCCCACAACGTTCGGAATAAATTGTTTTTGGGTATAAAAATACCGCTCCTAATGGGGCGGTAAAATTATTAAGTTTTGTGCAATCAATTGCACACGGGTATAAGAAAACCGCTCACTGCTGTGGGCGGTTTTAAGGCAAAATAAATGCTTTTTTCTCTTCTTTGCTCAAATCTGAAAATTTCTTATTCGTCTTCCGTAAGTACTCTGCCAATCGGCTAAGATTATATTCATTAGGTGGCAAACGCTTTTTACCTCCTACATATACCCCGTCAAATTCCTTAATATCAGGATCCGGTATTATTTCAGTCATTTTTATATCCTTTCAAAATTATATTTTGAGAGAATTTGCTCTGCCGCTTCCCCGTCTATTATAAACTGATATTCATGAGTGATTGGCAAGTGAACAGCGCCAAAATTCTCTATATAATGATTAAGAACTTCTTGATTAGCCGCATATCCGTATATACATCCGGTCTCGTTTCCCGCTTTTACGGACTCCTCTATAGCCGCCGCAAATAAATGTCCTCCGACTCCAATAAACTTCTGTTTTCCATTGTTAAGCAGTTTGTTGTTGATAGGTGCTGTACTTGCATACGACAAGTATACACCGCCTTTATCTTTGCGTATAGCTATAAGTCCCTGTGGTTCTGTATCGTTTTTAAGATATACTCCTAAGACCTGTTCACCATCAGGAATATCCGACCAATCTATATTCCAACCATCAGCCTCCTTGAAGCGTGAATATTCAGATTTCGTGAGTTCTCTAACTTCCGTCTGAAAAATCTCACCGGTTTCTGCATCTTTTAAACACGGTACAAATTCATCAAATTCTATATTAATTATACCATTTCCCTTTGATTTGTCAACACCATCCCCTGCAAACCTCATCGGTTTACCCGCACTTCCTGCAACGTACCGCCACTTGCCGTCCTCGCCCTGCTGTAAGTTCCGCTCCCACTCGTCAATGTCAACATCTGCGCCTATCTCATCGCCCAGTTCGGCAAGCTCTTTGTCAAGATCCTCCTCGCTCGGCAGTACAGGGAGCGTTGTAGAACGGCAGAACGGGTGCATAGGCGGAAGATTTACACCTGCCTGTGCGCTGTTGCGCTTGAACACCTTACCGTCAAGCTCACGGCATAGATCGCTTGTACGGCTGTCAAGGCAGGCGGAAAACTCGTATTCGTCAATGTCAAGTTCCTTGTAGCCGTACAGCTCCGCCATATTCGCAACGCAGGTGGTTTCCGTTCGGACAAGCCTGCGTGCCTCGAAAGCGCCGACACCGCAGCGGCTCATTATATCGTCCGCCATATGCTGTTCGGACTTTCCTGCCATAATGCCCACAAGCATATCGTGCTTCAGCCCGTCTGCAAGTGCGTTTGTGTTATCCCAGACACGCTCGGAGAACATCTGGCCGCTCCAGTTAGTAGACAGAATAGCTTTCACACGGCTTTCGGGAATTAAATCGAAAGCCGCACGGTAATCCGCACCCTTCGTCACATCGAAAACCGTCTGCATATACGCACTCTGAATTATATCGCCCAGATGCTCTGTATCAACGCCTATTTCGGCGTTTGCAAGGCGTGAGCACATATCACTTATCTTGCTGTCAAGATCATTTAAGCGCCCTATTCTGTGGGCGTATGCAGGCGAAGACAACAGCGTTTCAAGCTCCTGCTTCCTCTGCTCATCGGTGCAGGTAGCAAGAGCGGTCTTCATCTGTTCAAACATAGACTTATTCGGTGCGTTTTTGAGCATTGTTTCGGCTTCGGCAATACTCAGTTCAAACTTATCTGTAAAGGCGTTAAAAACGTCATTCGCTTCCCCTTGCAAATACCGTGCTGTTGCGTAATAAGCCTTACCGAGCGTATCGGCAGTGCTTTCCGCTTTTGACGTGTAGCTTACCATTCGTCCTGCGGCTCTGTCCTCCCAATATTTCTTACTCGGATTCTTCATTGCTTTCGCCTCTTGCAAGCGGTGTGTTCATAAACATCTGCTGCTGTGCCGCTATAGCGTCCTGCTTCTGCTGTCGAAGTTCTTCTGCGGCACTCTGAGGATCCTTGACGAACGGCAGGAGCGACAGTAACGTTTCCTGCGGTACTTTACCGTCAAGCGTTGCCACTACCTGCGACAGCTCCAGCTCATTCTGAGGGAGTGAGCGTGTAAAGGTTATGTCTATCAGCTTCGGGTCGATATAACTGCCTTTTATGCCGATTATGTTGGAAAGGCATCCAAGGCGGTAACGTAAGCCTTCTGTGAAATACCGCTCTTTCGTCTTGGTAATCTGCTCAAGATTAAGAAGCTTGTACTTCATGGCAACACCCGAAGCATTCCCTGCAAAATTGTCGTCCGACATATCGGGCACGCCCGAAATCTTGTGAATATCGGTAACAATACTCTTTCTCAGCACTTCCACGCTTGCTTCATCAAACTGCCGTGTCAGAAAGCCTATTTCGCCGTCCTGCGACAGCTCAACGACCCTGTTGCGCTGAATATCGCTGTAGGTTTCAGCCTTCTCATCGTCGGTTTCGCCGAGTATCTGACCTTTAATGTACATCAGGCTGTCAACGAACTGCTCCTTGTCGTTAACCCGGTCTGACTGCAACGTGTTATATGCGTCAATAAGGCTTATGACCTGCTCAAAATCGCCCTGTCGCTGACCGTCATTATAGATCTCATTCAGCGGCACTTTGCCGAAATAGTGCGGTACTGCCTCGCCCTCCGATTTAAGTCCGAAGTTGCTTGTAAGCTCAAAGTCCTGCGTTATCGTATCGGTCATAAGCTGACACTTGAAGCACTCAGGCGTACTGTTGCCCGGCTCGAAAACCGGATAGTAATACACCGCAAATACGGGATTTTGCTCCACAGTATCATCATAAACGACAAATGCGGACAGCGGAGTGATACGGGCGAACTTCGGGCGGCTGTCAGCGTCCATATAGATAAGTTCGTAGGCTCTGCCGAATATTGCGGCATCGAGTGCAAGATCTGCGTCCTGCGTACTGCTGTCGGCATAAGAAAGGCAGTCGGTTATTGCCGTAATATCCGTATCATCTTTACCGCTGTAAGAAACAGGAGTAGCTATCAGATACGAAGATGTAAACTTTGCGATATATGCGGCGTGGTTTATCATAACACGGTTGTTGCACAGCATATCGTCACTTTTATGTCTGTCGCAGATGTGCTGTCTGCCGCAGTAGTAATTATCCAGCATCGTAAGGCGTGGCATTTCGTACTTATCGTGCTTTTCTATGTAATCACATGCTACTTTCGGCGTTATCATCTCCGCCGTTTTGTCCGTTGTGAAAATCGGTGATGTTATCATAAAATCTCCTTAATAAATGCCTAATTTCCGCTTGCTGAGCGTTGATTTCACTATCTTCCTGCCGATATAGTCCTCAAGGGCATAACGGATAGCGTCTATTGTGTGATTGTTCTTGTCGGGGAAGTCCGCTTTCAGCTCGCCCCTGCTGTCACGGTCAAGTTCATATTCGTTGAACTCACGGGCGGCGTTCGGGCAACGTGTGCCGTCAATAACGATTTCTTCGAGGTTCTGAAGCCACGTTATACCGTGCTCGACGCTTCCCGGACCTTTGACTGCCGTCTTTATGCGAAAACCCCTGTCCCGAAGCTCATCGTTTGAGCGTGGCTCGGCAGACTCGGCAATGATTGTACCGCTTTGTGTATTCTCCTTGCGAATTGCATTTGCAATAACGTCATACTTTGCGGCGCACCTGAAAAATTCGTAAAAAATAAACAGCCTATTTCGCTTGCTGTCGAAATGAGCTGTTATATATACAAACGGATCTGCGCCGTAACCCCAGTCTATACCACGCTTGATATGATCGAATGACTTTATTTCCTCGTCCGTGATAGGGCGGATAACAACGTTTGTGAACACCTCTGCGCCTGTTCCCGTAACCTCGCCGAGATATTCATGCCTGTACTGCTCCGGCTTTGTCTGCTCAAGGTGCTTTGCTTCAATCAAAAACTGTTCTCCGAGCCATTCTGCCGGCACAGAACGATAGTCGCTGTGATGCACTATCTTGTCCGAGCGAGGAACAAGCACCTCGCTGTTTATCCAGTTTCTTTGGCTTTTCGGCGGATTGAACGTGTAAAAAACGGTGTATGTCGCACCGCCTCTGAGCAGGGATTGATTGATGGTGCGTATTTCTTCCATACCGCCGAACTCGTCTGCTTCCTCGTACCACACATAGCGGATATAGCCCTTTCTGACTTTGGTAGATTTCAGCTTTTTCGGCTTGTCTGCGCCACGAAATAAAATACGCTGTCCTGTCGGTGTGTAGACAAGCTCAAGCGGTGACTGCCTGCACTGCCATAAGTGCGACACGCCGAGCCTTTCTATTGCCCACAGGAGCTGTTCATAAACGCTGTCTTTCAGATATAGGCCGACTTTTCGGATAACGACCGCATTCGCCATAGGATCTTTCATCATACCGAGCGGAATTTCCGTTGATGCAAAAGATGATTTTGTCGAGCCTCTGCCGCCTTTGAGCCAGTAATGCGTGTGCCTGTCTGCCTTTATGTCTTTATGCAAGTCGTAAAATGACGGCGCAATGATGTCGCTTAGCTTAACAGTCGTCAACTATCTTCACTCCCACATCTCCGTCAATGCTGACCTTCTGCGTGTACTCCCCCGTCATCTTATTCAGCGTGTCTATTGCCCGTATCCTGTCCGACAGCTCGTTCTGTTTATCCTTAGCTATATCGGATAACAAAGCTTGCCGTTCGCAGGCGGTCATTATGCGTGCAGTCTGGGCGTCTTCGGTGAGCTGTTTTATGTATTCCGTAATTGTAGTATTTTGTAGTAATTTTGAAGCATTAGTATTTGCATACTTTTTGCTGTATCCTGCCTGTATTGCACTCTGGGCGGCGTTACCGCACTGAGCGTAATATTCGGCGAATTTCTTCTGTCTTTCGGTCACGGTAACACCGTCCTTTCTTTTGGGTATAAAAAATAGCCGCTCCGGTTAGGGAGCGGTTATATTTTATATTTCATCAATCATAGTTTGTAATTTATTTCTAATATTGATAGCTGAAGCTAAAATATCTTTTTGTTCATCAGACAACATATTTGAATCATGTAGCAGTTCACTAATAAAAAATGATATTTTTCTACGATAGTAATCTAGCTCATCTTTATCAACTTTTTGACGGCTAATTGCTTTATCAATATCATTTTGCAAATCGAAATATCTAGCAAGTATGTAATCGTTAGACGTAATAGGAACATTCAATTTTCTACTTTGCATCACTTGTGATTGTTCCAATCTTCTTACTGTGCTTAAAATTGAAAGTAACAACTTTTCTGAAATCTGCTTATCATCATTTTCACTCTGCGCTTCAATAGTAGCAGGACGCATATTCGCAATCGACATTAATGAAATACTATCTTCTTTAGCTGTTGATATTATTGCTTCTGAAATATTGTTTTGGGACGCAATAACGTCTTCATAGATGCGTCTACTATTATAGAACACAGTATTGATTGCTGAGACATCAAATATAGGTTGAGATTTCTCATCTTGTATTAAAACAACTTTTTTGCCGTAAGCCTGTCTTATGCCTAATTCATACATGACATTAGGATTTCTTGAGCTTAAATCACATACTGCCATTTCGCATTCGACAAGATTTCTCAATATTTTATCGATTATGCTATCACAAATACGATCATCATCCACTCTATAAGGCTCATAACCAGCTTTTACTACGGCTGGCGCAATTATCGTCTCATAAACTTGCTTAAAATGATTCTCTGTATAGCCCTCTGGTGTAGATATAGGCATGATTATAAAACATTTTTTATTATTTTGGACTTCAGAATCACTTTTTGATTGTTTTACATTTTGTTCACTCATCATTGACACCTCCAAAAAAACACCAGTTTTCTACATTATAACCGATTATTTTGGAGGTGTCAACAATTTATTTATATTTTGTCATTTTAAATTATAGCACCCTTAAAACGAACAAAACGAACAACATTAACGCAAATACCGATTTATTCGCATTCTCACACTGTCGGGTGTGTTATCTCCACCGATTTCTACCGCAGTTCTCACCATTGTATAGCCTTGTATGTACCTGTAGTAGAACATATCCCTTGTCTGATTGTCCGCAATATTGCCGATGAAGCGTTCTACTTCTGCTTTCTGTGCTTTAAGTTCGGACAGTCTTCTTTTCTTGGCAAGGTGTGTATCGTTATCCGGAACGCCGGAAATCGTGACGCTATGTTTGACATAGGGGTACTCGCTCTGCGAACCCTGCGTGCTGTCGGTTACTGCCGCATCGTTCAACTCTGATTCAAGCTGCTTGATACACTTGCAGGTGTAGCGGTAATCTTTAAGTTCTTGTTTGGTCATTGTACCTCCTCCATATTCACAACAGACAAGCTGTCTGCTTTCTTGTCTTTAAGCTCAAGCACATAATACCAGCCTCTTATCTTGCTGTAACGGGATATAACACCGCTTATTGTGTATTCGGCGGTTATTCCTCCGTGTGTATGCCTTACGGTCTGACCGCTTACAATAGCCTGCTGAACTTCGTCTATCGTCATTTCAGCACCTCGACCTTGATATATATTCCGGGATTTGCCGCCCAGAACTTTTCACATATCTCGCTTGCGACAAGCGCATCGTCAGTCCAGAACCCGCAAACAGTCATGCAGTCCTTCAGCATTTTCTGAAGATTGTCGGTATCTGGCTTCGTTATACGATACTCTCCGTCTTTGTGCCGTTCTTTCGGGAACAGCCACTTTGTCGTCAGCCTTACGCCCTTTTTATACGGCTTGTCGGGTTTATGCTGAGAAAGGTACGCTGTCAGTTTAGCCTTCGCCGATCTGACTTCGGGCGGATCATAGAATATCGGCTTGCCGTGAGAAACCGTTACTTTGTGTTCCTGTGCCGTTACCGTAGGCGGTATCATCGGCATAAAAAAGCTCAAGCTATTACCCATATATTAACATCTCCTTTTGGATTTTTAATCAGTGCTTTTGTCACAGTCAGGGGAAGAAGTCGTCGTGCGTAGCTGTCGCACGACTACTTCACCCTGTGACCGTCAGGGAAAGAAAAAACCTATATACGTAGTATATAGCATTTTCCCTGACAGTGAAAATCTCGATAATTCACCGACTTTTTCACTCTGTAGGGAAAGTGAAAATTCTCGACTTTTTCACTGACAGTGAAAGAAATTTTCTCGACATTTTCCCTGTCAGTGAAAATGAAAATCACCGAGATTTTCCCTCGCAATGAAAGTTTTCACTTCGACTTTTTCCCTACCTCGTTATCGTCAATCCAGAAACCGCCGTGCTCTTTTATACGGTTTCGGACCGTCTTTTCGGTCACGCCCATATACTCGGCCATACCGGATAAAGTAACCTTGCCGTCAATCATGCAAGCATCAAATGCCGTTTCGAGCGATTCTTTACGCTCGTCCTTACGTTCCTTTTCGGTCTTTTTCTTGCTGAAATTCTTCTGCCAGCCTACTGCTCTGCCGTCATCGGGCTGTATGTCTTTTAATACGTCGGTCTTGTCTATACGATGAACGGGATAATCAAACCAAACGTTCACCGGCGGGAACTTCGGGAACTCTCGGAGCGTGCCTTCTATACGCCACGCTGTACGGCTCTCTGTGCGTTTTTCACACTTGGTAATGAAATCACACACATGCTTATAATCTGCGTCCGGCACAGCGTTTCTGAGCGCTTCACGCATCTGCTTTGCACTGCATATATCATCCTGTGAAACATCGTCTTCGTGTCCGCATTTCTTCAGCTGATCGTAACAGATCTTACAGGTCATCTTATCTTTTTCGTGCTTTATTATGCTGTCGGTAAGCTCCAGCTCCGTAAGGTCAAGCAGTGCATCGGGATCTCTTGCGAATACACCTGAACCCGAGGCTCTGTCCATTGAACGCTTACCGCCCTGTGCACCTTTTGAATGGTGATGGCAGTATATAACTGCACAGCCAAGTTCCGTGCATACCTTATCAAACTGATTGCAGAAATGCGCCATCTGATCTGCGCTGTTCTCGTCACCGGTAATAACCTTATAAATCGGGTCTATGATAATGGCGATATAGTTCTTCTTGCTCGCACGGCGGATAAGTTTCGGTGCGAGCTTGTCCATCGGGACAGACTTACCTCTTAGGTTCCATATATCAATATTACTGAGATTTTGAGGTTCCCAGACAAGTGTTGTATATACATCTTTGAAACGGTGCAGACAGGAAGCCCTGTCAAGTTCAAGATTTACATACAACACCCTACCTTTGGTACAGTTCCAGCCAAGCCATTCTTTGCCTTCCGCTATTGCACAGCACATTTCTATAAGAGCATACGACTTACCCGCCTTTGATGGTCCTGCGATAAGCATTTTATGTCCCTGTCTGAGTATACCATCAATAAGTGGCGGTGCAAGTTCCGGAAGATTGCTCCACGCATCAGCCATGCTCTCGGTATCGGGCAGGTCGTCATTTACACTTTCTATCCATTCCCGCCACTCATCCCAACCGTTTTTACCGATGTCTGTATCAACTATGTACTGCCTGTTTTCACCACGCTGAACACCGGGAAGACGTGATAATCTTGACGGATTACGATTCTGCGTATCGGGTGACAGTCCGTTTTTCTGACATATCTGATACAGAAAATCTACACGTTTACGGTATTCATCGTAATTTGCGGCATCTACCTTTACAATAGCGTGCAGTGACTTCTTTCCGCTGTACACAAGCACAGCTACGGGCAGTTCAAGCTCACAGATTATGGCGTGCTGTTTTTCTATATCTACATTGTCGCTTTCGACAAGCGCATATCTGTATTCGGTTACGTTTTCATTCTTAACGCCTTTGCCGTCAAGAGGGTTGAAACGTATCCACGCCCCCGCCTGAGTGTTGTAATCACCGAGAACAGAGCCTATATCGCCGTCACACTGCGACAATGATTCGATAAGCTGACCTGCCGTGCGGTCATAATAGCCCTTGTTGGCAGGGATGAATTTACCGTCTTTTTCGTAGCTTTGCACAACATATCCGACATTTTCGCTCTGCTCGAATAATGCTTCAAGGTATCTGATTATTTCTCTGTGAGGCTGCCAGTCTGTCGGAGCGTTTATTTCTTTGCCCTCTATCCAGTTTTTGTTTACAACAACGTGTTCATCGTGATGTTCGTATGATATTTCATCGTCCCAGTCAAGCTCACGTTCTTCTCCCGTGCCGAACATCATTCCTCTGTCCTTAGCCATCTGAACTATGGTAGCGCCCGTGACAGGCGAGGAAGAGCCGTTGAAGCTCTCCCATTTCTTTTCACATTCGCCTTTATGGTATCTGTTGTCATTTGCCGACCAGTTATCCCATACGGTAACGGAATAGCCCTCTTCTTTGAGTGCCATACCGACATTCACCCACTCCTGATAGGAAAGGTCTGACGGGCTTATATATTTAAGTGCTTCGTTAAGATCAAAATCAAATTCCGACATCTGAATTATTCACCACCTTCGGTTCATAGCTTGCAGGATCTATTCCGTTCGGAACGTGCCAGTTGTTAGCCGCTATTCTGTCAATCAGATTTCTTGCACTTTCAAACTGCCATGTGCCGACGTGCTTAAAGCCCCGGCTTTCGAGAAAACGTATCTGCTTCGGTGTTGTAAGACCGAGAGTGCGCCGTTTGCCGAGCCTGTCCAGCAAAAGCTGAGCTTTACCGGCGTTGTCGATCTCATCGGGGAATATACCGAGCTTTTCAAGCGTTGTTTTCTGCTTGTCCGACGGCGGAGAACACTCCCAGCCGAATGCCGGAACATAGGAAGATAAGTCTTCCGCCTGAATGCTCATTTCATACTGGAGAGGATCTACAAGTTTTCTCTTGCGTTTTTTCATTTCCGCAAGCTGTTTTGCAAGCGCTTCCTCACGCTGAGCAACTACATCTTCTTTTGCCTTTTCTTCTGCCTGTTCAATATCAACCGGCATACCTGCGGCCGCAATATTTTCGGTCATCTTTTCGGCAACTTCAGGGCTTTCACATATCAGATGTGCAGGACGGCACAGCTCGTGCCTTTCTGTGTGCCACAAAAAGTCAAGAAGCAACAGGTCTTTCTTACCCTCACAAAGTCTTGTTCCTCTGCCGACCATCTGACAGTACAGCCCTCTTACCTTAGTAGGTCTGAGAACTATTACGCAATCTACGCTTGGACAGTCCCAGCCTTCCGTCAGAAGCATTGAATTACACAGCACATTATATTTACCGCTATCGAAATCAGCAAGAACAGTACCTCTGTCAATGCTGTTTCCGTTGACTTCTGCCGAGCGGAAGCCTTTTTCGTTAAGTATCTTGCAGAATTTCTGACTCGTTTTTATAAGCGGCAGAAATACTACCGTTTTACGTTCCTTGCAATATTTCAGCATTTCATCCGCTATCTGATACAGATAAGGGTCAAGAGCTGTGTCAATGTCACTCGCCTTATAATCTCCTGCCTGAGTACCGACACCTGTCAGATCGAGTTTCAGAGGAATGGTGAGTGCCTTTATCGGTGACAGATACCCTTCTTTGATAGCTCTCGGCAAAGTATATTCATACGCCAGGCTGTCGAATACCTGTCCGAGATTTTTCATATCTCCTCTGTCCGGTGTTGCCGTAACTCCGAGTACCTTTGCTTCATCAAAATATCCGAGTATCTTCTGATAGCTGTCCGAAATGGAATGATGCGCTTCATCAATTATGATCGTATTGAAATAGTCTTTTGAAAATTGTGCAAGTCGCTTTTCTCTCATAAGCGACTGTACAGAGCCTACCGTTATACGATACCATGAGCCTATACAGCTTTCTTCCGCCTTTTCTACAGCACAGCCAAGCCCGCAGGCATTCAGTATCTTGTCCGCCGCCTGTTCAAGCAGTTCGCCCCTGTGCGCAAGTATAAGTACCCTTTCTCCGTTGCGGACACGGTCTTCTGCGATTTTTGCAAAAACTATCGTTTTACCGCAACCCGTAGGCAGTACGAGCAGGGTTTTTGAATTGCCCTGCTCCCACTGTGAAAGTACCGCTGTTTTGGCTTCTTTCTGATACGGTCTTAATTCCATCAGAATTTACCCGGTGTAAATACACCCGCCTGAGAGCTTGCAGGTGCCTGAGAAACAGTCTGTGCCGGTGACGGCTCATAGAATTTTTTTATTCTGTTAGACTGCATTTCTTCGCCATTCTTGTTCTTCCAAGTATCTATGTACACCTTGCAACGACCTTTGGCACCGATGACGTTGTTCCAGTTCATGCGAAGCGGTTCGCCGTGTTTCTTCTGACCTATGCCGATAAAGAATGCCGAAAGCATACCCTCACACTTGCTGTGCAAAAACAGATTATGTTGAATTGTGGTTGAGCCTTCCGGAGCGTCTATATGAATAGATACTACAGCCTTGTTGCAAGGGGGAAGTTTTTCGCTTCCCTCATGCCTTGCACGCTCGAAGCCTGTTATCGTAAAGTCGTAGTCACCTGCGGGAAGAAGCGTAAAATCGCTTTCTTTCTCAATTACGTCGTCCCAGCCTAATTCTTTTTCAAATTCACTCATGTGTTATTTCTCCTTTCGTTTATCAGAACGGGTAAGCCTCGTTCTCATAGTCTGTCATAAGCATTTCCGTTATCATTGCTTTTACCTGCTCCCATGCCCCGATAAGCACGCCCTCGATAAATTCCTTGGGATAGTCCTTTATCGGCATATCGGCAGGGAAATATCCCTTGCTTGCTACTGCCGCTCTTATCTGCTCTTCCGTTATGCTGTTTGCTGTCATAAGGTCCGCAAGAGCTTTGGGTATGCCTGAGCTTTCCTGTGTTATTGCCGGAGCAGGAGCCGACGTTACATTATCATTCGTGGCGATTGTTGCGTTTTCTGCAGCTGCCACTTGAACAGGTGCAGTCTGAACGGTAGCGGCAGGCTGTGCGGCAACATTTCTTTCGATAATGTGCTTTATCTGCCCGTACTCCATCGGAATTTCTTCCGGCAAACCGTAACGATTCTTTGCGTCCCAGCAGGGATGATGTGACGTGTACATTATGCGTCTGCCGCCCTGTGCCTTATGCTTTTTGCCGTCCTTGTCAACCGCTACCGAAATAGTCTTGTAGTTTGCGAAAAGCACCATATCAGCCCATTCTTTAACAAGAGGAGATATAAGATTGGTTGTCTTCTTGCCGAGCTTCAGCTCCCAGCGGTCATAACTTCCGAGTTCATCGGGCTGTTCAAACTTTCTGAGGATAGCGTGAGCTGTAAGTACAACGTTAACTCCGGCTTCGATAACATCTTCAAGCAGATTAAGGAACCTGCCGAACTCTTCCTTTTCGTATACATAGCCGTTGCCGTAACCGAAATCCTCGATACCCTTTTTGTCGTACTTATCGCAGATAGACTTGATGCAAAGCTGTTCCGCCCAGTCTATCGTATCAATTATAAGCGTGGTACAAGGCTTATTGAGCTTGACATACTCAATCTGGCTCTTAAGCAGCTCCCACGATGTCGGTTTATCAAAACGGGCAACGTCCATTTCCTTTGTACTACCCTCGGTGTCGATGAATAACGGATTGGGAAACTGCGATGCAAACGTTGACTTGCCTATTCCCTCAGGGCCGTATATAACCACCTTCTTGGCGGTTTCGATTCTGCCTTTAGTGATGTTCATTGTTGTACTCATCAAAATGTACCTGCCTTCCATGTTGTAGTTTCTTTCTTTTCAACCGGCTTTGAATAGCCGTCCTCGATTATGATACTGCACTCGTCACCCGTGCTAACTCTTGTGGCGATTGCCTGTAAGCCCTCGCTTTCAAGCCATCTGCCAAAGTCGTTCAGCGTATCGGTATCCATCTGTTCCAGCTTGTCTATAAGCACAAATCCGCAATTAGGATTAAGCTTGCGGACAATTGCGGTCGCAACCTTGAGCTGTTCCGAACCGGACATATTATCCCATTTAAAACCGTTGTATGTAAGCTCGCCGTTATCTACCGACAAGCCCTCAAGCGGTAAGTCTGCACCGTCAAGAAGATCTGTTTTAGCTTTTCTGACAGACTGTATTTCTTCGGTAAGCTGTATATACTGAGTTTTATACGCTTCAGCGTCAAGTTCAGCTTTTTCACGGTCAAGATTTGCACGGACCTTTGCGTTTATCTGCTCAATGTCTGCTATACTCTGTTCAAGCTCTGCCGTGCTCTCGTCTGCAAGGTCTTCAGCGTCACGATGTGCGGTTTCTGCGTTTGCCGTTGCCGTTTCAAGTCTTGCCTGTGCTTCTTCGTATGCCTTCCGAGCCAACTCAAGTTCTCTGTCGTACTGCTCTCTGAGCTGTCTTTTACGCTGATTTTCGCCGTTTCTTGCAAGAATATCCTGCTGCTGTCTGATAAGCTCGGTTGCTGACACAAACTCTTTCGGAGCATCTGCGAATACCGTCATTTCCTTAGCGTATTTCTTCTTCTGATCCGCTATCTGACCGATAGTGTGACGCTGATTGTACAGCTTCTGTTCTTCGGTTTCAAGTTCGTACAGCTTATCGCCTACACCGATTATTCTGAGGAGAGTATCCGCCTTTTCCTTGCTCGACCGGTCGAGAAACTTAGGAAGATCAAGTGCAAACTGTTCTACGAATTCGTTGAGCAGCTGCTGACCGCCCTTGTTGCCGTCCGGATCAATAACCTTGAGCGTACTGTTATTGCCGCTCCTGACTACCTTTATACCGTTGCTGAGCGTAACTTCCATGTGGGGCGGAATCACAGAGCCTTCCCGCACAGCCTGTGACGGTTTCAGCCTGTCACCGCCAAGTGCCCATGCAATAGCGTCAAGCACTGATGTCTTCCCCTGGTTGTTCTTCCCGCCGATTATCATAAGACCGTTCTCGGCAGGCGTTAACTGTACCGCTTTTACTCGCTTGACATTTTCAATTTCAAGTGAGCTGATTTTTACTGACATTTGGTTTTCCTCCTTATAACTTAGCAATCAAATCCCCGCACGCATTCAGAGCGGCACGGAAAGCCTTTATATAACTGCTGCGTTCATTTTCTGACGCATTGCTTACAAGCTCTAACGCTTCATTGAATTCACGCTGTATATTTTTCAGATGAATCTTGAAGATTTCTTTACCGTTACCACTTGCTTCTTCGTGTGCAATCGATTGCACTTTTTTCTTTTCATCAGCAAGCTTTTTATCGTATTCCGCTCTTGCGGCAGCTTCGGCTTCTGCTCTTATTTTTGCAATATCCTCGACCGACGGTTCGGCAACTGCCACTTCGACAGGACGCTTTTCAAGTTCAGCTATCTGTAACTTCAGCTTTTCATTTTCTTCTGCGGTTCGCCGCATAGCATTTCCTGTATTGTCAAGCCGTGCTTGTAACGAATTGATTCTGCTGTCTTTATCCTTGTCACTGTCAGTTACTGATGTAAACTCAAAGCGTAATTGTTCGTTTTTATCGGTAAGCTCCTTTATCTTTTCCTTAAGCTCTCTCACTGACAGTTCTTCAGCTTTGCCGCTCTCTATAAGCTCCTCACGTTCCTCTTTGCCGAGAGATTTAAGAGCTATTAGTTTGGTACTGCCGAGATACGCAAGTCTGGAAAGATCATCTATCTTGTACTGTTCAACAAGTGATATGAGATTATAAGCCTGTCTTTTTCCCGTCTTTGTGGCGTTTTCGCAGTATTCGGCAAAATCGGAATATCCGAGTTCTGCATAAAGCCGCCTATCTCTGATTTCCTTAAGGTCTATGGCAATCTGCGTTAAAGACTGAGCTACAACCTGTTCCTGAATCATCAGATCCTGATGCACCGCCTGAGCCTGCTGATACAGTGTAAGCTGTTTGGTCATGCTGTTTTCCTCCTTGATTTTGTTTTTGATTTTTTCGCCGCAATACTGTCAAGGTACTGCTGATACATCTTTTCGACATTGATTATTTCCTGTGGTTTTTCCTGTCCGCCGTTTGTAACCCAGTTGTTTTTATAACCTCTGCACTGGACTATTTTATAGTCGTTTGATACCTCCATCGTGTAGTACGGCTCGTCCGGTGCAGATTTTCGGCGGAGAAACATAATTGTCAGCTTGCCGGTTGCGTGCCTTTCGGCGTAGCCGCCGACACAGTGGCTTAGCTTCTGACCTTCGGCAACTATTTCGTCTGTGCTGACGGGCTGGCGGATAAAGTAATCACCAATCGAAAATTCAAGTATCTTTCGCTTGATCTTCAAAGTGTTCAGCTGTTCGGCCAGCTTAGCGTTTTTCTTTGCTTTTTCTTCAAGCTCTCGTGCCTGCCGCATAGCTTCTGCACGATCGTGAGCCGCTTTAAGATTTTTCGGAAAGCATATCTGTCTGTCGCTGAAATCGGCTTCGAAGCTCTGCATTATACGGACATAATCCGAATAATCGTTGATATTTACATTCTGCTTTAAAATGTACTTCGCAATTTCGTATTTGTCGGTCTTGAGTTTTCTCTTGAGGCTGTCGAGTATACCAAATGAATATCCTATATGTTTATTTGTTTCTATAAGACGGTCGAGGTTGGTAATCTTAGGAAATTCTTCTTTTATTCTAAGATAGTCTCTGTACCCGATTTGCCCTTTGCGGATTGCCCGCATAACATCTTTTGTTACGCCGAGCATTTTGTGCGGTTCGGTTTCAGCCCAGTTGATCATGTCTTTGTTGCACTTTACGCTGTTATATAAGCCACACTTAACGAGCGCCTCAACATTTTTGTGCGACTGCCAGAACCGCAGATATGATATGCTTCCGAAGTTCTCGCTTATTGCCGAATGAGCACAAGCTGTTCCTTTTAATGCGGGAAAATTAACTAAGGTATAATAATCCCAATAATTTTGAAATACAGGCTCGCTAAATTTTGCTCGCAGCCCCCAGCCTGTCACTACCTTTGTGTAGTAACCGTTTTTACTCTCCCATGCGTCTTTAGGACCATAACGGAACGCCTGATTTGCCGTGAACAAATACCGCTGAACCTCATTGATTGCAATATGCGGCATAATTTCACGAGCATTAAAAAGCAGCGTAACCGTATAGAAACGTATGTACAGATTATCAGTTTTGCCGTCTGACAAAAACACTCCGACATTTGATTTGCACTCAACAACCGAGCCGTGAAAGTTGTGATGATTGTATATTGCAGTGACAGTTTCGCCGCAGTGCGAGCATACGGTAGTCTGTCTGTGTTTGATTGAGCTGTCATACTCACCGGGATACAGCTTTTCTTCGCATGCCGTGCAATATGCTGTGCCGCCATTATCTATAATAAGATACTTAATCGGCAACGTCTTTCTAAGCTCACGCTCAAGCTCTGCTGTAAGCGGCGGAAAATTGTCTGTATAGCTTTCGGCTTCTTTTCTTGTCATGCCACACCTCAGAAGTCGAGCAGACTGTCGAGGTCAAGCTGTAGCTTGCCGCTGTCTGCTTCTGTGGATGTTTTGCTGTTGCTGTTGCTGAATCCGTTATCACCGAGATCAAGCGTCATAGTGCATTTTATATCCGCACCGGGAAAGTAAAACGCTACAGCACGCTTGTATACTTCGAGATCTTCGAGGCTTGCACCTGCACCTTTGACCGTTGCCTTGAGGCAGTCGGCAAAAGACTTGTCCGACTGCTCTATGGCCTGTTTAAACTCTGCATTCTGCTCGCAGAATTTGCAGATAGTCCTTAAAACAGCGTTTTTTACTTCTGTTTCATACTTGCCGAGCTTTGCGTCTTTCAGTTCGGCTGTAAGTTTTTCTTTGATACTCATATTGACTTTTTCTCCTGCCAGTGTTATACTGGTCTTGTGTAAAATTTGCTTTGCTCCCTTCGGGGAGCTCTTTTTTTATTCTCTACCGACAACCTCATAGACCACTTTGTGTATGTTTGTCATACTGTAGCACGTCTCGCTTTGCGTTCGCCCGATCCTGTGGAAGTGCGTCTGCGTAAATCCACAAGGGTACTTGTTACAGCTCTCGAAAACAAATTCCCACGCAGGTGCACCGTGACACTCGCCACGATACTCAGTGTAGTGTCCAAGCTCTGATGCCGAGCCTGTCCAGTCACAACGTTCGCATTTATACATCGTCTTCGTCCTCCTCGTCAATCATCTCGACCTCATCGACAACACCGACAAGAGCATTGACAAGCGCCATTGCCTCGTTTATTGCATCAAACGTAGCTGTTACCTTATACTTCATTTCTTCTTTCCTCTCTTTCTTCGTATCTCCGCTACCTGCCGTGCTCTGCGGAAGTTTTGCTGTTGCTCAATTGTGGCTCTTGCCTGCCAGGCAACATACTCGCCGTAGCTCATGCCGTGATCGGTGGCTTCCTTGGCAATTCGCTCAAGATCTGTCATCGTGTCCGCCTCCTATCATATCCTTGCACCACTCCCGCATAAGCCATCCCAGCCCGTACCAGACCGCAACAGCAACTATTGCAACGGGTAACATCTCGCCGCCTACGGCTTTATAGCCCCTTTCTGCGTAAGCCAGTGCTGACATAGGTATGTACATCATCATGGCGGCAGAGGCTGTTATCCACAGCCGCAGGAGCTGTGAGAGTATGTAGGCGATTATCTTAGCTATTTTCATTCATCTCCATCCTTTCTGCGAGCTCTGACTTGAAAAACCGCCAGAGCTTAGGTCCTACCTTGTGAGCAGGAATATCTCCGTTCCTTGCCCATTTACGCAAGGTACCCGTGTCTATTCCGATGTACCTTGCCGCCTGTTCCGTATTCATCATCTCAGGGAACTGTGTCTTTTTGTACATAACGCACCTCACTTACACCGCCATATATTTGTTTATAAAATATGTCTGACCTTTTCCGGTTACCTTTGTTGTACGATTTATTCTTATCGAACCGTCCGGATTGTTCACCGTGCTTTCCTTGACTTCAAACAATCCCATTTCCATTGCTCTCTGTGTGGGCATATTGTGCGAATTGCCGCCCTTTATCAGATAACCGTCCTGCCTTAACTGCTCGAATAACCTTTTCTGTCCTGTCTGAACGCCGTTTTGCTTAAGGATTTTCGCAAGGTCGCCTATCAGTATGGATGTGTGTGCCGTTTCGACTGCTCTTGCAAATAACACTTTAGGCTTGTCCTGCTCAACCTGTGCTTCTAACTCTATACGCTTTGCTTTTTCTTCTTTGAGCTTTGTTGCAAGCTGTATCAGAAAGTCCGGAGACGTCAGAGCATACTCAAGTGTATCGTCTGTCATATATGCACCGTTTCTGCGTATTGTTGGCAACACCTCGTCAAACACCCAGCTCTCAAACTGTTCAGCCGCAGGAAGCTTGCTGTGCGTTATCAGGCGGTAGACATTGCCCTCGTTGATAAATTTTGCCTGCTGTTCTCTGCCCATGCTGTCTATGAGGGGGTAAATCGCCACCCCATTTTCTTTGCAGTGCTGAATAATCGCTTTCTTCGGGTCTGCATATCCCAAAGCAACTGCGATATCCTTTCCGCAGAACAGCACTGTGCCATTCTCCTCGATTGTTCTTATCTTGCCAAACTTGGCATTATTGAAAATCTTTAAATTGTTCATGTATATCCTCCTCATAATTTGTTTTCGTAGTTGATAAGTACTGTTATTGGTATTTCTAACGCCAAAGACAATCGGTTCAGTAAAGTTATATCCATCTTTTTTTGGCGTTCGCCTTTTTCTATCTGATTGTAATAACTTTCGGAAATGTCAAGTTTCTGAGCTATTTGTTTTTGCGTTAGCCCCTTTTCAGTACGCAAAGATATAAGATATTCTCTCATTGTTTCGCCTCCTCACTTTGCAATTTGCAATCGATTGTACCTATATTATAATCGTAACTTTGCAACTTGTCAAGAGATTTTCAAAAATTTCTTGACGTTTTGCAAAGATTTCAATTTAGCTATTGACTTTGCATATTGCAAATGTTATACTTTGCTTGAAAGGAGGGGGAATTATGGAGAAGCTGAAAGAATTGAGAAAAGCAAAAGGCATATCGTTAAAAGAATTAGGCTCAATAGTAGGAGTAGCAGAAAGTACGATGTCCCTGTATGAAAATGGTAAAAGACAGCCAGATTATGAAACCCTCTTAAAACTTGCTGAATTTTTTGGCGTAACAGTAGATTACTTGTTACGAGGAAGCAATGAATCAGAATGCTTGCCAGAGGAGTTAGTTATCTTAAATAGAGGCGCAAGAAAAATGTCGCCGGAAAACAGAAAAAAGCTCCTTGATATGGCAAGAATCATGTTCAAGGAGGATTTTAAAGAATTTGATGATGACTAATTTTCCAGACTATTTTAAAGCAACAAACGAAGCGTATTTATTATTATCGGAGTATACCGGTAACTATCCTGTAATTGATATTTTTTCTATCTTCTTAAAAATGCCGTATGTAAAAGTGTACACTTTTTCTGAGTATGCAAACAAATTATCTTTAAACGTGTCGGAATTTTTACAAATAGCACCAAGTGATTATGGCTTTTCAATTTACGACAAATGCACAAAAAAATGGCTAGTCTTTTATAACGACTTGAAGAGTAACACTACAATTAGATTTACACTAGCACACGAATTAGGACACATCGTTCTTAATCACACCAGTGATGACAACATATCACAATCTGAAGCAAACTGTTTTGGAAGAAACCTTTTATGCCCAGTTCCTATACGCAAAGCATTTCATTTAGAAAAAATCAGCGATTATTGTAGTTGCTTTGACATAAGTGAACCAATGGCGGAGGCTACTATTAGCAACGATTATAGCGATTCCTACTATATTACACAGGAAAATTTCCAAAAAGTAGATAATAATATTTATTGCTATTTTTCTGGCTATTCTTTAGCTGAATTGTATGGATATTCATCATAATGAGAAAGCAGGAGAAGAACGAGAAGAAATAAAAATGCTCCCACCGATACTGCGAATATCGGCAGGAGCTAACAGTAAGATTTCTCAAACTGTTTCCAAATAATATAATATCATACTTTCGACATAAAGTAAATACGTTTTATAAATTTTGTCATATAGATTTATATTTTGTCATATTATGTCGAAAAGATTGAGGAGGAATTTTACTATGGATTTCATCGATCTGATTAAGCAATTTGCAAAAAGAGTTGAAACTTTAAAGCCTAACCTTCAAACAGAGGAAGCAACCAAAACAGCTCTGATAATGCCTTTCTTTTCCTTGCTTGGCTACGACGTATTTAACCCTGACGAATTCGTGCCGGAGTACACTGCCGATGTAGGTATTAAAAAAGGCGAAAAAGTTGACTACGCAATAATGAATAACGGCGATCCTGTCATATTGATTGAATGTAAATGGATAGGTGAAAATCTTGAAAAGCATGACAGTCAGTTGTTCAGGTACTTTGGCACTTCCAAAGCAAAATTCGCAATTCTTACCAACGGTCAGTTTTATCGTTTTTATACTGATCTTGATGAAACCAACAAAATGGATGAAACTCCTTTCCTTGAAATCAATATACTTGATATAAAAGAAAATCAGGTTGCGGAATTAAAGAAATTCCACAAATCGCAGTTTGATATTTCAAAGATATTTGATGTTGCTTCGGAACTTAAATATTCGAATGAATTTAAAACAGTACTGGCTAAACAGTTGCAACAGCCGTCGGATGATTTCGTGAAATTGTTCCTTACCGGAATATACGAAGGAAAACTAATGCAATCGGTAATTGAAAAGTTCCGTCCTATACTTAAAAAGGCACTTAACGATTATATCAATGAGTTGATGAGCGATAAAATCAAAAGTGCTCTGGATGTAAATATAGCTGATAAACAACCTGAAAATGTACAGGAAGAAACAACCGAAGAACCGAAAGAGAAAATATCGAGAATAGTTACAACTAATGAAGAACTGGAAGCGTATTTTGTTATTAAAAATCTTCTGAAAGAATACTGTGCAATGGAAGATATAGTGTTTAAAGATACTGAAAGCTATTTCGGCATACTTTATCAGGGAAAAACAACAAAATGGATCTGTAGATTTATACTTACCGATAACAAGAAAACCATCATTATTCCGGATGAAAACAAAAAGGAAATCAAACACTCATTGCAAAGTGTATACGAAGCAGAAAAATACATAGATGAATTGAAAGCAGCGCTTAACAGATATATCAAATAAACCCTTCCCCGCCGTAACAAGCGGGGAAAAAATTTAGGAGGTGCAAATATGAAAAAACGTGCGGACGGCCGTTATCAGCAATCGGTTTATATCGGTACCGATAACAACGGCAAGCAGAAATACCGTGTTGTTTACGGAAACACAAAGAAAGAAGTCGAAGAAAAGTCCAACTCGCTTAAAATCAAGCTCGGTAAAGGTATAGATCTTGATGCTTGCCGTGAAACCTTCGACTACTGGGGCAAAAAGTGGATAAAATACAAGCAAGCCGACGTTTCGGAACAGTGGTATAAGAATACGCAGAGCTACTACAAGCACCTTGAACCGTTGTATAATCTTCCGATAGCAAAACTGTCCTCATCGGATTTGCGTGATATTCTCATAGATATGGCTCAGGAGGACTATTCCAAGAGAACAATTAAAGCGGTGTATGAAATATCGGTAAGTGTCCTTGACCTGGCTATTGAGAACAGAGCCACCGACTATAACGTTTTCCGGAATGTAAAACTTCCTGCAAAGGTAAAGCCTGCGGAGGAGCGCCGTGCTCTGACCGATGAAGAGCAGGAGTGGATAAGAACTACGCCCCACAGAGCCCAGACTGCTGCAATGATCATGATGTATGCCGGGTTACGAAAGAGCGAGCTTATACCGCTTCAATGGAATGATATTGACCTTAGCGGCAAAACTATCAAGGTAGCACGATTTGTAGAGTTCTCAGGCAATCAGGCTAAAGTCAAAAACTACGGCAAGTCCGAAAGCGCAAAACGAATTGTCTATATTCCCGATGTGCTCGTTGACTATCTGAAAGGTGCGGAGCATGACGGCTTTCTCGTATGCCGGACTGCAAATGACAAGATGCACAGCAACACGTCCTGGCGCAGAATGTGGGAAAGTTATATGTCCGTCCTGAACTATGAGCACGGCAATTTTGATAACACATTATCCGACAAACCGACAAGCCGTTTTCAGCCCGGTGGTGTTCCGTTCGTGATTGAACCTTTCACAGCCCACTGCTTACGTCATACATTTATAACCTTGATGTATCTTGCAGGGGTGGATATTATGACAGCAAAAGAGCAGGCAGGCCACAAGGATATATCCACAACCCTCAAAATTTACACGCACTTAGACAAGACTTACAAGGCAAAAAATATTGATAAATTTAACGAACATTTGAACGCAAAATTGCGACAAGCAACGTAAGAGCATATAAAAACACTAGTCAAACACTAGTCAAATTGCAAGTCAAACAGCCTATAAAACCAGTTGTAAAGCCAATCTACAGGCTATAGAGCCTAAGCCTCCGACGCTATGTGTCGTGCGTTCGAATCGCATCAGGCGTGCCAAAAAACTGCATCGCAATCAACCGTATTTGATTGCGGTGCTTGTTTTTTGCTGACAGCCTTGCGAGGAGAACGCACAGGTGCGTCTCGAATCGCATCAGGCGTGCCACGTCGGAACGAGTTACGCTTGTTCCGATTTTTTATGCTATAAAAAATCAGTCACCCGCTCCACTGTTCCTCCTTTTCGCAAAAAAGTAACGCTCGGCAAGGCTGCCCGCTTGTACCGCACTCGTCAGCCTTGCCATCGCTGACAACTTTTTTGCGGTCACCGGCTTTGCACCACAATCAACCGTATTTGATTGCGGTGCTTGTTTTTTTGTTGTCAGCCTTGCGATGAGAACGCACAAAATTATAAATTTACTTAATAAAACAAAATAAGGGCAATGTCAGCAACGCCACACTTACAAAAGCTTACGCTTTTTGATATCGTTAATATTACACTCGTTTTATTTGAAATTGTCAGCAACAAATACACAGCGTTATTCAAATTTTAAGATATTTATCCTTTTTATTGTACACTGTCTATGCTACAATAACAACATAAACAAGGCACTTGCGAAAGGGGCGGATATTATGTTTGACTGGAACGGAAACGGTAAGCACGATGCCTTTGATGACTTTGTCACATTCGGGCTTATTCATCATATAATCGAGGACAGCAAGAAAAATGAACAGCCGCCTGCACAGAATAATCGCAGGGGGATTTATCGTCACTATGACAATACCGATACACGCAGTGAAGCGGTAAAGTGCTTATGGATGCTTTTCGGAATTGCCATTTTGATCGGCGGTTTTGCACTGATGGTTTGTTTTATTGAAAATCAGTTGCTTTTCATACTCGCTATGACAATTACGATAATAGTAAGCTTTATCGTAATGTCGCAAGGCAACGACAAAGGCGCTTAGCATAAAATAACAGCCCACGGACACTTTGATGTGCCTGTGGGCTGATTTTTGTTTTAGATTTATACGCTTGCCGTTTCTGCGGTTACGGCTGTATTTGATGTGTTTGCGGAGCAGACGGGGCAGACGTTTACGGTTTTGCCTGCAATGAATTTCATCGCCTTGTCGGTACTCCAGAAGAAACGCTCCTCACCGTAGGTTTCTATAAGTCCGCAACGGTGGAACATTTCGTCAACGGCAGGCTGTACGCACGAGAAGTATATTTCTATCTTCCTTGCGGAAAGGCTGTCGCAAAGCTCCTTCATAGCCTGTACACCGGAAATATCCGCTATAGGCACGCCACGCATTGAGAATATCAGCTTTCCGCCGTCATCGACCTCAAGATGTGACAGCTTCTCTGACAGCTTGTTTGATGTTCCGAAGTAAAGCGGACCTGTGACATATACGACCTTTGTGCCGCAGAGTTTTCCGTCCTTGTCGGCTATATCTATCTTAGCAGGGTCAACATCCGCAACATTAACCGTCATATCCGAAACCTTAAGCACGAACATGATGACCGAGAAAAGTATACCGATTATAATTGCGACAGTGAGGTCGAATATAACCGTTGCCGCCATTGTGATAAGATACTGGAACATTGCGGTCTTTATCTTTCTGCCGAAAATGTCCTTTATTACCGCAAACTCGTTCATTCTCCACGCGGTTACGATAAGTACGCCTGCAAGCGCCGCCATAGGTATCTTTGACATTACGCCGCCAAGCAGGAACATTGACGCTAAAAGCACCAGTGAATGTATTGCACCGGCTATTCTTGTCTGTGCGCCGCTCTTTATGGCAACGCTCGTTCTTGCGATTGCCGCTGTCGCAGGCACACCGCCGAAAAAGGGTATCAGCATATTGCCTATGCCCTGTGCTACAAGCTCCTGATCGCTGTCAAGCTTCTCATTCTTCATTCTGCCTGCGCTTGCACCGCACAAAAGGCTCTCGATAAGTCCGAGCGCCGCAATACTTATTGCAGGGAATATAAGATTCTTGACCGTGTCAAAATCTATCGCCGTAATATCAAGTCGGTCATTAAGTAAAAGCGTCTGCGGTATCTCGCCTACAATGCCGACATTGAAATTGAATATGAAGTTCAGCGCCGTTGCTATTATAATAGACATAAGCGACGACGGGATGATAGCATTGAGCTTTTTGGGGTATATAAGCATAAACACTATAACGCATACGCCGATTGCAATTGCCTCAAAATCCAGTGTCTGAGGCATGTTGAAGTAGCTTACTATCTTATCTATAGTAGAAGCACCCTCGCACTTAAGTCCCGTAAGGTTGTTTATCTGACCGAATGCAATGATTATTGCTATACCCGATGTAAAGCCTGTGATAACAGGTGTGGGTATAAACTGTACCAGTCCGCCGAGCTTGAATATTCCGCACAGCAGAAGTATAGCACCCGACATAAAGCAGGCAATGAACACACCCTGTATCTGATATGTAGCCACAAGCGAGCAAAGGATAGCCGCCATAGCGCCCGTAGGTCCTGAGATCTGATACGAAGCGCCCGAAAGCAGTCCTATTACAACGCCTGCGATAAGTGCAGTGATAAGTCCTGCGGCGGCAGTCGCACCGCTCGATATACCGAATGCAAGCGCAAGCGGAAGTGCCACAGCCGCTACTGTGATACCGGCAAGCACATCTTTTCCGAATTTTCCTGCATTATAGCCTTTGAATTCTGTCTTTAAACGTTTGAAATAACGCTTTATCATTTCTCTCCCTCTTTCTGTTCCTTTGTCCTGCGGACAAACAGCAACCTCTATATTCTATACCCGAAAGAAAAATTTGTATATATCAAAACTCAACAAAGATTTGTTCACATTGAGTTAATTTTAAGTGACTTATTAAAAATATAAAAGCTCCTTTCCGAACATCTCATATCCGGAAAAGAGCCTGTCGTTTTCAATAATATCAGATCTGTCCGTAAATCGGAGCATATTTACTCCTCACGCTCTAAGATACAACCCATATTCATAACTATCCCCCTGATATTCCTCGCTGATTTTACCGACCAACTGCGTAAATCCGAGCTTTGAATATATGTGTACAGCCGTTTCGTTATCATCTTCGACACCGATTGTAAATTCAGAATAACCTTTTTGCGAAAGCGTGGAAATTACCTCATTCAACAAAAATTGTCCGTATCCCCTGCCTTGAAAATCCTTATGAATACGGAAAGCAAAGAGATAAACACGCTTATTTCTTACGGCATGCCTTTCATCGTTATGGACATAAGCGGCGCGTATCTCTCCTATCAGTCTGTCCTCTTGGAACAAGCCGAATATATCGATTTTTCTCTCGTTAATATCTACTGTATTTTCAGCTATCATTTCATCGGGATCGTTGTAGTCAAAGAGCTGAAACAGCAGATTTAATTCGCCTGTGTTCAAAGTTCTGATATTCACTGTTTTGTTTCCTTTTCAAAGTTTATTATGCACAGCCTGATTATTTCCTTCAGAAACGGTAGATCTTCAATAGTCGGATTATCGACCCTGAATGTACAACCGCAGACAGCTTCAAACTCCCGTCCGAAAATGACTTTACGACGTCCGCCTTTGCATGAGCCGCAATGACCGCAGTTATCTACATACCTCCACGCAAGCTTTTTTACTTCATCATCAACATCACATTTATCAAGCCATTCCGATTTTATATCATCAGACCATACAGTCCATAGATCTTGCGGCTCATCGGGGTCTTTGATTGAAATAAAGCATACACAACAATTGTTGAATTTACACTGATAGTAGATTTTATCTTTCCAACAATCGCAGTTGTCCTTGTAAAAGTCTACGCCTTTTTCTTCAAGAAATGAAACAAAATCCAAAGCCACGCTTTGCGCTTCAAAGAAAAGCCCGTTGCGAATATAATCTTTAATACTTAATTCAGTCATTTTAATTTCCTGCAAATCCCTTATGTTCAAATATTCAAATTCGGCGTTGACGTTATCATTGTATTGTTATAGTACACAGAAAAAATTCCGACATTAATTGAACCTATAACATCAATTGACCGCATTAAAACCGTCTACCTTATAATAACATAAAAAACAGCATAATTCAACGCAACGAAATAATAAACAGCATTTTCATAAGCCTGTAATTGCTATGATTGGAAAAAGTCTTCTTGACAGCATAAAAATACTGTGCTAAAATCAGAAAAACAGCGAAACGGAGGAAAACCACATGGAACGAAGCTCGTTTGAAATATTCAAAAGCAACATCTGCCACCTTGTAAAAGACAAGGGCGAGCTTTCCTTTATCCGTGATATGCTGTGCAGTGACGAGGTAAGCAAGCTGTACGAACGTAAGTGGTACGCCGAATGTCTTTACCTGCTCGCAATGATCGATTCCCTCAGCCGCAAGAACAATATCCCGCTGTATAACGGTTACAATAAGCTAAGAACAGGCAAGCTCGACACGGTACTCTACCCCTCAGACATAATAGCAATGTACACCCTCTCGGGCGATGAAAGCATACTTAAAAAGAGCTACGAAAGCTCCATACCGGAGTTCAAGCGCTTCAACATAGTAGAAAACGAAATTGCGAATGTTGTATAGATATAAAAAACAGAAGTATCACAATTTAGCTCCCTTGTGTAAAGGGAGCTGTCACAGTGCGGTACAATATTTTCGGTATTGTTTTATATATCAGATTAAAGTTGTTTCGATATAGAACAACGCTTTCTGTCACTGTGACTGAGGGATTGTCAGCGGAGGTGTTTGTGAAAGCGGAAATATTGGTAGCAGGCAATCCCTCAGTCTTGACGGCAAATAAGATTTGCGAGCTTTGAGTGTTGTAGGTATCGCGAAGAATGGTAGTATTTGAAACAAGCATGACTTGCCGCAAGCCAGCTCCATTTACACAAGGGAGCTAAAATCAGTGCTTGGCAAAGCGTGTAATCTTTTATTAAATTATCAGAGCATAAAAGACATATCCAACACCGCTGAAAACAAAAACGACCTGCAGGTTTTATCCTGCAGGTCGCATTTTTATTCACTTTTGATATTGCTATGCTCGTGGGTGCTTTCCTTAGCAATCTCCCTGAGCTTCATTCTGTTCTCTTTGGCTATCGTTTCATTGTGAAGCCACATCTTTATAAGCGCTACCGAATAAAGAATACCGGAAAGAAGCATTACACCTATACAGATAAGAATGAGTATGGATGATGCAGGCGAACCCTCCGGGAATACTCCGGGGAAGAACAGTAAAGCCAGCACTGCAATATAGATAATAGCCGTGCAGACCTTGCCGTACCAGCGTGCGCCGTCGAGCTTTGTCTGCTTTGTCTTTAAAAGCACAAGTCCCATAATCGCCATAAAGCCGTCCTTTAAAAGCCATATAGCAAGCAGTATCCACATCAGCGGATAATTTATCGCTATGCAAAGAAACAGCGTTCCCTGCGTCAGCTTGTCGGCAAGCGGATCGAGGAATTTGCCGAACTCGGTTATCATATTGCATCGCCGTGCTATCTGCCCATCAAGGAAATCGGTAATTCCCGACGCTACGACAACTGCGGCGGCAAGATAATACTCTCCGCTCGTGCCTGCGGTGAGATATAACCATACAAATATCGGGATAAGCAATATTCGCACAAAGCTCAGTATGTTCGGAATTGAAAATATATCTTTTTTCATCGGCTCACCCCTCTTGTTACACTGAAAAAACAAACATAATGCGACTGATTCGGCAGATTAATGCTATAATTATACTACAGAAAACCGAAAAAATCCATATTTGCAAGATAATTTTGTAGGATTAAACGAAACTTGGTAATAAATTCACGATTTTGTGTGATTTTTGCTTAAACAATTACAACTATTTTTCGTCTGCAAGAATTATTGCCCCGAAATAAGCGAGTAATACACTTTATAAAGCTCCTGCGTTGAATTCTCAAGAAAATAATAGTGCGCTATGTACGGAACAAGAAGTACAAGCAGAAGCACCGACAATGCAAGAAAATAAACATTTATCGACACCAGTATCAGCGACAACAGAAAAAATATCGCAAAGCTCATCGTTACTATGAGGTGGATAAGCCTTTCGTGCTGATAGAAGCCTATCCTTACAAGAAGCTGCTGTGCAAGTGCTTTCTTGTCAACGTCAGGGTCTGCCGCCTGCTGTTTTATATAGTCCTTATATTCTTTGATTTCATTTTTCATAAAAACGCCTTCTTTTCGGCTTATTATAATGCGCTGTAGTAATCACGCATTTTTACTGCGAGCCTGTCGCAACGTTCATTTTCGGGGTGTCCTGCGTGGCCTTTTATCCAGCGGAATTCCACATCGTGCGTATCGAGCAACGGGAGCAGCCGCTCCCACAGATCGACATTAAGTGCAGGGGTATTATCGGATTTTTTCCAGCCTCTGCGTTTCCAGCCGTTGACCCAACCCTTTGTGACAGAATCCACAACATACTTGCTGTCGGTGGTAAGTATCACCTTGCACGGATATTTCAGTGCCGTCAGCGCCTCAATAACTCCGGTAAGCTCCATACGGTTATTGGTGGTATGCTTTTCGCCGCCGCTAAGCTCCTTTTCTTTTCCGTTCCAACGGAGAATCGCACCGTAACCTCCGGGACCCGGATTGCCGCTGCACGCTCCGTCGCTGAATATCTCAACTGTCGTTTCAGGCATTTTTATTTTCCTTTCCGGCTTTTCTTTTTGCCGACATTCTTATAAACACATCTTTCCAGTACCGCTGGAACGCCAGCAGATTATCGGTTATGTGCCGTTCAAAGAACGAGGACAGAGCCTCTATAAGAACAGTTGCGCCCATAAGGATTCCTGTCATAACTATCATTTCAAAGCACATAGGCTTAAGGTCGAGCAGGAAATCACGCAATATGAATATATCAGCCGTAAATCCGCCTATCAGGAAAACAAACAGACCTATTTTCCACGGCTTGAAGGGCATACAAACCTTGAACAGTATCACGAATGCCGCAAATCCTATGCATATGGTTGACATTGTTTCGATGCTGTAATCGAAGGTTTCTCTGGGAATTATGTCCATCCAGCTTGAAATATAGCGCATAAGCACTATTCCGACAAAATTGAACGTTATCAGCAGTCCGTGCATTATGGATCTCGGCAGAACGTTTTCTATAAATTCGCCCTTTACACGCTTGAAGTTAGGCTCCATAGCAAGTAAGAACGAGGGTATGCCGTTTGTGAACATATTAATCTGCGTAAGCTGTATTGCCTGAAGGGGATAACCCATCGGCACAAAGCAGAACATAAGCGCCGCTAAAAACGAGTATACGGTTTTGTAAAGGAACAGCACGCTTGAACGCTCGATGTTGTTTATAGAGCGTCTGCCCTCGCCTACTATCTTCGGCATTGAAGCAAAATTGCTGTCGAGAAGGACGATGTTGGATACGTTTCGTGCCGCATCGCTTCCGGATTGCATAGCTATTGAGCAGTCGGATTCTTTCAGTGCAAGGACATCATTTACACCGTCGCCCGTCATCGCAACCGTATGACCTTTTGCTTTAAGCGCCTTTACAAGCTCCAGCTTCTGATACGGCGTTACACGGCCGAATATCTTATATTTGTCAGCCGCCTCCCACAGTTCTTCATCGGTTGTTAATGTCGATGCGTCTACATAATTTTCATAATGCTCAAGCCCTGCACGCTGAGCTACTCCCGAAACGGTAACGGGGCTGTCGCCCGAAATAATTCTTATGTCAACGTCCTGCTCCGCAAAATATTTCAGCGTTGCAGGGGCTTCTTTTCTTATGCAGTCGGTGATTCTTACAAGCGCCACAGGAGTTATATTTTCGGGCAATGCGCCGCCCTCAACTTCGGGTGGCATATTGTTGCTGTTTGCAAACAATATAACTCTGTATCCGCCCTCCGACAGCGTCTTTATCTGTTCTCTCAGAGCATCTGTCATAGCATCGCCCAGAATAAATTCAGCCGCACCGAGAATATATGTTCCTTTATCCTCGAAAGCCGCAAGACTCCACTTTTTCGCACTTGAGAAATGTATCGCCGTCTTTGCCGACCATTCTCTTTCGGGCAGGAAACCGTCTTTTTTGTATCTGTCCATTACGGCAAGCGCAGTGGGGTTATTATCGCCAAGCGCATATATCATCTCGCAAAGAGCTTTTTCGTGATCGTTGCCGTCAAGAGAGATAACGTCGGATACCTCCATTCTGCCCTCGGTTATCGTACCTGTTTTATCAAGGCAGAGAACGTCAACTCTTGCAAGGGTTTCCACGCAGTACAAATCCTGCGCAAGCGTTTTGTTCGTTGCAAGTCTGATAACGCTTACCGCAAGCACCATACTTGCCATAAGCACAAGGCCCTCTGGTATCATGCCGATTATAGCCGACACCGTGTTTACAACGGCATCGGTGAACGTGTTGTGTGCGAGAAGCATTTCCTTGCCGAACATAAGAAGTATCATCGGTATAATACATACGGAAATCATCTTCAATATATAGTTTATGCTTGCGAGCATCTTTGAGTTATTCTTCTTGATATATTTTGCGCCGCTTGTTATCTTATTGGCATAATTGTCTGCGCCTATGCGGATAACCTGCGCCTTTGCATTTCCGCTTATCAGAAACGAGCCGGACAATATCTCATCGCCCTTGTGCTTTACGATAGGGTCGCTTTCACCTGTTACAAGGCTCTCGTTTACCTCGCAGTCGCCCTCTACCGCTATGCAGTCTGAGCAGACCTGTCTGCCTGCCGACAAAATCATTATATCGTCAAGAACAATATCCTTTACGGCTATAGTCTGTATTTCGCCGTTTCTCAGCACATCCGCTTTAGGCGCAGAAATAAGAGCCAGCTTGTCGATGGCTCTTTTTGAGCGTATTTCCTGGAATATACCTATTGCCGTGTTACATATGATAACGCCTAAAAACAGGCAGTTCTTGAACGAACCTACCGCAACGACAAAAGCCGCCAGTATTATGTTGATAAGGTTGAAGAATGTAAGGCAGTTATCCTTGAATATCTGCTTTACCGATTTGCTTGGTATATTGAAATCTCCGTTTACTTTTCCCTGTGCGATGCGGTCGCTTACCTCTTTCGAGGTAAGTCCCTCGCCGACATCTGTTGCATTTTCAAGTGATATGCTTTTTTCGGCATTTGGCATAATATAGGTTATATCCTTCCGTTAAAATAAAATTATTCGGTGTTGCTGCTGTCTAGGCTGTCGGTGATATTGCTTTCGTTATCGGGAGTGTCTGTACCGTTCAGATAGTCGACATAGTCCTTAAGCTCTTCGTCGGGGTCCTTGCCGGCATAAACGTTTTTGGTAACAGTTATCCCGTATTCCCAGAACCGAGCCATCTGAGGCGTGTTCGGCAAAGCATAGGAGAATGCCAGCTGATTCACAAATCCGTCCAGCTTTTCATCTATATCCACGTTGGCGGCAGGCAGTGTTCCTGTCATCTTTACTCTGAGCCTCTGCATATCCTCGCTGAGAAGATAACGTGCGAACTCGTCCGCCTCTTTCGGATGCTCGCTTTTTGAGTGCACATACATAACTCTGACGCCTGCAATGGAATATGTATTGCTTCCGCTTTCAAAAGACGGAAGGTTTACTATGCCGTAATCTATGCCGGAGGCATCAGCCTTGCTTACAAACCACGGTCCGTTCACAAGGAAAGCCGCATCGCCGTTAAGAAACAGATCGTCATAATCGTCATATTCAAAATCCGTAACATTCTGCGGCAATATCTCCCGCATCTGTCCGAGAAGATTCATACCGTATTTTGCGGATTCGTCAAGCAAGCCGTAGTCATTGCCGCTCATCAGCTTATTCCCGTCCCTGCTCATCAGCATAGCAAGATAATATACCGTATCTGCGTGGAAAATAAAGCCGTATTTACCGGGATAGAGCGTATTGAAGCCCTTGCTCCAGCCTATCAAACCTTCCCAAGTTGTCGGAATATCATTCAGCTCTACGAACTTCTTATTGTAGAAAAGGGCGTACGTTTCGCAGGAAACCGGGTAACCGTACATAGTATCGCCGTACATCACGGAATCCCTTGCGAAAGTCATTGCCACTGTATTTACAAACGAGGTGTCGATTGTCGGAAGTATAAGATCGTTGGCGATAAGCTCCCCTGCCATGTCGCAGGGAGATGCAAACAGATCCGGTCTTTTTACCGTACTGTTCTTATCCTTAAGATTTGTTATAGCGTCGGGTATCTCTACGTTGACATATTCAATCGTTATGTTAGGGTAAAGCTTGTGAAAGCTGTCTCCCGCTTTTCTGATAAATTCATCGGGGCCGTCCTTTGACTCCCATACCGTAAGCGTTATATCGTCCTTTGTCAGACTGTAGTTGGTGGCATACGGCTTTGACGTCGCCGTACCGTCCGGACGTGAGGTGTGCTGAGTTATAATATGGCTCTCTTCGGAACAGCCTGCTGTCATCATTGCCGGAATCAGCGCCAAAACAGCAAGAAAAACCGATACCGATCTTTTGTATTTCATATGATCCTCCTTTGCACAATGCCTTGTGAAAAAGTCAAATCCTGTATTCACATCCATATTGTAATTATACAACAACTGTACGGTTTTGTCAACCGCAACAGCACTTGCAAAAACACGGTTCTTATGATATAATTACATTAATTGTAACGTTTGTATAGGTATTGCCGTACATAAAAGCGGAGCTTACCGTCTGTACGGTTTATTTGAAAGGATATATAAATATGGAGCCTGAAAAGAAGTACGAAACAAGCAGTATCGATGATATAAAGGCACTGTTTGAAAAAAGAACGGACGATAATATAATTCCGCTTGACGAGCTTGACGGCAAATTCAAGCCAAAGCCTGCCGCAACGCCCGTTAAAGCGTCCTCGTCGCAATATCCGAAAAGGAAAACCACAGCGCAGAAAAAGCGTAACCGCCTGATAGCGAATATTATGATATACAGCGGTATTGCCCTGCTCATAATAATGTGCGCCGTGCTTGTAACGCTGATTTTCACAGGCAATAACGGCGACAGCATAAAAGGGCTTGAGATAACAAACAGCGGTGATATTACACTGCGTATCGGTCATTCCGAAAAGCTCAAAGTGAAAACCGAGCCGTCAGACACGGAATATGCGCTGTCATATGTCAGTGCGGATACATCCGTTGCGACCGTTTCACTTGACGGAAAAATCACAGGCGTATCGGACGGAAAAACCGAAATTACGGTAAGCAGCGGAGAGCTTTCCGACAGCATTATCGTTGTTGTAAAGAAGGATATAATCGAAAAGCTCGATGTATCTCTTGCGGCTCTGTCGCTTGACGGCGGAGAGGAACAGAAGGTCACTGCAAAACTGACCCCCTCTGACGCAAAGGATGTATCGCTCAGCTGGAAAAGTGCCGACACGGAAGTTGCAACCGTTGACAAGGACGGAAATATAAAGGGAGTGAACACGGGCGAAACAACCGTCACCGTTACCGACTCCGTAACAGGACTTTCAAAGGATATAAGCGTCACTGTGAACGGACTTGAGCTGCCCGATTCGATGGAATTTGACAAAAAGAGCGTTACTCTTGAGGTCGGAGAGGTATATAATTCCGTTTTAAAATTCTCGCCTGAGGATATCACACACACAAGCGCCATATACTATACCAGCGACTCATCGGTAGCGTCTGTCACAAACGAGGGTGTTATCACAGCAAAAAGCGAGGGCAGTTGTACTATTGAGGCGTACTACGAAAATGATTTCCGACTTGTTGCTACTATGGAGGTGAATATCATAGATCCGTATGTAATAACACAGCCCGAAACAACCGTTCCCGAAACTCCGAAGCCCGAAACATCAAAGCCGTCAGCCCCGTCATATAACGGCTCGCACAAAATGGAAGTTATAGACGGCATTACTTATTTTGACGGTGTTATGATAGCAAACAAGACATACACTCTGCCCGCAAGCTATAACCCCGGTGTTCAGCCTGTCGCTATGGACGCTTTCTACGATATGCAGGCTGCCGCAGCCGCTGACGGCATTTCGCTGTGGATTTTATCGAGTTTCCGTTCCTATGAGGATCAGGACGTTATATACAACCGCTATGTTGCGCAGGACGGCAGAGATGCCGCAGATACATATTCTTCACGTCCGGGTCATTCCGATCACCAGACAGGATACACATTCGATCTTAATTCTCTCGAACAGGACTTCCAGTACGATCCCGCAGGCAAATGGCTTGACAAGAACTGCTACAAGTACGGCTTTATCATCCGTTATCCTAAGGGCAAAGAAAGCTCAACAGGCTATATGTATGAGCCGTGGCATGTAAGATACATCGGCGTAGACCTTGCCACAAAGGTAACGCAGAGCGGTCTTTCGCTTGAAGAATATTTCGGGATAACGTCACAGTATCAGGACTGACGGGAAAATTCAATGCCGTATAAATTGAGGCGGTCACTGCGTAACAGCAATGACCGCCTTGTTTTTTTATTTCTGCCTCTTGTCGCCCTTTTTATCGGTCAGCAGAGGCTTTATCAGCCTGTATATCTCGCCTGCCCGTGTAGTACCGTATTTTTTCACGATACGGTTATTTATGCCCGACTTGGTAGTAAGCTCATTGATACACTTCTCGACAAACTCAAGCTCATCGCTGTTTGTTATCAGCTTTTCAAGCTCAGAATGAAGCCGGCTGTGTTCTCCGGATTCTTTAGCCTGTTCAAGGCAAACGGCTGAGCAAACGTTTACGTTCTTATCCTGCCAGAACCTTCCCACAAGCTCGAAAGCCTTATCGTTTGAAATAATGCAATAATCTTCCTCAGGAGCTTCTCGTATCATATATCCGAGATAGGAAACAAGCTGAAAATCAAGCGCATTTTTCATTCCCACCTGTGCCTCGACATAAAATATATCGGCTTTGCTCTCGGTTATTCTTTTATGCATATTGAATGTCAGCACACCTGCGTGTTCACTGTAAAAGATATAGCACTTGTCCTTCTTGCTAAGCTGTTCTATTCCCTTAAGCCCGTCTGAGTGAACATTTTCAAAATCAATAAGATATATCATAAACGCTCCTGTCAGTTTAAATCTTTATGTTCTGCATATTGGTTACGGTGCGGATATATCTGTCGTATTTGTCGCACACGGTATTCACATCGCCGAAAGCTATCTGCTTTCCCTTGTCAAGCCACAGCACCTTATTGCAAAGTCTGCGTACCTGCGGAAGTGAATGTGAAACAAACAGAGTACAGCAACCGCTCTTTATAATGTTCATCATAGTCGCCTCGCTCTTTGCCCTGAAAGCCGCATCACCTACGGAAAGTACCTCGTCGAGTATCAGTATCTCGGGCTCCATAAGGCAGGATATAGAAAAAGCAAGACGTGACTTCATACCGGACGAAAGCTGCTTGAAGGCTCTGTTTTCAAACTCGGTAAGCTCCGCATATTCAAGTATGTCCTTGTACTTTTCGGTAACGAATTCCTTTGTATAACCGAGCATCGCTCCACGCAGAAAAATGTTTTCCTTTATTGTAAGGTCAGGGTCAAAGCCCGATCCGAGCTCCAGCAGTGCCGCTATCTTTCCGTTTACAGTAACACTGCCCTTTGCAGGCTTCATAATGCCGGATATTACTTTCAGAAGGGTCGATTTTCCTGCACCGTTCGTGCCGATTATCCCGAGAAAATCGCCTTCGTCAAGGCTGAACGAAACATTGTCTACCGCAGTAAACTGCTCGGTCTTTATGTCCCTCTTTATCTTTTTGATAAGATATTCCTTAAGTCCGATCTCTCTGAAATTGCTTATCGTATACTGAACCGTAACGTTCTTTACATCAATTACCATTTATATTCCTCATCAATAATAATATACGAACTTCTGCTCTGTCTTGCTGTGGACAAAATATCCTATACCGAGCATACCCAGTGCAAAGGAAAGACAGATAATATGCTCCGCAAAGCCGGGAACAGAGGACTGCATAACAAGCTGACGCATATATGATATATAGTGATATACGGGATTTATGTTGAATACGAACCTCAGCTCCTCGGGGAAGTGCTTGACTTCATAGAAGATAGCCGACATATACATCAGAAGCATTGTGAATATCTGGTAAAGATACTGCATATCCCTGAAGAACACGAAAAGTGCGGACAGGATATAGCTCATACCGATATTGAAAATAATAAGACAAAGTATCGGATAAATCATCAATAGCAGATGCGGGCCGAAGTTTACATGACAGATTATCATGAATATGAAATAAACAATCAGCGTCAGAAAGAAATTAAATGTTGCCGCAGAGTTTGACGACAGCACAAAAAGACTTTTAGGCACTTTGACTTTTGACAGTATCCCTCCGTTTGAATACATCGAAAACATACCGTTAGTAGTCGCATTGGTGAAGAAGGTAAACATCAGCGTACCTGTTAGCAGGTAGATAACAAATCCGGAATCATGACGGTGAAATATATAACCGAATACGAAATAACGCACAAGAAAAGTCAGGAACGGTGCAATGACGCTCCACAGCACACCGAGAAGCGTTCTTTTGTATTTCTTCTTGAAGTCACGCTTTGTAAGCTCTTCAAAAAGGAATCTGTACTGCTTCACCTTTTGCTTGAAGGTCATATTCGCACTTGTATTGATAGATACGCTTACCTTTTCGGCTTTTTCCTTAGGCTTTTCATCAGCGTTTCCGAATATTGTCTGCGACTTATTCTCCTGTTTTCCGGCAGCTTTTACCGCAGGCTTTTCCTTTGACGGTTTTGACTGTGAAACGCTGTCATGCGACGCATTCAATCTATGCTTTACAGGCTTTTCATCATCTTCAAACTCCGAAAGGCTTTTGTAATGTACATCACTGTCCGGTTTTTTTACTTTTGGGGACTCTGCCGTTTTCTGCGTCTGATGTGCAGGTTCTTTCGGCCTTCTCTGCCCTTCACCGACAACACCCTTCAGATGCTGAAGGTTCTCTGCGGATATTTCAATGGTATTTTCTTTACCCTGTGTTTTTTTCTTTTCGTCTATAGAATTAAGTATCATGGTCGCACCCGGCTTTGACTGTGACGGTGCTTTCTTGTCCGCAACGCCTGAGCTTTTTGCGGTTTTCTTGCTTACGTCATTGTCACTGCCGATTTCAGCCAGTATATCGTCAATACTGAATTTATCGCTCAATCGTAATTCAACTCCCTTAACAGTAGCTTATCACATAGTTTTTCCAAGCATCAAAATAACAATTAATTTTACCACATTTCCGCGTTTATTACAATGTGCAATTGCAACAAAGAAAAAATTGCAGAAAGTGCTTCGTTATACAGATTATGTTCCCGCCCGTTTATACTCCGGTAGTCTTTTCTTTCAGCCTTATCATTGCTTTACGGGGTATAAATCCGAGCAAAATCGGTTTCAGTGCATAAAAGAATCCGACGGGCATAAGGCCGAGCCTTTTAAAGCCCTCTGTCCTTACTTTGAATTCGTCGCACCTCATCGAAAACGAAACACGTCTTGTTGATTTATCGTAATGGAATCTGTACAGCTTCTCAGGCAGATTTGCGGACTTGAAACCGTCTGCACAAAGCCTCATAAATAAATCGTAATCTTCGTATTTTCGGTTTTTGCCGAGCGTTCTGTAACGCTCTTTATCGAAAACCTCACGTCTGAACATCATACTGCCGTGAATAAACGGCGAATTGAACAGAAAACTCCTCTTGTCAACGGCTTTAGGCATTATACGCTCGCCGTATACGCCCTCACCCGACGAATAAAGCTCGCAATTTGTTCCGATGAAATAAGTATCGCTGTGATTTTCAAGGTACTCGGTCTGTTTTTCAAACCTTCCCGGAAGGCTGATGTCGTCATCGTCCTGCCTTGCGATATATTTCCCGCCCGCAACATCAATACAGGCATTCAGAGCCGCCGCAAGTCCTTTGTTTTCCTTGAAGGAAATCAGCTTTACACGGCTGTCTTTAATACTGTCAAGCGTTTTCCCTATGCCGTTTTCAGACCCGTCATCACATATTATAAGTTCAACATCGGATACCGATTGCGACAAGACCGATCTGACAGCACTTAAGAGCATATCGGGATCGCTGTTATGCACTCCCATTATTACTGATATTAACGGCATAATTTTCTTCTCTCCCTGAGCAGTCTTAGCCTTTCCCATTCCCGCACGCTCAGCCTGTAAACCCACGCAGGCTTACACCCTGTCAGTACAATACTGCCGTACAGCCAGTAAATATATTTATCGGGATAAATGCTTTTTCCTTTTTTCTTTCTGATAATTCTGACAGGCAGAAGAATATTTGAAATACTGCCTTTACAGTTTCCCGCAAGGTGCTGAATCTTCGCTTCGGTCACATCATCGCTGAACGGGAACGCTCCCAGAATTTCCGCCTCCTGCTTATCGGGCTTGTACATAAGAGCCTTTAGAAGTCGGGCGGATATATCTCTCATTTTGCATATCGGGATATAATTTTCATTTTCACACGCATATTCCGTAAATCTTACGGCTGTTTTCGTCTGTATTTCAGCCATTTTTACCATTTCTGCGTTTGCGTCCGACAACACGGGAATGATTTTTCCGTCGCATTCCCTGTACCCTGTAGTCATACCGTGCGGCGCACTGCAAAAGCACTCAAACAGATTGTTGCATAAGGTCGGCACATATTTATATGCATCGGTCACGTCAAACAGGAACGCCTTATAATTATCGTCCTCACGTCTGTAAAGCCCGAAATAATACCCGATAATATTATCGTCCGTTCTGCCCTTTACAAGTGCTGTCAGCGTTTTCTGCACAGTACCCATCCACCCGCTGTCAACAACGGCGATTTTTCCTTTTTCGAACAGACCGCTTTGCTCAAAATATTTCATTATATTATGATAATTGTTTTCGGAATTATTTTTTATTTTACAAAGCAAAGCGGAATCGTTTTTTATTTTCTCGCAAAATGCGGAATATTCGCTGTCGCTGAGATCTTTATTTTCGTCATCAAAAAAACCGATTTTATTGTAAACCTCTGCACGTTGACGATTATCCAACCCTGCTCTCTTTAAAAAATTCTTTGCACTCTTTAATGTATAGCCTGTAAATAATCCTGCGTTTTCGAAATCCTCCGCTGTTTCGCACTTGTAATAAAGCGCATTGCGAAGCGAATAGCGTGAAACATAAAGATAGCTCGTCTGTATTTTGAGTTTTTTTCTTTCGATTATTATATCCGCTATCTGCTTTAAAATATATCCGTCACGGGAAAGAAAAAATATTCTGTTTATATTATTCTTTTTTACGCTGTCAAGAATATAGCAGACATAACAAAACAGCACAGGTGCGGTAACGTATGCCGTGACCTGTGCCGGAACATTATTCTTTAAAGCGCCGTTCTTATCGTTTGCCGTCTTATCTGCCGCATCAAGAAGTGACGGACAGCAGGATAACAGCCTTCTGTATTTATCTGTTTTCACCCGACAACACTTCCGTTTCAGTTTTTAGCGTTGGTATATCAACGTATTTTGCGTAGATCCCTGCCATTTCGGCAAGCGAATTTTCAATTCCGTATTTATCGGCACAGGAATATCCGTTTCTGCCGAGCTTTTTGCATAACTCATCGTCCGAGCTTAACAAATGCACTGCCTTAATAAACTGTGACACATTGTTGCACTCGCACACAATGGAATTCTCGCCGTTTACCGCATATTCTCTCGTTCCTCTGTTATCCGAAACGATGAGCGGAAGACCCGCCCCCATAGCCTCTATAGCCGCAAGTCCGAGTCCCTCACGGTAGCTTGGGAAAATAAACGCATCCGCCCCGTGCAGAAGTTCCTTTGCGTCATAACGGTATCCTGCAAATATGATCCTGTCGGTACAGCCAAGCTCATTTACAAGCTCCCTGCACTTCTCCATACTTTTTCCCGAACCGCAGATAAGCATATATACACCCTTGTTGGCGGCGACCGCAGTTATTGAGCATTCAACATTCTTGTTCTCATTTATCTCGGAATTTGACATTACCAGAAAAGCGTCGTGCGGTATTCCGAATTCATCCCTTATATCTTCTCTTGTACGGGTAGAATTTCTGACACGGCTTAAATCAATGCCGATACCGGAAATTTTATATGCATCGCATTTTTTGTTGCGGCACATTTTCTTTGCCGCAAGATAGTCTTCTTCATTTATCGTGATAATTCCGTCGGTGTAACGAATCATAGCCTTTTCTACGCTATAGTATAAGCGGCTTATCTTAGGTGCGCCCTTGTAGAAATGAAAGCCGTGAGCGGTATAAAGCACCTTTGTGTTGTGCTTTTTCCTTGCGGTTCTGAAAGCATAACGTGCAATAGCCGCAGCCACAGGCGTGTGGCAATGCACAAGCTCGTACTCGTTTTCTTCTATCAGCTTGCGTAATTCCTTATATGAGCGGAAATTCTGCGTTGCAAACGGCGAACGGTAAAACGGAACTATGTAATATTCGTCACAGTATGGTATATATCTTGCCTCTTCCGGCTCAAAATCATCGCCTGCACATACATGGACCTTGTATCCGTGATCCTTGAACCACTTCATATACGGCAGATGGAACTGTATGATATGCTTTTTGGTAACAGACGCAACAAATAACACGGTCTTACTCATAAATAAAGCCCCCCTATCCGAAAAATAAATAAAAACCGAAATACAACTATTCAATCGTATACACTGCTTTAATTTTACTATATCATCGGAAAAAAGTCAATATTATTTGGGAGAAATGCACTATGTGAGCAAAATTTGAGAATATGGCGCAAAAAGCAGGCGCTTATTGCACCTGCTTTATATCTATCTTCCTCTTTTATTGCTCAAAAACGGCTGAATTATCGCAATTATCTGCTCCGCCCTGTCCTTACCGTACTTTACGGTTATTCTCCTGGTTATTCCCCGTACCGTTATAAGTTCAGAAATACACTTGTTGACGAAATTGCATTCATCCTCGTCATCAAGCACAGCTTCCAGTCCGTTGTCGCTCGCCGGCACTCTTTTTTCAGCCGGCAGTTCTTCCTGTGCATCTGCCCATACATCGGTATCCTCAGGCTCTGTCACGTTTTGCGCTTCGTTTATCTCTGTTTCGGACACCTGTTGTGACGCAATATTTGCGGCATCTGCACTGTCCTTTACAGGAACGCTCATAACTTTGTCAATTGTAGCGTCACCTACAATCTTCTGAACGATCCTGTAAACTTCTCCGCCTCTGATTGTTCCGAAATGCTTGCTTAGAATATTATTGAATTGCTTTTTGTCGATTTTCTTTTTCAAGCATTCATCGACAACGATCATCTCGTTTTCATTTAAACCGTGTTTCCCGATTTTCTCGAAAACATTGTTTTCTTTGAACAGCCTTAAACGTTCGCTGTCGTATCTGCAGTCAACCACAGGCGACAAAAGGTTACGGATTTCCCTCGCCCTTCTCTTTCCGAGCTTTGATGTCAAATATTCCTGTGTTTGTGTAAGCGAAGGCATTCTTCGGTAAGCTCTTTGCGTCAGCACTCTCTCATAGCTGTTTGTAAGCATCTGTCCGATATAATCGGATATATTTTTTTCGTTGCTGTTCATAAAAAGCAGTTCACTAAAATCCTCCAGGACGTCTGCATCGACATTTTCCTTACACCAGTAATCTGTAGCGCAACAGAACATTTTATCTCCGGATACAACGTAAAAATGCTCATCGGGATGTTTTGCGACCAGATAGCCCAGAAAGGTGACAAGCTGAAAATCGAGTGCATTTTTGCCGTGTGCATCAACCATTTTGTAGTAGAATTTTGCTTTGCTCTCAATGATTTTCTGATGCAGGTCAAAAGACAATGAGTAGGCGTTGACGCTATAAAAGATATAGCACTCATCGTTTTCACCGAGTTTTTCGACACCTGTCAGACCTTCTGAATGAACGTTTTCAAAATCAACAAGATATACTGCCATTTTTATTCTCCTATCGAATATAAATATTTGCGTAATTTGCTGTTTTGCTCCTTGTATCGACATAATTATACAAGGAATCCGTCCCTTAAGTCAATACAAACAAAAAATCAAGTCCTGTTTATGGTACAGCATACAAAAATCCCCGACAGCCGTACTGTCGGGGATACCAGCGTGTTGAAAAAGTCTGTTTTTTTATAAGATAGAGCGAGTTCTCTATCCCTATCCCCAAACCCCTTCCCCTCGGGAAGGGGCTATTTTGCTGGGGCTACCGCCCCTAGACCCTGTCGGGGGCTTCGCCCCTGCGACCCCAATTTTTAATAATTAAGAGGTTTTTCAACAGACGAAATCCCCGACAGCCGTACTGTCGGGGACACAAATTATTCAGAGTACAAATTTATCAAGACCGGGTTTAAGCTCCTCAATTACATCCTGTGAAGTTTCGGGATATTTATCAAACGGGAACTCGATGCCCATATCGTCGTATTTCGTCTTACACAGCTTTCTGAACGGGAGAAGCTCCGCAAAAGTGACATTTTCGTGCTTATTTGCTATATCGTTAAGCCTTTTGATATTCGTATCATCATCGTTTACGCCGCATACTGTCACCTGTCTTATCCACGTTTCTACGTTCATTTCGGTCAGCTTGTCAAGAAATTTCAGCGGTGCGTCAAGGGAGCAGCCGATATACTTTCTGTAGTCCTCGTCATTTGTCATCTTTATGTCAAGCATACAAAGGTCGGTGACCTTGAGAAGCTCCGTAACGTCATCGTTCATAATACAGCCCGATGTGTCAAGGCAGGTGTTTATTCCCTGCCTTTTGCATTCCTTAAAAAGCTCGGTTACGAATTTTGCCTGCATAAGCGGCTCTCCGCCGGATACCGTGATACCGCCGTTCTTGCCGAAATAATTACGGCATCTCAGCACCTTTTCCATAATGTCTTTGACGGTAGCTGTTTTACCGCCGCTTGCATCTCTTGTTTCGGGATTGTGACAGTATCCGCAACGAAGCGGACACCCCTGCAGGAACAATACAAACCGCACTCCCGGACCGTCAAGCGTGCCGAGCGTCTGTATTGCACTGTATCTGCACTCCATATTACATCACCGTGTGGAACGTTCTGCTGATGACCTCTCTCTGCTGTTCCTTTGTCAGCTTGTGGAAGTTGACAGCATAGCCTGATACACGGATGGTAAGATTGGGATAAGCCTCAGGATTTTCATATGCCTCAATAAGCATCTCCTTGTTGAGAACATTTACGTTGAGGTGATGCGCATAATTTGAGAAGTAACCGTCAAGTACGGCAACAAGGTTTTCCACTCTCTGCTCATCCGTCTTTCCGAGCGCATCGGGAACAATAGAGAATGTATTTGAAATACCGTCACGGCAGTAATCGTACTGGAGCTTTGAAACGGAATTCAGCGATGCTATAGCACCGTTTGTTTCACGGTTGTGCATAGGGTTTGCGCCGGGTGCGAAAGGCTCGCCCTTCTTTCTTCCGTCGGGAGTTGAGCCTGTTTTCTTGCCGTACACAACGTTTGATGTGATTGTAAGTGCCGAAAGGGTATGACGTGCGTTTCTGTAGGTCGGATTCTTACGAAGCTCTGTTGACACTCTCTGAATAATGTTCTGAGCTATCTTATCAACTCTGTTGTCGTCATTGCCGAACTTCGGGAAGTCGCCCTTTGTATCAAAGTCAACTATATAACCGTTTTCGTCACGGATAGGCTTTACATCGGCATATTTTATAGCACTGAGCGAGTCAGCCATTACAGAAAGTCCGGCAATTCCGAATGCCATCATTCTGTCAACGTCTGTATCGTGCAGAGCCATCTGCGTCTTTTCGTAAGCGTACTTGTCGTGCATATAATGGATAACGTTCATTGTATTCACATACAGCTTGCACAGCCACTCACGGTAAATATCAAGTCTGCCTCTTACCTCGTAATAATCGAGCTTATCACCCTGTAAAGGCTCCATCTGAGGACCTATCTTCATTCCCGTAACATTATCATAGCCGCCGTTTATGGCGAGGAGCAGGAGCTTGGGCAGGTTGAATCTTGCGCCGAAGAACTGCATCTGCTTACCGACCTTCATAGCCGATACGCAGCAGGCGATAGCGTAATCATCGCCGTATTCCATACGCATAAGGTCGTCATTTTCGTACTGAATCGAATCCGTGTCAACAGACAGCTTTGCGCAGAACTTCTTGAACGGTTCGGGAAGTCTTTCCGACCACAGTATAGTAAGGTTAGGCTCGGGCGAAGAACCGAGGTTATAAAGGGTGTTCAGCATTCTGTAGCTTCCCTTTGTGACCAGAGGAACACCGCTGTTATTTACACCGCCGACGCTCTCTGTTATCCACATCGGGTCGCCGCCGAAAAGCTCGTTATATTCGGGAGTACGCAGATGTCTTGCACTCCGCAGCTTCATTACGAAATCGTCTATAAGCTCCTGCGCCTGTTCTTCTGTAAGAATGCCTCTTTTCATATCACGCTCAACGTAAATATCAAAGAAGGTCGATGTTCTGCCGAGCGACATTGCCGCACCGTTCTGCTCCTTGATGGACGCAAGATAAGCAAAGTATGTCCACTGGATAGCCTCTCTTGTATTCTTTGCAGGCATACTGATGTCATAGCCGTACATAGCCGCCATTTCCTTCATCTTCTTCAGGAAGTTTATCTGCTGGAAAAGCTCCTCGGAAAGACGGATCGTATCTACGTCCATTATGTTTTCTCCGACCTTTTTCTTGTCGAGCTGCTTCTGCTCTATAAGATAGTCAACACCGTAAAGCGCTACTCTGCGGTAGTCGCCGATTATTCTTCCTCTGCCGTATGCGTCGGGCAGACCTGTGATTATGCCTATATGACGTGCGAGCTTCATCTCGTCTGTATAAACTCTGAACACACCGTCATTATGTGTTGTACGGTACTCGAAGTGTTCTTCAACGCTCTGCGACAGCTTGTAGCCGTAAGCCTCACACGCACCTCTTGCCATTCTGATTCCGCCGAAAGGATTTACGCCTCTGCGAAGCGGAGCGTCTGTCTGATAGCCTACGATAAGCTCGTTTTCCTTGTCAAGATATGCCGCAGGATAATTGCAGAGAGATGATACCACCTCTGTGTTTATATCCAGTACACCGCCGTTTTCACGCTCTTTTTTGAAAAGCTCGCCGAGCTTTGCGTTGAGAGCCTTAGTACGCTCTGTAGGACCGCATAAGAACTCGGGTCCGCCTGAGTACGGCGTGAAGTTTGTCATTATAAAGTCACGGGTATTTATACCCTCCTGCCATTCACCGGGCTTGAATCCGTCCCAGTAATCCTTGAAGCGAACGCTGAGGTCAGTTGTGTTTCCCATAATTTTACCTTTCCTTCCTGCGAATAATCGCAATACACGTTTGCTGCTTTTCAGCGGAATATTTTTCCGCATACAAAACAAAAAGCAGCCCTATTCGGACTGCCCAGACGGTCGGCATAAGGTGTCCGCTTGATTCGGCGGGCAGGCAGTTACAGCACCCGTGTTGATTCACGGTTATCCGTCAGCGGTAACTGCCGTTTCCTATGGTTTGAGTATAGCACAGCTATATACTTTTGTCAATAGCGGAAATGTAAAATTTATATAACAGTTTTTGCCGTAACGCAATGCATAATTGCCTGCTGTATACAAAAAATCCGCCCCGGGCAATACGCACCGGAGCGGAAAATATTCTGCTTATCGCTTACTTGCAGAGGTCTTTCTTTTCGATAAGAGTTACACCGTTGTCGATGAGCACCTTAGATGCCTTCTCAACATCTTCGACACGGATAACAATATCCGCTCTGCCTGCAACCTTACCCATTACGGAGTACATATACTCAACGTTTATTCCGCAGGCATTTATCTTGCCCATAACGTTATATAATGCTCCCGAAACATCGGGGATAGTGAATGCGATGACCTTTGTAACAGCCGCTGTACAGCCGTCAGCCTTCAGTGCCTCAAGCGCCTTGTCGGTATCATCTACTATCATACGCAGTATGCCGAAGTCCGCCGTATCCGCAATAGTCATTGCTCTTATGTCGATGCCTGCCTTGTTCAGTACCTCCATAATACCTGCAAGTCTGCCTTTTTTGTTTTCAACGAAAACCGAAATCTGATCAATATACATACTGTACCTCCTCCAAATTATTTCTTTTCAAACTTGTTCTTTATAGCCCTGTTATCCTGAACTCTTACAGCCTTGCCCATTGAGCGTGCAAGGGTCTTGGGTTCAAGAAGCTTTACATTGATTCCTACGCCGATAGCGGAATCTATCGCCGTTTTTACCCTTTTTGTGTAGTTTTCAAGCGTCTTTACACCGTCACCGAACATATCCGGACGGGTTTCAAGCTGAATTTCAAGGGTATCAAGATTATTCACTCTGTCAACGACCAGCAGGTAGTTGGTAGCCTTTTCGTCAACCGACAGCAGTGCCGATTCGATCTGTGATGGGAATACGTTTACGCCTCTGATGATAAGCATATCATCTGTTCTGCCCTGGGGCTTCAGCATTCTCACATGAGTCCTTCCGCACTCGCACTTATCATAGATAAGAGTAGCTATATCTCTTGTCCTGTATCTGATAAGAGGCAGTGCCTCCTTTGTTATACAGGTAAATACAAGCTCGCCCTGCTGACCTGCTGGTAATACCTCAAGCGTATCGGGGTCGATGACCTCTGCTATGAAGTGATCCTCGCAGATGTGCATACCGCATTTATACTGACATTCGGCAGACACGCTGGGACCCATTACTTCCGACAGTCCATAGATGTCGTAGGCATTTATTCCGAGTCCGTCCTCAATCTGCTTTCTCATCTCGTCTGTCCACGGCTCTGCGCCGAACAGACCTGCCTTGAGATTGAAATCCTCTTTTTTGAAGCCCTTTTCGTGCATAAGCTCTATAAGGCTTATAGCGTATGAAGGGGTCATACAGATTATAGAAGTGCCGAAATCCCTGAACATTTCAAGCTGACGCAGGCTGTTTCCTGCCGATGCGGGAATAACGGTAGCACCGAGCTTTTCTGTTCCGTAGTGCATACCAAGACCGCCTGTGAACAATCCGTAACCGTAGCAGACCTGAACATAATCGTCCTTTGTTCCGCCGATATTGGTAAGCGCTCTTGCGGCGCATTCAGCCCACACGTCAATATCATGAGACGTATAGCCGACAACTGTCTGCTTGCCTGTTGTACCCGATGATGCGTGTATTCTTACGACCTCTGAGCTTGGTACGGCAAACATACCGTAGGGGTAATTGTTTCTGAGGTCCTGCTTTGTTGTAAAAGGCAGCTTTGACAAATCTGCGATAGATTTTATATCCTCGGGTCTTACTCCTGCCTCGTCCATCTTCTTACGATAAGGTGCAACATTTTCATATACACGTCTTATTGTGCGTGAAAGTCTGTAGGATTGCAACGCCTCTATTTCGCTTCTCGGCGCACATTCAATTTCTTTGTTCCAGTAATTCATTTGTCTGCTCCTGTTTTATGTAATATGCAATTTTAAGACAGCAAAACGTTATTCTGCTGTTTATACTATTGATTTTATCACAATTGCATATCAAAGTCAATTAAATATCGTGCTTTTTGTGCACAGTTCATCAAAACGCAGTTTATACCTATGCACTTTGACAAGTATCAGAGCAAAGCAGGGCTAAGGTTTGTTTAAGGTTGCGGATGTATCATATTAAAAACGGAGATACTGCTATTGCAAACCTGCGTTTCAAAGAATATAATAAATATGACGGAAGAACAGAAACGGAGAATATACATTGTACAGAAAAAGACGATACAGGCGCAAAAGCTCGAAGCCGCAAAAGCTCGCCCTTATAGGATTTGCGGCGGCGGTCACGATCGGTGCGTTTTTGACCTTATTGAATATCGAAAAGCAAATTGACGCAGACAGCGCTTCATCGGCGCAGGAAAGCGAAACCACCGTCACTGCTGCCGATGCCGTGCCTGTGAATGACATTGCCGAGCCTGAAAAGATTGCTCTTATAAGCGGAAATGTCACAACAGCCGACAGCGTAAAGCTCCCCGATGAGATAAAACAGTTGTTGCTCGACTACACCTCGGACAAATACGAATACGCAGGTGAGCTGAAATACAGCCCGCTGTCGCAGTATTTCAACACCGACAGTACATACGGCAGGCTGTACGCAGGTTTCTGCAATACCTCGCTTCAATATCTGATATACGCAAGGCAGTGCCGCTCTGCCGATCTTCGCTATGACGAGGCATCGTTTGTGTTAAACGTTGAAAGCGCAACCGTGAAAAAGGGCGTTTACACAATAAACTATACCATAAGCGAAAAGGTTGCGTTCGCAATATGCGATACCCCTGCCGAGTCCTGCGGTATGGAAGTCGAGGCGCAGATTTCCAAAGGCACAGACGGGAAATACAGGTTTGACATTCTGGCGGAGGACACCGATGTAAACCTGCTCATAGAAAAACGTGTAATGAGTTATCTCGGGTATGATTATGAAGAATATTATCTCAAGGATATGAAAATACCCGACAACCTTGATTACGATAAAATGTATTCGAGCATACTCAAAAAGCTCAAGGCGGAAGCAGAGAGCAACGTAAATGAGCAAGAGCAGATGCTTGCGAACTATAACGCCGATCCCGACAGCTTCAAAACCTCAAAGACCGCAAAGCACAGCTACGACCGTGACAAAGCCGTTGCTTATTCATACAAATGGGTAAACGGCGAAAGCGTAGTCAGAAACCCTGCTTACAGTGACTATGCCATATACGGCGGAAATTGCCAGAACTACGTTTCGCAGTCATTGTTTGCTTCGGGGATACCTATGGACTGGAGCGGCAGTGAGCAGTGGAAATGGTTTGACGATGAAAGCGACCTTTCTGAGCTTCCTACGGGAAGGTCAGGGTCGTGGTCGGGAACGCAATATTTTTACGAATACTGCAACAAGAATACGGGCAAGGGCATTGTAGCCGAAACAGACGGTAATATTTTCTCCGCACAGCCCGGCGATATTATCCAGTATGTAGTTGACGGCTGGGCGCACCACAGCGTGATAGTAACAAAATTAATATATGACAAAGACGGCAACGTTGTC
>OGDN01000546.1_pt1 | contig 75532 bp, 72 predicted proteins | sample 1570271 | NCBI WGS metagenome assembly OGDN01 (sample SAMEA4384481, study PRJEB24528) | human gut metagenome | reverse complement strand
ATTTGTGCGCAAGCGCCCATCGCTGTCTTCACTATGCCTATGCGCGGCTCATTGCTCGCGTAAACTCTCAATTTACCTGTCTTGTGCACCTGTCCATGTTGCAAAGTTCTGACAACTCAGAAAAATATGAAATAATTAACAATATTTACTTGTAATAGCAACATATATTTAGTAAAATACACATAAGGGGTTAAAAATCCAATCCAACGGCTGGACAAAATACCCAAAATGCAGAATAAATGGAGGATGGGATATGAATATTTACACAACAGACAAGATCCGTAACGTAGTATTACTGGGCCATGGCGGCAGTGGCAAGACCAGTCTTGCAGAAGCCTTTGCTTATCTGTCCGGTATCACCTCCCGTATGGGCAAGGTAGATGACGGCAATACCCTCAGCGATTACAGTAAAGAAGAACAGAAACGTCATTTCTCTATCAGTACCTCCGTGATTCCCATTGAGTGGGAAGGATACAAAATCAATATTATTGATACACCGGGTTATTTTGATTTCGTGGGAGAAGTGGAAGAGGCAGTCAGTGCCGCAGGAGCAGCCATCATAGTAGTTAACGGCAAGTCCGGCATCGAAGTCGGCACCCAGAAGGCATGGGAACTTTGCGAGAAATACAAGCTGCCCCGTTTCATCTATGTCTCCAACATGGACGTGGATAACGCTTCCTTCCGTCAGGTAGTGGAAGATATGACCAACCTGTACGGTAAGAAGATGGCACCGTTCCATCTGCCGATCCGTGAAAACGAGAAATTTGTAGGATACATCAATGTTATTACCGAGAGCGGTAACCGCTGGGAGGGTAAGGAAGTTGTTCCCTGTGACGTACCGGATTACAGCCGGGCGAATTTGCAGATCTGCCGTGATACCTTACTGGAAGCCGTAGCCGAGACCAGTGAAGAATTCATGGAGCGGTATTTTGGCGGAGAGACCTTCTCTGAAGCAGAGATCCGTGCAGCACTCCGTACCAATGTCTGTGACGGCAGCATCGTTCCCATGACCATGGGTTCTAACATTCTGTGCCAGGGTATGTACACACTGTTAGATGATATTATCAAATACATGCCCAGCCCTGAGAACAGAGAAGTAGCTGGTATCAATCTGAAGACCAACGAGATCTACCATGCGGATTATGACTTCGCAAAGGCTAAATCTGCTTATATCTGGAAGACCATCGTGGATCCTTTCATTGGAAAATACTCCCTGATCAAGGTAAATTCCGGTGTACTGAAAACCGATGATCTGTTGTATAACGTGGATCGTGATATTGAAGAGAAGATTGGTAAAATCTATGTATTGCAGGGCAATAAGCCTATCGAGGTCAGTGAACTGCATGCCGGAGACATCGGAGCACTGGCGAAGCTGACTGCAGCGAGAACCGGCAACAGTCTTTCGACCAAGGCGACGACTATTAAATACGGCAAGTTCGATATTTCCACTCCCTATACCTACATGCGCTATAAGCCGAAGAATAAGGCGGATGTGGATAAGATATCCCAGGCATTGCAGAAGATGACCCATGAAGATCTGACCATCCGGGTGGTGAATGATGCGGAGAACCGCCAGACATTACTTTATGGCATGGGTGATCAGCACCTGGATATTGTGGTCAGCCGTCTGTTAAACGAATACAAAGTAGAGATCGAGCTGTCCAAGCCGAAGATCGCATACAAAGAGACTATCAAGAAGCAGTCCGATGTGGAATATAAGTATAAGAAACAGTCCGGTGGACACGGTCAGTACGGTCATGTAAAAATGCGTTTCTCACCTTCCGGCGATCTGACGAAGCCCTATGAGTTTGCAACAGAAGTCGTAGGCGGAGCAGTACCGAAGAACTTTTTCCCGGCAGTCGAAAAAGGTATTCAGGAATCCGTAGGCAAAGGACCGCTGGCGGCATATCCGGTAGTTGGTGTCAAGGCAGTACTGTACGATGGCTCCTACCATCCGGTGGACTCTTCTGAGATGGCATTCAAGACCGCAGCGATTCAGGCGTTCAAGAAGGGCGTCATGGAAGCGGGTCCGGTTCTGTTAGAGCCTATCATGTCCCTGAAAGTTACGGTACCCGATGCTTACACCGGTGACATCATGGGGGATCTGAACAAGAGAAGAGGCCGCGTACTGGGCATGACACCTATGAGCGGCGGCAGACAGATCATCGAAGCGGATATTCCTATGAGTGGATTATTCGGTTATTGTACGGATCTGCGTTCCATGACCGGAGGCAGAGGCGATTATTCCTATGAATTTGCCCGCTATGAGCAGACACCTTCCGATGTACAGGAGAAGGAAGTAGCAGCCAGAGCAGCGAAAGTAGCGGAGAATAACGCAGAAGATTAATATATAGAATACATAGGATCCAGCAAAAGAGACCGGCGAATATGTCCGGTCTCCTTTTGCGTATGCGACATTTCATCGATACCGCTGCATCAGATTGATCAGTAATGTGATCCATGCAAACATGATTCATCACCTCTCGTATATAAGATATGCACAGAGAACAGAAAATATGTACAAATGTGTATGGATAGAGCCACAGTCCTTGACAGTATCGGCAAAACACGATAAAATAATCGGTAGTTTTTTAACGACTTGAGAACATGAATTTTAAATAGAAGGCTTCTCATAGTTTAGGAGGAAATGATTATGGCAGTACCTTACAATCACAGAGAGGTAGAGAAAAAATGGCAGAATGTCTGGGATGACGAAAAAGCATTCAAGACTTCCGACGATTTCTCCAAGCCCAAATATTACGCACTGGTAGAGTTCCCTTATCCTTCGGGACAGGGATTACATGTAGGTCATCCGAGACCTTATACCGCACTGGATATCGTAGCTCGTAAGCGCAGAATGCAGGGCTACAACGTACTGTATCCCATGGGATGGGATGCGTTCGGTCTTCCTACCGAGAATTACGCAATTAAAAATCACATTCATCCGAAGATCGTAACCAAGAACAACGTGGCAAGATTCAAGAATCAGTTGCATTCCTTAGGTTATTCCTTTGACTGGGACAGAGAGATCAATACCACAGATCCTGAGTATTATCACTGGACCCAGTGGATTTTCTTAAAGCTGTTCAAGGCAGGACTGGCTTACAAGACAGAGATGCCTATCAACTGGTGTACCTCCTGTAAGGTAGGTTTGGCAAATGAGGAAGTAGTTAACGGTGTCTGCGAGCGTTGCGGTTCCGAAGTTATCCGTAAGGTCAAGAGCCAGTGGATGCTGAAGATCACTGAATATGCAGACAAGTTGATCGAGGACCTGGATACCGTAGATTATATCGAGCGTGTCAAGGTTTCCCAGAAGAACTGGATCGGTAAGTCACAGGGTGCCGAGGTGGATTTCACACTCACCGGCAAGGACGAGAAGCTGCGCATTTACACCACCAGACCGGATACACTGTTCGGCGTTACCTACATGGTAGTATCTCCGGAGCATCCTGTACTGGATAAATACAAGGACGAGATCAAGAACTGGGATGATATCGTGGCATACCGTGAGATGGCTGCGAAGAAGTCTGATTTTGAGCGTACCGAGCTGGCAAAGGATAAGACTGGTGTCTGCATCCAGGGTCTGACCGCTACCAACCCCGTCAACGGTAAAGAGATCCCTGTATGGGTATCCGATTATGTTCTGATGACTTACGGTACCGGTGCAATCATGGCAGTACCTGCCCATGATGAGAGAGACTGGGAATTCGCTAAAAAGTTTGGCATGCCCATTATCGAAGTCGTAGCCGGAAGCCCTGTCAGCGTAGAAGAAGCTGTATATACCGATGTTGCTGACGGTACTTTGGTCAATTCCGATTTCCTGAACGGTCTGTCTGTGGCAGAAGCCAAAGAGAAGATCATGAACTATCTGGAAGAGAAGGGCATCGGTAACCGTAAGACCAATTATAAATTAAGAGACTGGGTATTCTCCAGACAGCGTTACTGGGGTGAGCCGATTCCTATCGTACATTGCGATAAGTGCGGATATGTTCCCATTGATGAGAGCGAACTGCCTTTGCAGTTACCCGATGTAGAGAGCTACATGCCTACCGACACCGGAGAATCTCCTCTGGCTGCCATGACTGACTGGGTAAATACCACCTGTCCCTGCTGCGGCGGTCCGGCAAAAAGAGAGACCGATACCATGCCTCAGTGGGCAGGCTCTTCCTGGTATTACCTGCGTTATACCGATCCTCACAATGACAAGGCACTGGCAAGTCCTGAAGCATTGAAGTACTGGCTGCCGGTTGACTGGTACAACGGTGGTATGGAGCATACCACACTGCATCTTTTGTACTCCCGCTTCTGGCATAAGTTCCTGTATGATCAGGGCGTAGTACCTACTCCCGAACCTTACCAGAAGAGAACCAGCCACGGTATGATCCTGGGATCCAATGGTGAGAAGATGTCCAAGTCCCGTGGCAACGTGGTAAATCCGGACGATATCGTACAGGATTACGGCGCAGATACTCTGCGTACCTACGAGATGTTCATTGGTGCCTTTGATCTGAGCGCTTCCTGGAGTGAGGAAGGCGTAAAGGGATGTCGCAGATTCCTTGAGAGAGTATGGAAGTTACAGGATATATTGACCTCCGAAGAAGGCTACAGTGCAGATTTAGAGACTAAGATGCACCAGACTATCAAAAAGGTCAGCAGCGATTTCGAGAACCTGAAGTACAACACTGCCATCGCGGCTATGATGTCGCTGATCAACGAGTTCTATAAGAAGAACGCCATTACCAGAGGCGAATACAAGACACTGCTTACTTTGCTGAACCCCGTAGCACCTCATATTACTGAAGAATTGTGGCAGACTGCCGGATTCGAGGGCAGACTGTATCAGGCAGCATGGCCTGAATTCGAGGAAGAGAAGACCGTAGAGAGCGTTGTTGAGATCGGTGTTCAGGTCAACGGCAAGATGCGTGTGACCATCAAAGTTTCCAAGGATGAGACCAAGGAAAATGTCATCGCCATGGCAAAAGAAGCTCTGGGTGACAAGCTGACCGGCAACATCGTAAAAGAGATCTACGTTCCCGGCAGAATCGTCAACATCGTAGTTAAGTAGTCGCTGGCTTATGAGCAAAGGTAGTCGCGTAGTGACGTAAAAGCGTGATAACGCGACTTTGCGAATGGCGTTGGCTGAACTTTCGAGAAATATAATAACTCCTGACAGACCTTACGCCTGCCGGGAGTTATTTCTTTGAGCTTTACTTTTTTCTAAAATGTTTTGAATCTGCTGCAGTTCTGCTTCGCTGCTGTATTTTTTGATAGCAGTGATTGCTGCCTGCATTTCCTGTGGGGTAAAAGTAAGATGCTCTTTCTTTGCCTTACGCATCGCGGGCATGAGAAGTGCCATCATTTCTTTTTGCGTTTTGCCGTGCCCTTTGGCAAAAAGAGTGGAGAGAAATTCTAATTTTTCTCTGGGGATGTCCTTCACGAGATCATCCTGCATCCAGAGGGGAGTCTGTGAATAATCCATTTTGTTGACCTCCTGATTGACTTTGAGTGGCTGCGAAAAGTCCGGACAACATAGACGGATCGAAACCATCCGGATCTGAGAAGCCCTCCGGGAACAGCTCCTGCATAGACTTAGCCACATCCATCATTTCTTGAAAATTATGGATATTGTCAAGCATCTGGGTGACCTGCTGCAGGGATGCTTTCTGTGCTTCATCGCATAAAGGCATAAGATCACTGCATAGTTCACCGGCGAGACTGCTTCCATTGGATGGTAAAGAAAAACTGTGCAGAGCAGTTTCCGGATGCTTTCTGAAAAGTGCCAGCGTATATTGCAACTCCTGCAATTTTATGTAGACAGCAAGTCCTTTCAGGAGATGCGGATCTATATAATAGGCAAGTGTTTTCAGAATCTGAATGCGGTTGTTGGTGAATAAGGTATCAAAGGCAGCCGCCTTGTCGATTCTGTTATCATCCATGTGTCCGTTACCTTCCTGCCAAATAGTTACTAGTATTTTATGAGCGCGGCAACAGGCTTATGACGATCAGCCCTTCGGGGTACAGCTTCGTCTGTACCCCGGGATGACCGCACACTTAAGCTCCGGGAGCTCCCGGGAAGTCAGCGTTAGTTGCAGCCGCAACCGTTACCGCAGCTGTTATTGCCACCGCAGAAGCAGGACAGAAGCAGGATCCAGATCAGCCATTCACAGCAGTCATTGCCGCCGCAGCCATTGTTGCTGCCCAGCAGTCCGCAGCCGTTGTTGTTACCGCAGCCACCGCCGCAGAACAGTAACAGGATGATCCAGATGCAGCTGTTGCCGAAAATACCGTTACCACAGTTGTTATTGCCGCAGGAATTGTTGCAGCCGCAGTTTGTAGCAGTTAAGTCACTCATTTTTAGTGCCTCCACATTTTATTTATGCTTTATTGTATGCGGGGGAGCATGTCAATGTTTCCGGAAAAGGCTTGCAATAATTTTCGGATATAGTACAATAAAATTGTACTCCCATACAGATATGTGTTGTGATGGGTTGCATAGTTTCGATAAAGTAATTAAGGATAAATAGATGACACAGAAGATATATGTGGTAGAAGGACGAAAGTTCCGCACGGAAGCGGATTACCAGAACGCCCTGAAGGATCAGCAGGTGATCGAGAATCTCCGGATGCAGACGAAGAAGATGAGTCTGGCGGATCAGAAGAAACTGCTGGAAGTGATCCGCAGCGGAAAGTGTAGATTTCATAGCATCCTGGGACAGGATTATATGGAAGAACTGTCGGAAGAGATTAAGAGGCAGGAAGCTCCAAAGACATCCAAGACCACTCACGAGAAAAAAGAGACATTTAAGAAAAAAGAACCGATAAAAAAAGAACCGATTAAAAAGAAAACCACGCAAAAGAGACCGGCGGAAAAAAAGAAGGCTCTGAAGAGAAATATAGAGCCGCAGTTCGATGAGGCAGAACTGGACAGAATCGTAAAAGAGGAACTGAAAAAACAGGAAAAAAGAAGGAAACTTTTAGTGGTCTGCTGCAGTATTGCAGCTATCGTCTGCCTTAGCTATTTCGGAATTTATAACTGGTACAACTACCGGACAGCAGATAATTATAAGCAGCTGAGTGAACTGAAGGACAAGGAACCTGCAGCCAGCGAGACACCGGCGCCGGTGATCCATTATACGTCGGAAGAAGGGCAGAGTACACCGCCTCCGGTACTGGATGAATATAAAAATTTATTAAATAAGAACAAAAGACTAATCGGATGGGTAAAAATTGACGATACTAATATAGATTACCCTGTAATGCAGACAACGGATAATGAATATTATCTGGATCACAATCTGAATCAGGAGTATGACAAGAATGGATCTATTTTCATGGACAAAGACTGTGATGTGCTGAAGCCTAGCACGAATCTGATTCTGTACGGACATCACATGAAGAGCGGGCAGATGTTCGGTAACCTGTCATTGTACAGCGACCAGAGCTACTATGAGAAGCATCCCTACATACAGTTTGATACCATCTATGAAAAAGGTCTGTATGAGATTATGTATGTATTCCGTTCGAGGGTATACAGTGAAGATGAGATTGTATTCAAATACTATCAGTTTATAGACGCCCAGAGTGAGCAGGAATTTGACTCTTATATGAATGACATGGAGGGAATGTCATTATATGACACAGGAGTCACGGCTCAATACGGTGACCGGCTTTTAACTCTGTCGACTTGTGATTATCAGGAGAAAAACGGCAGATTCGTAGTGGTTGCCAAAAAGGTGACGGCAAAGGAGTAAAGGATGACTAAGGGTACAAGGAAGACCAACAGAAGATTAAAAAAGACAGTAAGGAAGACCCTGGGAACACTGTTCCTGATCTCGGCGATCGTAGTGGCAGCGATCCCTACGGAGGGACTGCAAGCGGAAGAAGATGCTGTGGCGCAGGCGGCAGGACATACACATCAGGCAACACATAGCTCTTCTAAATATAAGGTTACGATTCCGAAGGACGCATCAGAGAAAGCAAGTCTGCTTCCCGGTAGCAGCACAATTCCCACCATGGATACGCTGATTCCCGTGGTAGACAGCAATGCGACCATTTATACAACAGAGACCAACACAGACGGAACCAGCTATCAGTTTGCCTATGTGAACTATAAAAATTCCTGGTGTGCAGTATTGCTTGGTTATAATAAAAATACGACATTGACTGGGAATGTACTGGATATTCCCGATATGGTAAATGCGTACATACAGCCTACCGGTAACCAGGGTACCATCAATGGTTACGTGGCGGCAAGTAAGAATGGACAGCCTTTGTATTATGAGGCTCTGACACAGAAGACCAGAGAAGTGGAAGTACAGGCAACAGATCCGAATACAGGTCTACCATTATATGATTCACAGGGTAAACCGGTGATGGAGACGAAGACTGAGACTTATAAGGATGGTGAGATGCGTCCTTGTTATGCTACGGACAATGCCTGGAAAAAACTTTCTCTTGTGGATTTCTTCCAGAAAAAGGGCACCGGTTATTCTTACACCAGTACGCAGGCGGAAAATGAGGATAAATCAGCAAAAGTATATGACGGATTCGCAAAGACAGAACAGCCGGATGATCAGTGGATCAAGGATCTGGATGTAAAATACATCGGCAACCAGTATCTGGCATCTACAGCCAATCCAAATGGTACCTATACCTGGTCTGTGGCAGGAGATATCACATCTAAAAATCCGTTAGACGGTATTTTCGCCGGAGCCAGCAATATTGTAACACTGAACATTGGTGAGAAACTGATTGGTGTCGGCAACTATGCGTTCTATGGCTGTAATGGTCTGAACAGCATTTCCTTTGGTAATGGTATCACTGTCATCGGTAACTGGGCATTTGCGGAATGCGGCAGTATGAAAGCAGTGAACATCCCCAGAGAGTGTATGCTGGCACAGCTGGGAGATCATGCATTCTACAGCTGCACCCAGTTGACGGATATTGATATTCCTATTTCTGTAAGTTATATCGGAGACTATGCATTTGCAGAATGCCGGTATTTATATGAAGTAGAGATATGTAATCCGGAGCAGGAGAACGGCATCAGTTCCAGCAGCCTGAAGGAAATGGGCTGGAATGTATTTGAAAATGATGAGACCCTGTATTCCGTGACTTTCCCGGATATGTACAGCGAGACCATCGGAATCTCCATGTTCAAGGGATGTAAGAACCTGCATTATGTAGCTTCCCGAAATGCACAGTTTACCATCAACTCCGGAAGTGCAGATGATAATGTGTATTGCTTTGACTGCTTTAAGTCCATGCTTGCGGATGATCCGGTAAACGGTACTTTCTATTTTGAAGGACTGAATACCAGTCTGCTTCATACATTGTGCCGGGAGAACTGTTTTGCATTCAGTTATATCAATTATGATCCGACTACAAAGTTATACCAGAAGCTGAACCAGTATGAACTGACGGTTCAGGATCCCAATGTTTCAGATGAACCTGGTCGTTCTACGTTTGTAGTAGATTCCTCCAACCAGTTGCTTAATGCCAGCGTAGGAACCGGCGTTAAGACATTGAATATCCCGGATCCCATCGGACCGTATCATATTTACAATATCTCGGCAAATACATTTGCCAACAACTGTAATCTGACCATGGTATCTCTGCCTGCCAGTGTGCAGTCGGTGGGAGATGGCGCTTTCCATGGCTGCCATAATCTGGCAACGGTAATATTTAATAACAGCAGTATTGCTATCGGAACGGATGCGTTTAAGACCCAGGACTTTACCGGTACACACAGAACGGGCTGTACACACAGCACAGCGACAGCTATGAACGATGCAGATAATAGTCCGGCAGTGAAACTGACCTTTGTAGGAGAAATCTCACCGGAGTCCACACCGTATAAGTATGCGATGAGTCCGGACGGCAGATATAATAACAGCAGTCAGGTGGCAACCTATGTCAGATATTGCAGCGGATGGCCGTCCAACCTGGTAGTACAGTACAATCCGGAAAAGAGTGTCAGTGAACTGATTGATTTCCCGGCATTTACGGAATTGACCAAATACTTAAATAAAAATGATTATCCGTATCTGACAGATGCCCAGAGAAGTGCAGCGGAAACTGCACTGACCAAATATACTGCTGGAGAGTCTCTGACAGAGGATCAGCAGCAGTTCATTGATTCCGCACTGAATGTGACCATACCGGAAGGTGTTCAGGCAATCAAGGATGATCTGTTTGTGGAAAAAGAGAAGGATCAGAAGGAAAAGACTCTGACCATATACGGTCTCGACAGTATTGAAGAAAATGACTTCAAGGGTGCAAAATATCTGACCGGTGTGATCAGCTACAGCAATACCCTGTCCAGCATAGCAAAAAATGCCTTTGATGGCTGTGAGAAACTGGCTACAGTAGAGATCAACGGCAATACCCAGTCCATTGGCGACTATGCATTTAAAGACTGTGTTGCTCTGAAAGATGTGTCCCTGTCCGGAACCATCAGCAGTCTTGGTAATATTCCATTTACCGGTTGCAAAATTCTGGATAAGGTAGGATTCCAGGGAACCGATTATTTCACCTGCGACAATTCGATTATCTATGGAATGAACGGCAGTGCAAAAGCGAAGATTATTGAATGCTTAGAGGGTAGAACCAGCAAGCGTGTGAATGCCAAAGAGACAACGGGCGTGACGGAAATGGCACCGGAGGCGTTCCGCGGCTGCGACAATCTGACTACGATCGATCTGTCGGACAGTGCCATTACGGTAGTGCCTTCCTATGCGTTTGCGGAAACTAAGAATCTGGATACCGTGAAACTGCCGATCACCTGTGAAGAACTGAAAGATAATGTATTCAACGGCAGTAGCATTAAATGGCTGGAGGAGTCCAGTGAGAGATTAACAGTGATTGCCCAGGATACTTTTAACGGAATGCTTAAAGCTAAGGGAGATGTTACCTTATGTGCTCCGAAGACCAGTTATCTCTACAGATATGGTGATGCGAACGGATTTGCAGTGGAAGATACTCCGCTGGAGGAAATCTATACCGTTATCTTCCGTGACTGGAATGAAGAACTGAAGAAAAATGTCCCGGTAGACGAACAACAGGTACGGGGCGGGGAAGATGCGGTTCCGCCTACACCGTTAGGTAAGACCGGCGAAGTATTTAAGGGATGGGATGGCGATTACACGAACATCACGGAAGATACGACATGTACCGCTATTTATGAGAAGGAAGATCCCGATGCAGCTAAATTTACCGTAACTTTCCTGGATTGGGATGATAAAGTGGTCAAGGAGATCAAGGTATCCTCTGGCGGTAGCATTGCGGATTCAGATCTGCCAAATGTCGCTACCCTGGTTCGTGATGGCTATATCTTCACCGGATGGGACAGAGACCTGACCAATATTACCTCAGATATTACGACCAAAGCAGTGTATAAGGCATTGAGCGAGGATGATATCGTAGTTCGGTATATCAATGGTGTAACCAAGGAAATTTTCTACCAGACCACCATCAAGAAGGGTACCGTAGCACCCAGCATCCAGACACCTGCAGTCAGTGGATATACCTTCAAGGAATGGTTGCCGGATATTGCTGCAGCCATTACAGAGAATACGGATTTCTATGCAGTATACGTGGCGAACGGTTCTAATGGCAACAACAGCGGAACCACCAGCCCGGGAGCAAGCACCAGTCCGGGATCCAATAATAATGGTACCACTGCCAAGATGTACACCCTGACTGTTAAGAACGGTTCCGGATCCGGAAGCTATATTGCAGGTTCCCAGCCAATCATTGTGGCAAACGACCCTGCGGCAAACCAGCAGTTTAGCAGCTGGTCCATTGATCCGTCCAATACGAAGATTGCCAGCAAGGTTCTGTCTGCAACAGTAATTACCATGCCGGAAGCAAATGTAACTGTAACGGCGAACTATACAGCAAAATCAGGTTCCGGTAGAAAGACCAGTACCTCTACGGGAAGCGGTAATTCCACGAATTCCAATTCCAACAGAAGACCAAGCAGCACTACCACGGGAACCGTATCCGGCGGCAGAACCACTGTTGTTATTGATAAAAACGGTCTGTCCAATACCGGAGTGGTATCCGCAACAGTGAACGGGTCTTCCGATAATTTTGTGATTAAGATCACAGAGAGCGCAGCAGCTTCAGAAGAAGTAGTGAAAGCTCTGATGGCAGAATACGGCAGTGATATCAGTGCTATCAAGTATTTCCCCATGGACATCAGTCTCTATGATTCCACCGGCAATACAAAGATCACAGATACCACAGGATTGTCCATCAGCATTACATTGCCTCTGCCGGATTCTCTGATCACCTATGCAGGTAATAACAAAGTGGCAGGTGTAGTGAACAGTAAGTTAGACAAGCTGTCACCGAAGTTCTCCACGATATCCGGTGTATCTTGCGTAACTTTCACTGCGGAGCATTTCTCGCCGTATGTGATCTATGTGGATACGAATAATCTGACTGCGGGAACCATCGCAGACAGCACACCTAAGACCGGTGACGGAATCCATCCCAAGTGGTTTTTGTCCATGGGACTTGCCTGTCTGTCTATTGTATTCTTCATGAAGAAGGATAAAAAGACTCTGAAAGCAGCCAGAGTATAACGTAAATAAAGGATGGGAAGGTTTATGAATCATAAAAAGTGGTTGGTCGTCATGGCTTTGGTGGCTACCGCGTTGATCCTGACACATCTTCCTGTGTCAGAGGCAGATGCGGCGGCGTCTGCCTCTGATTTTCAGATACAGGGAAGCACGTTGGAGAAATACAGAGGTAGCGACGAGAGAGTCACAATTCCGGATACAGTGGAGGTTGTGGGCGAGAGTGCCTTTGAGAACAACCAGAAGGTACAGTTCGTTGTGATCCCCAAATCGGTCAAACGACTGGATGCCTATGTATTCTGGGGCTGTAATAACCTGGAAGAAGTGGTACTTGGAAAAGGTCTGACGACTGTGGACGAGTATTCGTTCGCCGGATGCACCGGATTAAAACAGATTACGATTCCGGAGAATGTGCAGAGCATTGAAGCTCAGGCATTTGCCGGATGTACAAATCTAACAGATATTTATATTCCTGCTACGGTAACAAATATTGCCGATGATGCTTTCTTAAATTGTGATAATGTGACAATTCATGCGGACGAGGGCAGTGTGGCTGCGCAGTTCGCACAGAAGCTGGAAGAGCAGAGAAGGAAGAATCCCCTGGTGACGGCAGCACCTGCACAGACTCCGGAAGCGGACGGGGCTGTGGATGTACCGACGACAGAAGAACCTGCACCGGTAGAGACGCCGAGTCCTGCACCGACCCCGGTGCCCGGTAATGTGTTAGGCAGTACGGTAGTTGTGGGGAATCACGCTATGGTCATGGTGCATCCCGGCCTGGAGAAGGTACAGCAGGGGGATAACGAACCGGTGGATGACAGTTTAGAAGCGACTACTGCAGAGACAGAAGAAGGTATCGTTCCGGAATGGAAATATTATAGGGATCAGTCCATCGGTACAGTGACGATTCCGGAGGGAACTTGTGAGATTGGCAGATTTGCTTTTTCCAGAAGCAGTGTGCATACGGTTGCAATTCCGGAAGGTGTTACAACGATAGCGTACGCAGCATTTTATCATTGTGACGATCTGAAAAATGTAGTGATTCCGGATACTGTGACTTCTGTAGGAGCGAAGGCCTTTACCCACACCGGCTGGCTGGATGATTTTGAGCAGAACAGCACGGAGAACTTTTTGATCAGTGGCGGTGTGCTGGTGGCATATAAGGGAGACTCGGCAGAAGTGACAATACCGGATGGTGTGCGTGTGATCGCAGATGAAGTGTTTAAAGACCATACCGAGATTCAAAAGGTATATCTCCCGGCAGGCATTGCAGCTACAAGCAACGATATTTTTCCGGAAGGAACGGAGATCATAAATAAATAATGGGTAATTTACCTACACCAGTAAAAATGACCGGCATAAGATAGAATAAGTCTTATGCCGGTTTTTTTGGTGGGAGCGGAAGGAATTTATGCAGCGGGTAAGGGAACAGGTACAGGTACCGGAACAATTATATGACGGACAGTCGAACACATCACCTGCTGTAATTGCAGTGTTGGATACCGGAATTGCCTATCATCCGGATCTGGCAGGAAAACTGTTGTGTTTTGCGGATTTTGTAGAGAAGCGTCAGTTTCCGTATGATGATAACGGACATGGAACACATATATGTGGGATTCTATGCGGAAGCGGAGAGTTATCAGAAGGGAGATTCCGCGGAATGGCACCCGGAGCAAAACTGGTCGTGGGGAAAGTATTGGATAATAACGGGGAGGGATCCTGCGATGCTATGAGAAATGCATTGCAGTGGGTCTTGCGGCTAAAGAATCGTTACAAGATCCGGATCTTGAATATCTCTGTTGGAATCGGAGACCTGAAGGAACGGTATAAGGAGCAGGTGTTACGGGAAGAGCTGGAGAAGCTGTGGGATCATAACATTCTCGTAGTCTGCGCTGCGGGAAACAATGGTCCTGTGGACGGAAGTATCTCTGAGATGGCGAGCAGCAGAAAAGTACTGACAGTGGGCTGTCATGACGGCAGATACTGTAAAAATGATCCCGGTAGATGTGAGACATATTCCGGCAGAGGCAGAAGATATGATGTGCTCCGCAAGCCGGATATTGTGGCTCCCGGTACAAGAATCCTGTCCTGCAATGCTTCCTGGCGCAAACAAAACGGCAGAATCCTTATGCCTTATGTTGCAAAAAGCGGTACCTCCATGGCGACCCCCATTGTATCCGGAGCTGCGTCGCTGACGCTCGGAAAATATCCGTGGCTGACCAACGAAGAGTTTGTCCGCCTGCTGTCTCTGACAGCCACGGATCTCGGAGAACCCTGGAATAAGCAGGGCTTCGGAATGCTCAATGTCCGCAGATTATTAGAAAACAAGTAAAATGATAAAATCACTGGGAAAAATAAAAAATGTGATTAAAATAAGTCAATAAAATAAATACTAAAGATATTGACACAAATGGTATGATTGTATACAATGATACGAGAACTGCAAAATGTATTTTTACTGCGCAGAGTAAAAATAGAAAAAATATTGCAGATGTCGAATGTCAGGGAAGAGAGGTATACCAATGAGAGATAGTGATGCATTTCAGAATCGTCCGGTCTCCATGAATCCGAAGAACAACCTTCTGGAGATTGAGGAGCATATGTACATACTGGATGATGTGGAGAAACCGAACGTGTTCCGTAATATGTTCCCTTATTCCGAAATCCCCAAAATACCTTTTAATGATCGTATCGTGCCTCATAACATGCCGAAGGATATCTGGATCACAGATACCACTTTTAGAGACGGACAGCAGTCCAGGGCACCTTATACTACAGATCAGATTGTGAAGATCTATGATTATCTGCACGAACTGGGCGGCCCCAACGGAATGATCCGCGCCAGCGAGTTCTTCCTGTATAGCAAAAAAGACAGAGATGCTGTCTATAAGTGCATGGAGAGGGGATATAAGTTCCCCGAGGTGACCAGCTGGATCCGTGCCAGCAAGGAAGATTTCAAATTAGTAAAAGAGATCGGAATGAAGGAGACCGGTATTCTGGTAAGCTGTTCCGATTATCATATTTTCTTAAAGTTAAAAATGACCAGAAGACAGGCAATGGATCACTATTTAAGTGTTATCCGTGACTGCTTAGAGGAGGGCATCAGCCCCAGATGTCACCTTGAGGATATCACCAGAGCGGATATCTACGGCTATGTGGTGCCGTTCTGTCTGGAACTGATGAAACTGATGAAGGAGTATCAGATTCCCATCAAGGTACGTGCCTGCGATACCATGGGATACGGTGTCAACTATCCCGGTGCCGTTATTCCCCGTAGTGTACAGGGTATCATCTATGCAATCCATACCCATGCAGGTGTGCCTCACGAGTTGATCGAGTGGCATGGACATAATGACTTTTACAAGGCAGTGTCCAACTCTACCACGGCATGGCTGTATGGCTGTTCCGGTGTCAACACTTCCCTGTTTGGTATCGGTGAGCGTACCGGTAATACGCCTTTGGAGGCAATGGTATTCGAGTATGCACAGTTAAAGGGCGACTTAAACGGCATGAATACCCGTGTGATCACGGAGCTGGCAGAGTACTATGAGAAGGAAATCGGTTATCAGATTCCTCCCAGAACCCCGTTTGTGGGCAAGAACTTTAACGTGACCAGAGCCGGCATCCATGCAGACGGACTGCTGAAGAACGAGGAGATCTACAATATCTTCGATACCGAGAAATTCCTGAACCGTCCGGTACTGTGCGCTATTTCCAATACCTCTGGTCTGGCAGGTATCGCACATTGGCTGAACACCTACTATAAATTAAAGGGAGACAAGCAGGTACAGAAGAATTCCGAACTGGTAGCAGAGATCAAAAAGTGGGTAGATGAGGAGTATGCCGGTGGTCGTGTCACCGTGCTTACGGATGAAGAGATCGTGGCATGTGTCAACCGTATCTGCCTGGAAAAGAATCTGAAGATCGGTGAGTAAACATAGAATGAACATGACAACGGTAACAGCGTTGTCTGGAATCGAGGATTATAGTGAGCAAGTATGATGTAAAGCAGGAAGTAACGGACAAGTTCTCCCTGCGGGGACGGGTATTTCACAAGCTGAGAGAGGATATTTTAAGCGGAAAATACCAGGAACATGAAGAATTGAAGGAAGTGGCGATCGGCGAGGAGATGGGCGTCAGCAGAACCCCCGTCAGAGAGGCATTCCGTCAGCTGGAGCTGGAGGGACTGATCCAGATCATTCCGAACAAGGGTGCCTATGTCACCGGCATTACCCAGAAGGATGTGAAGGATATTTATATGATCCGTTCCCTGCTGGAAGGTTTGTGCGCCCGTTGGGCTACGGAGCATATCACCAAGGAGCAGATGGAAGAGATGGAGGAGAATGTCTATCTGTCCAAGTTCCATGCACAGAAGGGGCATCTGGAGCAGCTGGCGGAGTTAGACAATCGTTTCCATGATATTCTGTATGAAGCCTGTGACAGCAAGATGCTGGAGCATCAGCTGAAGGATTTCCATCAGTATGTTCTCCGTGTTCGTAAGAAGACGCTGTCCAGTGCCAATAGAGGCCCGAAGTCCAATGAAGAGCATGAAAAGATCATGGAAGCCATTAAGGCTGGCAATGCCGATCTGGCAGAACAGCTGGCACATCAGCACATGATCAATGCCTATGAGAACATGGTGAAGAACGGTCTGAATGAGGCTTATGCACAGCAGGCTGGAAGTCAGGAATAAGTTGCCTGTTGGAACGAATTACGTTAAAATATAATAGAACGAAAATTAATACCGGAAAGGAAATCGTTATGGAAAAGATCAAAATGACAACCCCTCTCGTGGAGATGGACGGAGACGAAATGACCAGAATCCTCTGGCAGATGATCAAGGATGAGCTGTTACTGCCCTATATCGATCTGAAGACAGAGTACTATGATCTGGGACTGGAACATCGTAATGAGACAGACGATCAGGTAACCGTAGATTCTGCCAACGCTACCTTGAAATACGGTGTTGCCGTAAAATGTGCTACCATTACTCCCAACGCGGCCAGAATGACAGAGTACAACCTGAAGGAAATGTGGAAGAGTCCCAACGGAACCATCCGTGCCATCTTAGACGGTACCGTATTCCGTGCACCAATCCTGGTAAAGGGCATCGTTCCCTACGTAAAGAACTGGACCAAGCCCATCACCATCGCCCGTCATGCTTATGGTGATGTCTATAAAAATACAGAGATCAAGGTACCCGGACCCGGTAAGGCAGAGCTGGTATTCACCGCAGCAGACGGCACCGAGACCCGTGAACTGATCCATAATTTCGACGGAGCAGGTATCATTCAGGGTATCCACAATACCAATAAATCCATCGAGAGCTTTGCAAGAGCATGCTTCAGCTATGCGGTAGATACGAAGCAGGATCTGTGGTTCTCCACCAAGGACACCATTTCCAAAAAATACGATCATACCTTCAAGGATATTTTTCAGGAGATCTATGATAACGAGTATAAGGCTAAATTTGAGGAACTGGGCATCGAATATTTCTACACTCTGATCGATGATGCCGTAGCCCGTGTCATCCGTTCTGAGGGCGGATTCATCTGGGCATGTAAGAATTATGATGGTGATGTAATGTCCGATATGGTAGCTACCGCTTACGGCGATCTGTCCATGATGACCTCTGTACTGGTATCTCCCAGCGGCGTTTATGAGTACGAGGCTGCTCACGGAACCGTACAGCGTCATTACTACAAGCACTTAAAGGGTGAAGAGACCTCCACCAACTCCATTGCTACCATCTACGCATGGACCGGAGCTCTCAGAAAGCGCGGCGAGCTGGATCAGATCCCCGAACTGTGTAACTTCGCAGACAAGCTGGAGCAGGCATGCATCAAGACCATCGAGGACGGCAAGATGACCAAGAGCCTGTCCCTGATCTCCACCTGTGAGCATCCTGTGATTCTCAACAGCCTGGACTTCATCAAGGCGATCAGAGAGACCCTGGACAGCCTGCTGTAAAAATAAAATGGAAGAAACGGATGCTTCCCTGTAGGAATGGGGGCATCCGTTTTTGGTGTACACCCAAAGATCTTACCGGAGGATTACAGAAGTGAATGATGAAAAAGAAGTTGTGTGTTCCGGAAAAACGACGGCTCCATTTATAATGGGAGTAATGTTCTGGATCATCGGAATAGGAGTTACTTTTTTATTACTGATTTTAGGCACTTCACAGGGAGTGAAAGGCGCAGGCATTATCTTTTTCATATTATGTGGAATGGAAGGGAGCTATTTCCTCCTGTTTTGGCGCAACAAAAGAATTACTATGACGCGGGATGATATTACTTACCGTTCCATTTGGGGAAAAGAGAAAAAATACTCATGGGAAGACGTGGGATCGGTGCGTTATAAGTCGGCTGGAAGAGGGCCGTATAGAATTCTGATCCAGACAGACCGAAAGATATGTATCGAAACCGGAATGATGGAAAACAGTGAAGAGGCTGAAAAACTGATAAAGAGAAAAGGGTATTTAGGTCTCCATTAACCTTCGGTAATCAATCCGTAAAGAGATGAATATTAACGAGTGGGAAGCTTAGTCTTCCCATATTTTTTTACTCGAAATACAAAGGAGTAGTACCATGTTTACGCTGGAGGCAGAGATGTTTTTAATATTGTCTCTGTTTTTTCGTGGATTTTTTATTAATTATCTTGGAAGAATTTGGGGCATTTTGGCGAAGAATAGTTGCGGGGGATCGGGGATACAGGTACAATAGAAAGAAAGGAATCGGCAAACGATAAAAGCGTGCGAAAGGGGAAGAAGATGGATTTGATACGGAATAAAAAAGGCTGTTTGATGAAATAAAATATTATTGTGAAGAAAATAAACTGGATCAGAGGATGTTCCTTCGGCAGGAGATTCTTCGGGAGGATATAGAGAATCAGACAACCTCATCCAAGTGACCGACAGGGAGGGAAAAGTTACTCTTATTGAACTATAATCTCCATACCGATGATGACTGGAAGGATAATTCCGGTAACGGCAACGGGAACAACAAGGACAACTCCGGCAGTGGAAATAATGGAAACGGAAATTCCGGCAATAACGGCAATGGAAACGGCAACGGTAAGGGGAAGGGCAACAATAAGAAGAACAGCAAGTCCGGGGGCACGGATGATGCAGGCTACGGCAATGCAACCAATGCGGAGGAGAACAACAGCCAGAACCAGTGCGGCATTCTCTTCCCGCTACAGGAGGAAGTCAGCGCTACAGAGGCAGATCTGATCGCCCGGATCAAGACCACCGGTAAGGAAAAGAACTATGAGCTGATCGAGTACTTAAACGACGTCAACCGTGAGCATGCCGAGGTACTGGTCGAGCAGAACATCAATGGTAAGACGGATACCTCTTATATCTATGGGGCGGAGATAAACGGCGGATTCGACCGGATCTCCCTTGACCGGTTCGATGGCAGCACCGGATATTATCTCTATGATTCCAGGGGAAGCGTCTCTGGCATCACCAATGAAGAGGGACAGGTCTACCAGTCCTACCGTTACAGTGTCACCGGAGAGATCACTTTCGGTGCTCCGCAGTATGAGAACGAATACACCTACAACGGAGAATCCTACAATCCGAATATCGAGAGTCAGTATCTGAGGGCAAGGTACTACTGCGTGGTAACGGCGACCTTCCTCACCGAAGACAGCTACCTCGGCAGCCAGACAGAACCGCTGACACTCAACAGGTATAATTACTGCGTGAGCAGCTATCTGAATTATACGGATCCGAGCGGGAAATGGATATATGAAAAGGAACAGAATGAATTTGTGGTGAAATATATTCAGACATCCGCAAATGAAAAACAAAATAGGAAGATTGATTTTTATATTGCCAAAACATTTTTGAGTGCATTACATGAACTGAACTCTCCACAAGCATCTGTTGACTATGTATTATCGTTTGACTATAAGCATGATATGCCATATGCAAAAAGCATTATGTTAAAAGCATATAAACAAAATAGTAGTTATGCCTGTGAAATTTTTCATGTATCAATAGAACAACTTGAGGAGTTTGGATGGAAAGCTATAACAGGAGATAAACAAAATTATATCATAAAGTTCAACCGTACCTTGAATCAATATGGCATAACAAGCAAGGCAAGTATTACAATGCTTATGGCAACAATGGCGCATGAAAGCAATTTTGGACAAGACAATATTGAAGGAATGCAAAATGGAAAAGAATTGTTAACAAAAGATAATTGGAAAAGCTATATTAAAGATGTTGCAGGTAACTCAAACTTAGAATTTGATGACAGAGGTGTAGGATATATTCAATTAACTGGAAAACAAACGCAAGAAAATTTTTTAAAAGCCATTGGTAGAGATTGTGATATGGTGAACTTCGGAATGGACAAAGTTCATTATATTGCAAAATATTATAGCTTAGAGGCTGCTGCATGGTTTTGGGCAACTACGAATGTCGTAAAAACAGGTATGGGCAGTTTAAATGATTATGTTAATGCTAATGGAAATTCGGAGGCTATATTCCTCATTACACAGTATTATGTTAATGGATTTACTGCAACAGATAAAGATTTAGCAACAATAAGATTAGGAGGGGAGTATAAAATTAAAAATGATCAGCTGATAGTTGGAAACAACAGCAATCCATTACCAAAGAATTGGAGGGATCGAAGTGAAAAGTATGACAAAGCTTACGAGATATTTGGTAAATAAGTTTGTGGCTATACTTGTGTTGAGCTTATGTATTGCAGTATCGATAATAGGATGTTCATCGAACGAATCTGAGATTTATGAGGAAAGTCAGAAATCGGAAACCATTAATACATATGAAACTGAGGCGGAAGAAACAACAATAGAGGTTGACGATGCGCAAGAACCTCAGTTGTTGTCATGTTATGAATATGAGATTCAACAAAAGACATTTAATTTTTCGATAGATAACGGAGAGAGCTATCATATCCCATATGTCCAGATTCAAGGATGTCCGGATAAGAGGCTGCAGTGGAAAATTAATCACACCTTGTGGAAAGATGCCTGCTGGTTATTTGACTGCGCACAATTAGATATACATATATATGTCATTTGGGATGACGATGACCCTTATACGATTGCGGGAATATATCAGTATAAACAGTATCTTTCTGTTGTTTACGAAGGAACGGAGGATCGGCGTTTGCCTGGGAAGGTTATGTATGCTATTGTAGTGAATATGCTTACAGGGGAAAGAGTGCTCCTAAGCGATATGATAGGTAATACAGACAAATTTAAAAATATGTTGCTTCATTACTTTGATGGAGATGAGCGGGAACCCCGAATGTTTATATTAGAGGGAGATCCTGAGAGGATATTGCATTATGGATCAATGACGGAAGCGGAAATGATAGTTGACAGCAGAACCATGCAGGGAGAATATCCGGAGGATGATGACGGGCAGATAGATTCTGTGACATGGCTGTATGGAAATATATCTTTTTACATGTCGGATGATGGCTTTATTGTACTTCCTGAGGCAAAGTATTTTGAACCCTTAATATTTTCATGGGATGAAATGTCAGGAATTATAAATTGGAAATAATTGATACTGATGTAAAAAAGGCAAGGAAAAAAACTACGAACTGACTGAGTACTTAAACGATGTCAACCGTGAGCATGCCGAGGTACTGGTCGAGCAGAACATCAATGGCAGGACGGATACCTCTTATATCTACGGAGCGGAGATAAACGGCGGATTCGACCGGATCTCCCTTGACCGCTTCGATGGCAGCACCGGCTACTACCTCTACGATGCCAGAGGAAGTGTCTCCGGCATCACCAATGAAGAGGGACAGGTCTACCAGTCCTACCGCTACAGCGTCACCGGAGAGATCACATTCGGTGCTCCGCAGTATGAGAACGAATACACCTACAACGGAGAATCCTACAATCCGAATATCGAGAGTCAGTATCTGAGGGCAAGGTACTACTGCGTGGTAACGGCGACCTTCCTCACCGAAGACAGCTACCTCGGCAGCCAGACAGAACCGCTGACGCTTAACCGGTATAATTACTGCGTGAGCAGCTATCTGAATTATGCGGATCCGAGCGGAAACAGCGTAGAAATCAATATACCTCTTGAGGAATTTGAACAGGCGCAAACTTACGGAGATATATACCGATTACTAGAGAAATATATCATTATAGAAGCTCAGAGAATGGAAGCGGAGCATAATGCCAGAGAGCAGGAAATGTTAAATGGCATGCAACGCGATTATGATTCTGGTTTTATGAAAGCTATCATGGAACTGGAATCAGACATAGGAATTAGTGGTATCTATAATATTGTGGTGTCTCCGTTGCGTTATGCTTATCAGGGAAGCAGTGATCCGTATGGTGAAGCAATCCGTAACCGGAGACAGAATAGCCAAAACTTTTACGTAGGAGTAGCACAATTCGGGTTTGATATTGTGGATCCGATAACACATCCGGAGCTAATAACAGGTCGTATATACAGCGGAATGTTTGCTGTTACAAATGATCCGGGCATTCTGTTTCAAGATCAAATGGGACCTGCATTAGATGCATGGGATGCAGTATGGGCAGACGATGACCAAACACATTTTAATAAGACGGGATATTTGTTTGGTCAGATCTTGGCAGCGGTAGGGCTTGGATGTGCAAAAAGCTGTATAGATGAAGGCCTGGCAAATACTACGACACGGACAGGGGCAATAGAAGACCGTAAGGGTACTGTCTATGGTGTTGCGGAGAGTGGTAGTAAGAGTGGCTCAGGAAGCAAATTCCAAGAAATATTTGACCTAGCAGACAACTATACTTTAAGTGATGATACCTTTGACAATCATATACTCGATAGACATGGACCTAATTCTACATACGGAAACAAATCACATTTTAATGCAGATTTTGATATTAGAGATAGTATTGATAGTACATTGACAGGGGACAACTTCATTGTAGGTCCTAATACTGCTGGAAGAGAAGGTTATATTTTTGAACAAACATTTTCCAATCCAATAGGGACAAATAGCAAAGGGAAACCATTATATACTTTAAAAGTAGTTATTGATGAGGCTGGAAATGTAATTACTGCATTTCCTAAAAAGTAGGCAGGAGGTTGTTAAAATGAATTTTTATATAGGTAATTCAATAGATGAGATTGATGAACAAGATGTCAATGTAGAATTTAGTGATGAGTTGATTGATTTTATCTATAAGATGAGTGGACGAGTATCTTTTGATATGAGTAAATTGTATAAAATTGATCCTTATGATGATGTTGAAGTTTCTAAAAATGATTTGCCTCAAATAGTTGAAATATGCAAATCTATATTAGACTCAGCGTTACTTCAGGATTACGAGGAACCGGATGAAGGCAGACAAATGTTACAAGATTTATTAGAGATTATCCAAAAAGCGATGACAAGAGATTGCGGACTGGTTTCAATAGGAGATTGATAATTTCTTATTATCAATTAAAAAGACAACCCTTTACGAGTTGCCTTGATGACTAAATTTTGAAATTTTTTCGTGGATGTTTGGCAATAAGGATGTCACGCTGCTTTGACATAGCAACATGAGTATATATTTCTGTTATATTGATGGAACTATGACCAAGCATTTCCTGAATATAACGGATATCGACATCCGCCTCTAACAGACTGGTTGCGAAAGTGTGTCGAAACATATGAGGGGTGATGTGCAGATCAATCGCAGCAAGAGAGGTATATTTATTTATCATTCGCCGGACGGATTGATCGGACAAGGCTTTACCGGATGGACCTACAAAAAAATAATTACAGTTCTCGATTTCTGCGATAAACTCCTTTTTATATTCTTTCAGAATATGAATCACATCATAATTGCCAATCTGGATACGTCTCTGTTTAGAACCTTTTCCAAAGATAAGAATGATCCCATCATATAAATTTACATCATCATTTTTTAAAGTGCACAGTTCAGAGATTCTCATGCCCGTGGCAAATAGAAGTTCCGTGACAGCGGCATCTCTTAAGGTACTTCTTTTTTGATAATCGGTTTGGGCATGGTCACGTTGTCTGTAAATTGTGGTTAAAAATATTTCTACAGTATGCAGCGGTATTGTCTTGGGTAATATGACAGGCTCACGAAACCGTACCTGAATTTTGGAAAAAGGGTTTCGGTCGATCAATTCTTTATATTCAAGATAATGAAAAAAGGCTTTCAAAGAGGCAATTTTTCGCTTTACTGTTTTGGGCTTGTACTTTGTGTGAAGATTCCCGATATGATTTTCTAGTGTATCCGATGTGATTTTCGTAATGTCCGGGACGGAGGTCCATTCTGAAAATTGGTTTAAATCGATTCGATATGCTTTCAGCGTTTTTTCATCCAGACGTTTCTGGGCACCACAGTATTCCAAATAGTTTTCAATAAGTGTTTGTAAGTTATGCATCATTGAGAGCTCCTTTGTCTTTGTTTTATTTTCAAGCATATATGCAGGAGTCAGAGATTACAAATATTTATGCATTTTAAGCTGAAATTAGCTTATGGCACATGTTGTAATAGAATTTTTGACAGCTTTTTATGTATTTTAGGCAGATTTTGCTGCGTATTCCGCTTGAACGGAACAGCCTGCACGCTTCAGCGGGAAGGCTGTCCGCTCCAAACGGGAAGTTTTTAAGTTACACTGGATTACGCATGTTCTTGCCATTTAGTTCAAGGCGGAACGCCTTGTGAACCATTCTATCAAGACATGCATCTGCATAGGTGTTATCTGCAAACAGATCATACCAGGACTTAACCGGTAACTGAGATACGATGATGGTTGATTTTTGACTATCTCTACTGTCGATGACTTCAAAGAAGTCTCGACATTTATCCAGATCAAGATCCATCAATCCGAAGTCATCAATTACTAACAGATCCAAGCGTGCCATATGGTTGACATACTCCAGATAGGTACCTTTGATACGAGCCTGATCCATTTCGCTCATCATGGTGTTTGCCCTGATATACTTAACTGTCTTGAACTGCCTAATAGCAGCAACACACAATGCATTTGATAAATAAGATTTTCCGGCTCCTGTGGCTCCTGTAATAAGAAGGTTTCTTCCTTCGTCCAGCCATTTACAGGTAGCCAACTGTTCAATGGTCGCTGTATCCAACTGTCTGTCAGGCTCATAAATCGTATCATCAAAGGATGCCTGAGGATAACGAAGCGTTGCCTTTTTCAGAAACCGATTGAACTTTTTGTTGAATCGTAACTCCCATTCAAAGTTTACGATATTTGAAAACCTTGTAAAAAAGCTTGTAAGGTCGATATTCGGATTGAGAAGCTGTTCCTCATAAGCTTCTGCCATACCTGACATTTTCATCTGCTTTAGACGGTCAATGATGATCATTTCTTCAGCGGTTATCTTATCTGTATTCATAGTATTCACCTTTACTTGTAGAAGTCCTTTCCTCTGATATTTTCATGAGTAGGAAGAGATCTTCCTCCACCGGAATTGATGCTATTCACAACGGTTCCAAGGACTCGTTTAAAGTAGGAATACTTGCAGGCATGCATTTCTATGCATTTGCGTGAAGCTTCCTCGACAATACCGTGAGGAACTGCCTTACAGGAATGTAGGATGCCTGCGCAACTGTTATAAGCCTGTTCTTCGTGCTTTGCTGAACGTAACACTTGGTCAATCAGTTCAGCAGTATATTCGCCGTATGCAGAAGCCCAGCGGCGGTAATAAGCACCATCACGAGCGTTTACTTCCTTGTAGAAGAGATGCTCGGGCTTCATATGACTGTCATCTGTGATGTACTTCGGAAAGTCTTTATAAGACCGCTTATGCTTACAGATAAAGCGGTTGTTGCGGTCACAAATAAGAATCTCTGTAGGTGTAGCCTTTAGGATTGCAGGCTGTCCACGATATGTGTACAATACAGAGTAATAGTGGTCATCATACTCAAGATGATAGTTATCAGGAACTTTAAGAATGTATTTATAGTCGCATGTTGAATACTTATCGCCTGGCAGCGCTTTCATTTGCGGCTTGTCATACCTTAGGTAGGCATCCATTCGTGAACCAACTTTTTTCTGAAACTCGCGTCTGTTGATGTCCGCTATTATTTTTTGCGTCGCATCATTAAGTGCTTCGAGAGAGGTGTATATACCTTCTTTCAGCTTTTCAATCAGATGTGTTTCGAGATATCGTACATGGTTCTCGACAGATGGTTTGCCCTTTGGTTTTCTTGCCGGAGGCGGAAGTATTACTACGTTATAAAATTCTTCAAGATCCTGGTATGCGGTATTAAGGATAAGTTCATCCTTGGTATGCTTAATAACCGCAGTTTTGCAGTTGTCAGGGACAAGATACCTTGGAACTGCATCATAATAAGTAATGGCATTGATTGTTCCCTGCATAAAGCTTGGAAGCTTTTCATCAAGGAAACATTCGGCATAAACAAGACTGCTCACACCAAGCGTGGTGGTAAATACATGAACTTTCTTTACTTCTCCGGTATGCGGATCTACAAGAAGTTCCGGCTGGTCCCCAACCCAGTCGATATACATCTTCTCACCGGGGATGCGTTCGACAGCCATAGCAACCTTATCACCACCATAATTCTTTTCTATGAATCGGTTGAAGTATTCATAGAACTGGGAACTCTGATAACCATTAGGATGTTCGCTTTTATAGTCTAGCCAACAGTAAAACATATTTACCCGGCTTCCCTTAGCCATCATCCTTTCATAGTAGAGTTCAAAATCAGGCATCGGAATGTTATCCTTCCTGATATTCTTTGGAGGATAGATAAGTTCCTCCGCCTGTGAGGGCTCCAGTTTGAGGAAATCCTCCCAGGATAGACCGGACTCTTTATACCGGTTCATGATCAGGTCTATGCCACTGTTACCAATGCCATAGCGTTGGCGAATTGTCGGATATGAAACCTTGTTGTTGCGCAATCCGATTACGCCAATGATTGTGTTGTAGTTGTGCATCATCATAGCTCCTTTCGTATTGTTAACTACGAAAGAACTATATCATAAATATAAAACAATTCCCGTTCGGAGCGGAAAGGCTTCCCGAACGGGCGGAAAGACTTATCCCGTTTCAAGCGGAATTAGATTCCCGATGGAGCGGAATATGCAATTTTGCCAAATTTTCCATTAAAGTGACATTTTTTTCCCTTTAAAAGCATAGGGCGTTTGGAATGATAGAATTAAAAAGGGAAATGCACTGGGAGGAAAATGAAAATGAAAACTTTAAAACGCCATCTCACGGTGACGATCTGTTCTGCGGCTGTCCTTTTTCTTATAATACTTGTTATGATACAGTCTGTTGAAAAGAATAAAATAATGGGTGATCTCGGCCAGTTAAAACAAAGAAACATGGAATTGCAAAAAGCCTGCGATGAGCTTCAGAAGCAGATTGAACAGTATGAGAACAGCAATGCGGAGTTAGAGGAAGAGCTCATAAAAGAGAAAAGGACGGCAGCTGCTGGCTGGCAAACTTTTTATGGGGTATGGAATGTCTCATTATATGGTGAAGATGATTCTGTAACTAAGGCAGAAGCATATTGTGAATGTGTTGCTATGCACCATGATCGGATATGTGTAAACGGAAATGAGATATTAGAGGAACCGGTTTATGATATTGAGGTAAGGAAGAGTGAAGATGTAATAAGGGAACTGGAAACATTGGGGATGAATAGTGAAGAATTCAGAAAGTTTCTGCATACAGAATACTGTGTAGAAATGAACCTTGAGGCAAGCCAGCAGAGAACAGAATTTTATCCGGATGCAAAAGAGCTTGTTGAGAAGGCCAGATATTATGTCATTAGTGAAGATCTTATGATCTGTATTTGTTCCAGTGATAGAGAAAAAATATATATTTTCAATAGTTATATCAGGGAGTTTTATGAATAAGAAAAATGAACAATTGCCAGGAATTATAAAGATGGTCATTAGTGTGGAAATCATCGCTTTTGTGCTGCTTATGATATATTTTATCTTTCAGGATAGAGGTATCCATGAGATGATGAGTCAAAGGGAAGAGATGCAGTATACCTATGGGGAACTTCAGAAAGTCTATCGTGAGTATCAGGATTCTCTGGATAAAAATGAGCGCATGAAACAGTCACTGATCCAAAAAAGAGAGGATCAGAAAAGAAGAATACCGGATGGACTGCAGGTTATTTATGGCTCATGGATAATCACTCCTTATTATTCAGGAGGGAAAGTGGTGAAAGAGGAAAAAGATCAATGGGAAATGACCATAACCAGCGACAGTGTCCGAATAGGAGAACATGAGATTGGGAAGCCGGTGTTTTGTATGTCTGTAAGAAATAAATGGAATCTTATTTATCTTACTTTGGAAAGATATGGTATTTCAAGGGAGAAAGCCAAGGACCTCATACCAGAGGGATATTATGTAGAAATAAAGCTCGGACAGTCGGAATGTGAGGAGAATATATTATTATCAGAGGAAGAAGAACTGATGTGGAAAACGAAATATTATCTTGTAGATGAAGATACCATGTTTGGAGTTTCATCAGAAGAGAAAGACACAGTTTACTATTTACATAGAAGTAAATAATGTGGATATCAGATTTGGGAGAGGTTATGTGTAGCTTAAATAAGAAATGGATTTATACAGTAATAGGACTCCTATTGATTGGTGCCGGTATATTCTGTATAGGGATTCTGCAGACAAGAAAAACGGATGCTCTTCGTGATGACCCCATTTATGGGGACTGGAAAGTTACGCGTATTGTTACATATGAACCAATGTGGCGTTATGGACAGCAGTATTTAGGAAGTGAACTTGGAAGAACGATATCCATTACGCCGGACAGTATTTCAGACAGTAGGTTACTGGAAGAAGCGAAGTCGTTGGGACAGGTCATTTATGAATTTGAATATGATGATTATGACAGATATAAATGGGATCTGTCGGATAGAGAAGAAGTACGCAGATTTCAATTGAAACATCAACTGATCATATGGATGACAGGATTTTCTATAAATGAGATATATGAGTATACATTTTATGCCAAAGCAACTCCACCTGATTCTTATATCATGGATAAATTCGATATTTTAATGTTTGAACAAAATCACACATACTATTTATTAGCAAATTTCCCACTTGGGTATTATATTTTAGAGAGGGAGAAAACCCAGAAGAGTAAGGATATATCCGGAGAATGGATGATTGATTATCTGGTTAGTGAAAAGGAAGGAATTGTTAGACCAAATTTGGATTTTCTGGAAGAATATGGAAAGATCTATACCTTCGAAACTGGAAAAACTGCTGAAAATGGAAAGGGATTTCAAGCTTCTTATGTAACGCATAGGGAAAATCGGGTGGAATATGAGCAGGAGAATCATATTCCGGATGGACTGGGGATAAAGAACAGGGAAATTACATGGATTGAAGTAAAATCAGACGAACAGGATGCCTTGCGGATCATCCCAATTAACAGGCGGGAAGCGTTGATTGGTGTTCGGGAAAGATGGTATCACGCCCGAAAGTTTGAACAGAAGAAAGAATATGATCTATCTCCAGATAATTATTTTCAAGATTGCTGGAAACCGGTGCAACTGCTCTATATAGAAGATAAAGGAAAACAATGGACAAACTGGATGGATTGGCTATATGATGAGCCCTTACAACCTTATGGAATACAATTCTATGGGAGTATCTTTAATGAGTTAAAAATGTACCGATATACAGTTCCACAGATGGAAGAACAGATGATAATCCCACCGAATGTTCAGATGATGCTGGATACAGATAAGTCGTATTGGGTTGCATATCAGTATATAGATCGCTATCTGGAAATAAGAGATAGCTGGATGAAATTTATTATACTTGATGAACAGACCATGATTTGTGAATATGATGGACTTTGGTATTTAGTTGAGAAAAGTGATGTAAACATGAAGGAAATGGTGGATTATACGGTATGAAGAAAAGAATATGCAGGATATGTTTCGTGCTGTTTGGAGCAATGATAATAGTAGCTTTTCTGGCTTAAAGACAATTTGAGAAATTTAGCGAAAGCGTATTGGTGCAGGCAGGTGATTCGGAATCAGGAGCTGCTGTCGTGTATGAAAAAAGCCTTGCTTCAGTTGGATTTGGTATGATTATGCTTATTATTGCGGATTTTATTACTATGATAATGAAGAACCGATGGAAGTGCATGATTCACATTACTATCTTTCGAGGGATATGGAGACTGTAGAACCAATGTGGTGGAGATCTCATTACAAAACGGAGACAGAAAAGATAACAGATCACTGGTGGTTTTATGAAGTATGGGCTAAGCCATCACAACAAGTGAGGATGTAATGGTGGCACTTTCAGATGCACAGAAAAAAGCTAATGAGAAATATATAAAAAATAATTATAAGCAGGTAAAATTATCAATGCCAAATGCGGAAGCGGAGGCTTTGGAACGTTATTGTGAAATCAAAAATTTAACAAAAGTTGGGTTTATTAGGCAAGCCATTAAGGACAAAATGGATAGAGAACCATAAACACAATATATGGAAATGAAGAGAATGCAGAAACATGACATATGGATGAAAAATGTAAAGAAACAGTAATTTCATCCGAAAATTTAAAGGAGGTATGACCTATGACGGCAACTAGAAGAGAAGCTATTGAATTATTAGAACAAGTGCCAGAAGATAAGCTTGTATATGTTGTTCAGATTTTAAGAGCTGTTAATGGCTTAATAGGTGTACCAGAAAAGCAACATACAAAGAAGATTGATTTAGACCAGTTTGTTATGTCTACAACGGAGCGAGGCAGAAATGTAGATGAATATATGAAGGAGATGCGAGATAATGATAGGATTTAAAGCTATGGATGCTTTGCAGATATCGGCTGCTGTTGAATCACAAGGTGATGTTTTTTACAAATGATAAGCAGTTAAGACAAGAATGATCTTTTTAGAAAGGTTATCGGATGTGTTATCCGATTGCCCTCAGTATTGAAATGTTATAAGAATAGCATCCACACTTTAGGCGGTAGGGATGCTATTTCTTTTTGCTGTTGTGATTATCTATGTGAGATAGTATTGACAATACAACAAATTTGTTGTATATTTGAATTGAAAAAGAGAGGGCAAAAGATAATGAATCGAACATTTATTGAAGTACCAATGTTTACAAAGAAATGGCACGAACTAGGATTAACTGATGATGATTTAAGAAATCTGGAAAATGTACTGTTAAAAAATCCTAAAGATGGTGATGCTATTCAGGGTACGGGAGGATTAAGAAAAATCCGTATTCCAATGGAAAATAAAGGAAAAGGCAAGCGTGGTGGAGCGCGTGTTATATATGTAGATATTGAAATTAAAGAAATAATATATTTTATAAATGTATATACTAAAAATGAGAAAGATGATTTGAGCGAAGATGAAAAGAAAGCATTTAAGGCAATGATCAAAATTTTGAAGGAGGTGTAATCATGAGCAAATTCTTTGATGATACTATGCAAGGATTACTGGAAGCAGTTGCCATTGATAAAGGGGAAATTCCTTTAGTGGAAAAGGAAGATATGCCTGCACCTACGTTAATTGCATCGGAAAGAGAAAAAGAACTTATTCAGGAAGTTACCAAGTTGCGAAAAGAAAAAAATATTTCTCAAAATAAGTTAGCAGAACTGACTGGAAATAAGCAACAAGCGATATCTCGAATGGAAAAGAATGAGCATAGTCCATCTTTAAAGCTGTTTTGCAATATGGTAAATGCATTAGGATATGATATAAAATTAGTAAAGCAAAATGTTTAATAAATAAAGCACCAACGGAAAGAATCATATCTTTTTGAAGGTGCTTATTTTAATCCTGCTGCTTGTTGTGAATATTATGAACAGCCTTTTCAAGTTCTACATTATACCAACGGTTACGAATAATTTGCTGTTGTAAATCTGCAATACGTTTATTGGTGTAATGCTCCATTCAGGTCATAAGGAATGTTGGAGATCAAGCGTAGAAGAGAAAACACCGTTTGAAGAAGAGGAGCAGTAAAGATGGCATATGAAATTTCGATTAGCGAGAAAATTACATTAACTATTCAGGAAGCGGCTAAATTAAAGGACAAGTACACGCACATAGAACTTGACTAAAAAAATGCAACACAAAGAAGCTTATCTATGGTATAATATTTCATACTGTATTTAGGCTTCTTTTTTGAAAGGGGCTTATTATGGGAAAAGACTTAAAAGGTAAAGAACTGGGTGTGGATATCACACGGCAAAAAACGGTTTATATAATTCTATAAAAATCCTTATATTTATTATAAAAATGTAACACCAATTGTAACACCTGCATAATTCGTAGGCTTGAAAAGCTTGTAAAATCAATACTTTTAAAGGAGATAAGATAAATATGAAACTAGGAATCGTGGGATTACCTAATGTAGGAAAGAGTACATTATTCAATTCACTGACCAAGGCAGGTGCGGAATCTGCAAACTATCCGTTCTGTACCATTGATCCCAATGTGGGTGTGGTAGCCGTTCCGGACGAGCGTTTAAAGCTTTTGGGAGATCTGTATCATTCCAAAAAGGTAACTCCTGCTGTGATCGAATTTGTGGATATTGCAGGTCTTGTAAAGGGCGCTTCCAAGGGGGAAGGTCTTGGTAACCAGTTTTTAAGCAACATCCGTGAGGTGGATGCGATTGTGCATGTGGTACGCTGCTTTGAGGATCCGAATGTGGTACATGTTGACGGAAGCATTGATCCGCTCCGTGATATTGAGACGATCAACCTGGAACTGATTTTCTCTGATCTGGAAATCCTGGAACGAAGAATGGCAAAGACCGGTAAAGCGGCCAGAATGGACAAGTCTCTTGCCAAGGAAGCAGAACTTCTGGAAGAACTGATCGCACATCTGGAATCCGGCAAGATGGCTAAGAGTTATGTGACAGATGATGAAGACAAGCAGGCCATTTTAAAGAGTCTTAATCTTCTTACTTATAAACCGACCATCTACGCGGCCAATGTGGCAGAAGATGATCTGGCGGATGACGGCGCAGGCAATGCAGGCGTGCAGAAGGTACGTGAATTTGCAAAGGAAGACGGAAGTGAAGTATTCGTAATTTGTGCACAGATCGAACAGGAGATTGCAGAGCTGGACGATGATGAAAAGGCAATGTTCCTTGAGGATCTCGGATTAAAAGAATCCGGTCTGGAGAAACTGATTCGTGCAAGCTATTCTTTATTAGGCCTGATGAGCTTCCTGACGGCCGGAGAAGATGAAACCAGAGCATGGACCATTAAAATCGGAACAAAGGCTCCACAGGCTGCGGGTAAAATCCATACGGATTTTGAACGTGGATTTATTAAGGCTGAAGTGGTGAATTATAAGGATCTCTTAGAACAGGGATCTCTTGCAGCCGCAAGAGAAAAAGGACTTGTCGGAATGGAAGGTAAGGATTATGTGGTCAAAGACGGTGATGTAATCCTCTTCCGATTCAACGTATAATAGCAGTTCCGCCGTGCAGAAATGTTTGTTCCGAATAATATGGAGGAACGGTTAAGACATGTGCATGTGAATGGAAAGAAAGAGAGTGTACACAATATGATGGATCAGATGGAAATTGCATTCCCTAATCTGGGAATTGATCTGAAATATGTGCCAAAGGGATTTACCATTTTTGGAGACTTTACAATTGCCATTTACGGAATTTGTATTGCGGTCGCAGTGATCTGCGGGTACCTGATGGCAGCGAAGGTGGCAAAGAAGACCGGACAGAATCCGGATACCTATTTTGATTTTGCAATCTATGCGGTAATCCTTTCCATTATCGGAGCGCGAATCTATTATGTGATCTTCCAGTGGGATTACTATAAGAATCACCTGTTAAGTATCTTCAACCTGAGGGAAGGCGGACTTGCCATTTATGGGGGCGTGATTGTGGCTTTTATTACGGTCTTTGTATACAGTAAGATTAAGAAACTTAATCCGTTCCGCCTCATGGATACGGCATTGCCCGGACTGATCCTCGGACAGGCAATCGGCCGGTGGGGAAATTTCTTTAACCGTGAAGTGTTCGGTGAATATACCGATAATCTGCTTGCCATGCGGCTTCCGATCGAAATGGTGCGAAGTGGGGATATTTCCGAAAATCTGCGGAATCATATTATTGAAGGAACGAACTACATTCAGGTGCATCCGACCTATCTGTACGAAAGTCTCTGGTGTCTGATGGTTCTTGCGATTATGCTCATTTACTGGAAGCATAAGAGGTTCGAAGGAGAGATCGCCCTGATTTATCTTGGCGGCTATGGGCTTGGCCGGGCATGGATCGAAGGAATCCGTACCGACCAGCTTTACATTCACGGAACAACGATACCGGTTTCCCAGGTACTTGCGATTGTCCTGGTGGTCTTTTCCGTGGTCTGTGGTGTGGTGGTTCGCATCTGTTTAAAGAAGAAGGAAGAGACGAAAAAAAATTTTGTGGGGGAAGATCAGACCTGAAACACTATATCTAGTCGATGGGACGATACACCACACAATATAAGCAAAAATTGAAGAAAAATCCCGTATTTATGCGCCTTGTGAGACTCACAGGGCGCTATTTTTATGCTTGCAATCCCTACTTCAATAGGGTAGAATAGACCTAAAAGTGGTGGAAAGTGGTAGATAGTGTCAACCAAGTGGTAGAAAGTGGTGAATTGTATCAATGTTTATGGGTGAATACAATCATACAATTGATGCCAAAGGCAGACTGATCATTCCTTCCAAATTCCGTGAAAGTTTAGGCGATGAATTTGTAGTGACCAAGGGGATGGATGGCTGCCTGTTTGTGTATGACAACGAAGAGTGGAAGAAATTTGAAGAAAAGCTTCTCTCACTACCCATGATGGATAAACAGGTAAGACAATTTACCAGATATTTCCTGGCAGGCGCAGCCAGCGTGGAAGTGGACAAGCAGGGACGAATTTTAATCCCTTCGGTTTTACGGGAGTTTGCAGATATTACGAAGGACGCCGTTTTAGTCGGTGTAGGAAGCAGAATTGAAATCTGGAGCAGGGAACGCTGGGAAGGAACGGTTTCCTTTGAGGATATGGATGAGATTTCCAATCATATGTTTGAGCTTGGGATTGGAATCTAAAGGGGTTAACGAATGGAATTTAATCATACGTCAGTGCTGTTAAATGAATCAATCGAAGGCCTGAACATCAAGCCGGAAGGAATTTATGTGGATGGAACCTTAGGCGGGGCAGGACATGCCAGCGTGGTTGCAGGCAGACTTACCGGTAAGGGACGGCTCATCGGCATCGATCAGGATGAGGCAGCGATTGAGGCTGCCACTGCAAGATTGGAGCCATTTAAAGAGCATGTGACGATCGTTCGTGATAACTACCGGAACACACCGGCTGTTTTAAGGCAGCTACAGATTGACGGAATTGACGGAATGCTGCTGGATCTGGGAGTTTCCTCTTATCAGCTTGATAATGAAGAGAGGGGATTTTCCTACCGGTATGATACACCGCTCGATATGCGGATGGATCAGCGGAGCAGCTTTTCGGCAAGAGAGATTATTAATGAATACAGCGAGATGGAGCTGTTTCGGGTGATCCGTGATTATGGGGAGGACAAGTTCGCAAAGAACATCGCCAAGCACATCGTGGCAGCCAGGAAACAGAAACCAATCGAAACAACAGGAGAACTGAACGAAATCATTAAAGCAGCAATCCCTGCAAAGATGAGGGCAGAAGGGGGACATCCTTCCAAGCGTACCTTCCAGGCTATCCGCATCGAATGCAATCATGAACTGGAAGTGTTGAAGGATTCCTTAAATGAACTGATCGATCTTTTGAATCCGGGTGGGAGATTATGTATTATTACCTTTCATTCCTTAGAGGACAGGATCGTGAAAACCGCATTCCGGCAGGCAGCGAATCCCTGTACCTGTCCACCGAATTTTCCGGTATGTGTATGCGGAAAGGTGAGCAGGGGGACGGTGATTACCGGGAAGCCGATTTTACCCAGTGAAGAAGAAATGGAGTTAAACAGCAGAGCCAAAAGCGCGAAGCTTCGAATATTTGAAAAGTGTAATTAGGGAATGGAGGCATAACTTATGAGGGCTGATACAAGAACAACCAGGAAAACTGCATATCGGAACAGTATCTATGTGCAGGGAAATACAGCCAGAAGGCTTGAAGTACTGCCTCAGATTGAACAGCCACATCGTCGTGTCAGCGAGCAGACGCATCGTAACCGTGCGAGAGCACGCCGGATGAATATCGGCTATGTATTGTTTCTTGCAGTCGCTATGGTTGCTGCGGGAATGATTTTAACCATGTATCTGTCATTGCAGTCGGATATCACGAACAGCATTAAGAATATTTCCAGGCAGGAAAAGATTTTAAACGATTTAAGACTTGATAATGACGAGAATTATAGTAGAATAACAAGTAGTATTAATCTGGATGAAGTAAAACGGATTGCCATTCAGGAACTGGGGATGGGATATGCACAGGAAGGTCAGATCATCACATTTAATGGAGAAAGCAGTGATTATGTGAGGCAGACCGGTGAAATTCCCAACTAGTCTTTCAGATCATATAACAGGATATGGAAGCAGACGGCAGGCCGTAAGAGGTAGGAATTTGGCAAGACAGGCAAAGGGAAATCGATTTACAGTAAGAATGCAGAAGAAGCTGGTAGTGCTGTTTATGATAGTGCTGCTGGCTTTTGTGGGTTTAACCTATCGGTTATTTACCATCAGCAGAGATAATGGAGAGCGTTACAAGAAGCAGATTCTGTCGCAGCAGAAGTATGACAGTACGACCATTCCGTACAAAAGAGGATCCATTCTTGACCGGAACGGAAGCATTCTGGCTTCGAGCGAGAAGGTCTATAATGTCATACTGGATGCGGTAGCGGTATCAGAGAAGGAGGAATATCTGGAGCCGACCCTGGACGCCCTGCGGCAGGAGTTCGGGATTGATACGTCGGCAGTCCGGTCCTATATTGCAGAAAACGGTGATTCATCGCGTTATTATGTGCTGGCGAAGCGTCAGACCTATGAACAGATTGAAGGCTTTAAGGAATTACAGAATGCGGAAGATTCATTGGTTCAGGGGGTCTGGTTTGAGGAAGAATATCAGAGAATGTATCCGGGCAATACCCTTGCCTGTGATGTCATTGGTTTTACGACGAACGACAATATCGGATCCTATGGACTCGAAGAGTATTATAACGATGTGCTGACCGGAACTCCCGGACGGGAATACGGTTATATGAATTCCGATGCGAACGTGGAACGGACAACCATTGCGGCAGTAGACGGCAATAGCGTGCAGTCCACAATTGATGCCAACCTGCAGAGCATTGTAGAGAAATATCTGCTGAAATTTAACGAGGAATATAAGGACAACGCCCATGATGGAAATGGAGCGAATAATGTAGGCTGCATCATTATGGATGTCAATAATGGAGAGATTCTTGCCATGGCAAGCTATCCGACCTTTAACCTGAATGATGTGCGTAACACGGATGCTTTGCTTGGCATGCGGCTCCTTGATGAAAACGGGGAGAAAACCGAAGAATATATTAATGAAGAAAATGTCGGAACGTTAGAGGGCGATCAGCTTTACCAGAACCTCAATGCCTTATGGAAGAACTTCTGTATTAACGATACGTATGAACCGGGCTCTGTTTCCAAGCCCTTTACCGTAGCGGCCGGGATTGAAAGTGGTGCAATTACCGGAAATGAAACCTATAACTGTGAAGGACTCCTTGAAGTCGGAGGTCACAAGATCCGCTGTCATAACCGTTACGGTGACGGACTTCTTACCGTGTCGGAAGGAATAGAGCGGTCCTGCAACGTGGTTATGATGTATGTTGCCAAGGCCATGGGCGTAGATACCTTTACGAAGTTCCAGCATATTTTTAATCTGGGATTAAAAACGAATATTGATCTGGCAGGAGAGGCACGTACCGCAAGCCTTATTTTTACCAGTGATACAATGGGCTCTGCGGATCTTGCGACGAACAGCTTCGGGCAGTCCTATAACTGTACCATGATTCAGATGATCAGTGGATTCAGTTCCCTGATTAACGGCGGATATTATTATGAGCCGCATATGGTAAAAAAGATCATCAGCCCCTCGGGAGCAACCGTACAGAATATGGAGCCCCGTGTGCTGAAGCAGACGGTTTCCGAGGAAACCTCGGAAAAGATCCGTGAGATGTGTAATACCGTTGTGACCGGAGAATACGGAACCGGTAAAACTGCCCGTCCGGCAGGTTACATGATCGGTGGTAAAACAGGAACTGCCGAAACGCTTCCCCGAGGCAACCACCAGTATGTGGTTTCCTTTATGGGATATGCTCCTGCAGACAATCCGCAGATTGCGATTTATGTGGTTGTGGATCGTCCGAACGTGGCAACACAGGACGATGCGAAGTATGCAACCCGTATTGTGCGGAGCATTCTTACAGAGGCACTTCCTTATCTTGGTATTTTTATGACAGAGGAACTGACCGACAAGGAACGGGAAGAATTGGAGCAGCTTCAGATTGAGATCCGGACTCCGGTTGTTTCGGAAGAAGATACGACAGCCGAAGGAGAGGATGGAGAAAATACCGGAGACACCACGGCAGAAGGGGATGGAACCACGGAAGAAACGCCACGGAATGAACCGTGGAAGGATTTCCCAATTGATCCGGCAACCGGCTATGCAGTGGATCCGAATACCGGCGCTTATGTCGATCCGGTAACGGGTGCAGTGTACGGGGAAAGCTTTGAAGGCGGCGAAGCCGAGGGTGAAACCGGAGAGGATACCACGGAAGATACAGCAGGAGATACCGGAACAGAAAGAACCGGAACAGAAAGAACCGGAACAGAGAACACCGGGCAGGACACCACAGCAGGGACGCAATAGAAGCCTGGTGACTATTTGGCAATACAAAGGCATAACCTCATAGGAAGGGTAATAAATTATAACAATACCTTTTCTGTGAGGTTTTTTATGCAGAAAAATAAGACCTTTCACCGCAAAAAGATCGTGACCTTTTTCTTTGGGTGTGTTGTGCTTATGTGTATGCTTATGGTGCGGCTTGGCTATCTCATGGTGAATTGTTCGGAATATTATATGGAAAAAGCGCAGCAATTACATGAAAGGGAACGAATGATCAAGGCTGCAAGAGGGAGGATTCTCGATGCCAATGGAACGGTGCTTGCAGATAACAAAACGGTCTGTACGGTCTCCGTGATTCATAACCAGATCAGGGAACCGGATGAAATCGTAGAGGTACTAAGCCGGGAGCTTGACCTGTCTGAGGAATATGTCCGTAAGCGGGTACAGAAGTATTCCTCAATTGAAAAGATAAAAAGCAATGTGGAAAAGGAAACCGGAGACCGGATCAGGAGCTATGATCTTGCCGGGGTAAAGGTGGATGAGGATTATAAGAGGTATTATCCATATGATACGCTGGCCTCCAAGGTGCTGGGCTTTACCGGCGGAGATAATCAGGGAATTATCGGTCTGGAAGTGAAATATGAGGAGGTATTGAAGGGAACGGAGGGAACGATTCTTACCGTGACCGATGCAAGGGGCGTGGAGCTTGCAACCGGGGGAGAAGAACGTGTGGAGCCCATACCGGGGAAGGATCTGTATATCAGCATGGACCGGAATATCCAGAGCTATGCGACCCAGCTTGCCAGGCAGGTGATGGAAACAAAAGAAGCAGAGAGGGTATCGATCATTGTCATCAATCCCAGGAACGGAGAGCTTTATGCGATGGTGGATGTCCCGGAATTCGATCTGAATCATCCGTATGATCTGGGAGAGGCAGGAGAAGGAGTGAGTGAAGAACAAAAACAGGAGCTGCTGAATCAGATGTGGCGTAACGGCTGTATCAGTGATACCTATGAACCGGGCTCCACCTTCAAGGTCATTACGGCATCGGCAGGGCTGGAGGAGGGTGTGGTAACACCGGAATCCACCTTTCACTGTCCGGGATACATCATGGTGGAGGACCGCCGGATCCGCTGCCATAAGATTGCCGGACACGGAACCCAGACGTTTGTTGAGGCAACGATGAATTCTTGTAACCAAGTATTTTGTTTCTGCGTCTTTTTTAAGATTAGGTAGGAAGTAAGGAAACAGGGGGAAAAGGGGAAAATTAAGAAAGCCTAGTAACAATATAAAAATCCAACCAAATCAATAAAGTAAGCAGGGTGTGAAAAAATACGCATCCTGCTTTTTCTGTGCACTATCACTTCCCCCAGTAATTATCTTTGGCTACTCCCCCTAATGACACCCCATTTCCCCAGCGTTAAGGTATTAAATGTAAGGAGGACAAAGAAAAATAAAGAGTCTCCGAAAATAAAATATTTAGTACCAGAGGGTACAGAAAGAAGAGGTAGAAATTATGTGTAGAAAGTTAATTGTGGTTAATGAGCTGTATTTAGGAGCACGTCAGTTAGGATGGGAAGCATATTCACTTCCTAAGGGAGAAATTGTTGAGTTCACGGATAAGCAGTTAAGAAATCTTATCCTCACTGGGAAAGAAGAGGTATATGGTTTAGCGATATCCGAAGAAACAGGGGAATTGATTCCGGATACAGAAAATTTTTATTGTAGGAACTGGATGGTAAAAAGTCACATCAATTCCCTGATTCCCAAGTTTGAAAATGATAGTTTAGTAAACCTGTTTTACATTGTCACAGGCACTCACAAGGAAAAGGGAACTCAGTTATATGATGTGATTTCTTCCCGATATGAGAGAACGAGTTTTAGTGAAGAGAGAATCAAAGCATTGTATGAGATGGGAATTATCAGTGGTGGTTTAAAGATTGAGGGAAACAACTTGAAGGTAGCACCCTTAGAAAAGCAGTCCACCACAGAAACCCAGACAGAATCAAAAGAGAAAAAGGAGATGGCATCCTAAGGGATGTCATTTCTTATGAAGGGAGTAACCCACAATGGAATATGAGTATATCATGCAGTTATTAGCGAACCAAACAGTATTTAATATTACTTGTATCGTGTTTATCATAAGTAACATAATTTGGATATCGAAGCAGTTCCTTTCCTTAGGATGGAAAGTCATTCAGAAAATAATCCAATACAACGAGTAAAAGCAACACTCCCTCCTAAAAGAGGGGGAGTTGACAATTTAATAATTGATGATATTATTAATCAAAAAATAAATATCATATTTGAAAAGGAGAAAAATGTATGGAAATGGAAACGTTTGATAAAGTATATTATTCAAGTATTTTAATAGCAGTGGCGATTATATTGTTTATTGTGGTTATAAATATTATTGCATATAAAATTCGAAAATTGAGAACTGATATATTACAGAAAAACAATAAAATAAATGTTTGGTATAATAATAATTTGGTTGAGGAGTTGTATAAGAAATCCCAATCATTAGGAAAGAAAAAATATGACTATGATAAGTTGGAAAATTATTATCAAATTATAAAAAAACATTCAGAAAAACCAGATTTGATAGAACATGCGATTGATATTTTAAATGGAGCATTGAATGACCAAAAGGTCATGGGAATTATTATTTCAATTATTAATGCAATTGTTTCAGCATTGATAGCTATAGTTTCGCCTTTGTATTGTAACACTATGTTCTATGAGTATGGAGAAGATGCAATTGAGCTAAGTCAGAAGGTAATTGAGAATGGTTTGTTAATGGCATTTGTTATTTTTGTTGTAATATTTGTTTATAGGTATTATGAAAAGAGAACTGAGGTTAACTATTTAGTCGATATATTGAAAAGAGCTAAGGAAAGTGTTGAGCAGCAGAGTAAAAATATAGAACAATCCGAAAATTTGGAATTGAACAGTATGGAGATAAAGAGTAACCTAACTAAGAAAAAACAAAAACATAAAATATCATTTTCGATTTCTATACGGTAATTTGTTAAGCAATCCTGTCACAGGGATTGCTTTTTTCTTGCCTGTTATTACCAGTATTTCAAAAAGTATGATTTAGAAATGAAATATTTCAAAATAGGGAAATTGGATATATGACACAGGGAAAAAAGGTAGGAAAGTGGTATGTCAAAAAGTAGGATTTTTGACATATTTCATGTGACACAGATGTTGTGGAGCAATGGATAAAGGGCAATAGTCGTTTTTACTGTTTGCGATATCCACAGGCTTATCAATCATTAGGGGATAGATTTTATTTTAAAGTTGAGTGCTTAGAAGGAGGTTGTACACTATGATTACCTATGCGTACGAGAGAGTATCAAGCAAAGAACAAAATTTAGAGCGTCAGGACACAGCCATAAAAACGTTCAGACCTGATATTCCGGAAGCGAATATATTCAGGGATAAGATGACAGGAAAAACCTTTGACAGAGAAGGGTATAATGCAATGAAAGTGATTCTTGCACATGTAGCGAAAGCCAATGAAAACAGTGAGATGGTGGAGGTTGTTTTTGAAGAAATGGATCGGTTGGGGAGAGATAAGGAAAGTATCAAGAAAGAATTACAATGGTACAAGGAGCATGGGATATATACCAGAATTTTGGAAATCCCTACAACGCTAGTAGATATAAGTCAGGAAAATAAATGGGTCATGGATATGGTATCAAACCTGCTAATTGAGGTATATTCCACAATGGCGCAACAGGAACTTGAAAAACGAGCCAAGAGACAGGCAGAGGGAATTATTGAAGCACAGAAAAAGGGTGTGCAGTTTGGGAGAAAGGCTATCTATGTCAATGAAATTCAGTTCCATACAGTTTATTACCAATGGAAATCCCATGAGATAACAGCCAAGCAAGCCATGACAAAGTTAAACCTAAAACCCAACACTTTTTACCGAAGGATAAAGGAGTATGAGACACAGATTTCCAATTCTGAAAGCACTCCGATTGTAAAGTGATTACCACAATCGTGTAGCACTATGAAAAAAACTTGTAGCGTTCCAGAGGCATTAGAAAATTTCCTGCAATAATCAAGAAATAGAATCCCAGACAAACAAATGAAAGAAAGGAGTTTTCCAATTTCCCCGACAGATGAACAAAATTATCCTGCATTACTCTTTTTCGTAAGAATACATAGGGGTAAAAATTAAAGGTAGCATGGTAGTTTAAAAAAATTGGATAAAATTTGGAAGAGTTTAGAGTCCGATTTTTCAGTAGAAAGCAACCAGAAATTTTCAAAGTCCGATACATACAGAAAGTCCTTGACGCCCCTGATTTCCAGCGTTACATTCCAATCCCATTAAAAAAGCAATGGGAGAAAGAGAGGAAAAGGGATGGAAACAGAGAATCAGAAAAACCAAGCATTTCAAGTCAACACAACACTACAAAAGGAACAAATCATTCAAAAAATCCAAGAAGCACGAAGTATAGTAATTTTACTAGAAGCGAGTTTAGAGATGTTGCAGGATGACAGGATAGAAACAGATGCCCTCAAAGTGGTACGTGAGAAGTTATCAGAAGTCACCCAGTTATTAAGATAAGCTATATAAAAACTTTTGGAGTAATCGTTTTTGTTCAGCTGATAACATGGAAATGTTTAGGGAAGTAGCTTCATGTTTAGAATCAAATCCAAGTAAATAATCAGTGGAGCAGTGATATAACCTAGCTAAAGCCACTAATTTTTCCAGACTGGGTGTGCGTTCGCCACTTTCATAATTGGAGATAACAGAATAGGAGACATCTAATATTCTGGCAACTTCCTTTTGAGAAAGATTTTGTGAAGTTCTAAGTTCCTGTAAGCGTTCTCCTAATCCCTGAATCATGTTAAGCACCTCCAATACCTTAATTGTAAATATTATTATTTCTCTTTAGGCAAAGATTTAATCATGCTAAGAGCATTGATAACTTTGCTCAAAGATGATATAATTTTTTACAACATCAACTAAGGGGAGGGATAACAGTATGGGTATAGAACAGTTATCAGAAAAAGAACAGGATTTACTTATTTTAATCATGGTAAAGGAAGTCATTGCTTATGCAGAGGAAAACAATAAAACCTTTGAAGAAGTATTAAATGAGGATGTTTTCCCGAATCATGCAAGCACAGAATTTTCAGAAACAGTATGTAAGGGAATAGAGAGTTTAAAGGTTAAGGGATACATAACTGGGGAGATAGAACTGGAGTATGAGGAAGAAATCAACCCGGAAACCTTTGAAGAAACTAAGTTAGATTCGATAGATTTTGTGAACTGTACATTTGAAAATATCAGTATAACCATGAAGGGAAAAGCATATATTTGTGCTGATACATTCAAAGAATCAGGGAAAGCATTCTATGAAAAATCAAAACCAGTAATAAAACAGATTGCAAGCACAGCACTTCAAGTCATGGTGGAGCAGGTAGTGGTATCAGGAATGAAAGCAGTAGGTTTTTCTGTATAAGCGTCAAATACTACATTATTCTAAGTAAAAATAAAATTTAATATTTTATTTATTTAAGTTTAGGGGGCATCGGTTCGGATGCCCTCGTTCATTATTCGAAACAATGAAATTTATAGGAGGAGCATGTTATGTCAGGAAAATTCATGTCAGTAAAAAGGGTTATTGTTCCTACAATTACAATGTTAATCATTGCATCACAGCTTATGGGATGTTCATCGGTTTCACAGTCAGAAATGTTACAGATGATAAATCAGGGTGATGCCATAGAGATTGAGGTGGCTGTGCCCCTCAATCAAGAGCAGGGCACAGAGAAAACTGTAGAATGGACACAGTTAGACCAGTTGACTTCACAGCCAGAACTTAGAAGTTCCATGGAAAATATATTTAAGATTGTAGCGTTTGGGGATAACAGTAAGAATGGTGTATTTTACGTCAACTTGGATGGAGAACAGGATGGAAATAACACCTTATACAATGTATTTGCAAACAACAAGTTTAGAGAGGGTTACTGGAATAATGTAGCAGTCCAGAGAGAACTTGCACAGGCATCGGCTGAAAATTATGCAGATATAGATTATGAAGAAGGAAATTATAAAAGAGCGATGTTAGCAGGAATTAATGGTTACTTTAACATTCTCAATGATTCTGAAACAGGCTTTGTAAATATGGATAGCACCATTACCCGATTGGAAGCTATGTCAGCACTATTCAAAGCAGAGAATCCTGTTACAGACACATTGTCAGAGGATAGTGAGTTCAGAGAAGCGGTTGACGCTGGCAATACAAATGAATATACGATATTTGCAAGTAATTTATCAGAACAGAGTTATTTAGATATCAGCAGTGGTTCTTTAGATAGCCATACAGCGAATGGAACAATTACACGTGGCGAATTAGTTTATATGATAGTTCAGGAGTATTTCAAAACAGAGTATGATAATGTAGATATCAAGGGAGAGTGTTATGCAGACACAGTAAATGGTGGAAATATTGCAGTCGCTCAGAAGTTTATTGAGGGAGAAAACAAGAAGGAACACTGGCAGTCTTACGAATTATCTTATGCACTTCAAAATCCAGATAAGGGTTGTCCTGAAAGGATGTATAAAGCGTTATTAGTAGCAAATGAGAAGGAAATTATTGTTGATAAGGATAGCAGGTGGGAAGAGGGAGCCACAAAGGAAGATTTATTAGAGATGCTCACAAATGCGTACTTAGCATTACCAAGTCAGGTATCAGCAGAGCGAGGTACAGGCGAAGCCCCAGTCCAATCCGAAGCCCCCACCACAGAACTTGAAGAAACAGATGACAGTAATGTTTCAGACATGTATGTCGAGATAGAAACACCAGAGGAAGCAGAATATCAAGATTATTTAGAGAGCCAAGAAGCACTAGAAGATAAGACAGAAGATGATTTGGTACAGTCTGATATAGTAACACTAGATAAAACCATGTATGCTAAGGGTTCAGTAAATACACGTTCGGGTCCATCTACGGATTATGAAAAATTAGGTGGTTTAACCACAAATCAAGAGGTTCATGTCACAGGACAATCAAAGGAAACAGGGTGGTATGAAATAGAAATCAATGGTTCTAAGCAATATGTATCTGATAAATATTTAAGTGATACAAAAATGCAAGTAACAAAACCAAGCACTACAAATAATAATCAGACTTCAGCAACATCTGCACCGAGTGATAATTCATCAACTCCAGAACAAACGCCTTCCAATCTCCAACCTACAATCATAAATGGACAAACAGATGCCAGTCAGCTTGACTGGAGTGGAACATTTAATTGGGGGCAAGGTGATTATTCAAGTGGAGCAGGTATACATGCAGACTAAATTTAAAGATAATTTTTAAAAATGAAAATAACATCAGTTCATTTAATATATGAAATTATCAACTATACAAATCGATTATTCCCTTTTCAGAATTGCATTGACGATTCTCTTAATAAGTGATAATCTAAGAATATAAAAAGAGCGTTACCGTAAAGAAACGGTTCGCCCAAGTTAATAGTTACTCATTAAAAAAGCAACCTATTCCTTTGGTCGAGGGCGGTTGCTTTTTTGATGTTTATCTTTTCTGCAAGTCTGAATGATACTGACAAGCGTAACAATTATGCTGATAACTGTTACAACAATACCAATGACACTCACAGTAATTTCTGGCATCAAATTATGTACCTTTCGTTATATTTTCCATTTGTACCACCTCCTAAAATACAGGAAGCTCTCAAAATGTCAAACATTTTGGCGAGAGGCGAACCACTACCCGTTTGAGTAACGCTCATTCTTATATGATACACTAAGATGGGATTGAAGTAAACAGAATTATAATAAGAAACATATAAAATACAAAACATGCATCTGTAAAGTTTATCAGGCAATTTCAAATTAGAATTGCCTGATTTTTTACTTATTAATCAAAGGGAGAATAAAAAATAATTTTTTATTTTACATGAAGAAAGAAGGAGGAAAAGCACCCATGAATTTTCATAGAACCCTTAAAAAGATAAAAAGTAACCTGCTATCCCTATTCCTAGCAATAGCAGTATCTCTTACAACACTTCCTTATATAACCGAACCCATACCAGTGCAAGCGGCTGAGGGTAATGGTACAGATGATGATTCTGGAGACCCAACACAAACAAAAGCAGGCTGGCCATCTGCGAGTAAAACAGGGTGGTTAGTTTATTTAGTAGAGAATAAAAGTGATACAGTAGTTTCCGATGTAGTAGCTCTAACCTGTGGTGGTACACCACAAGGAACAATGTATTTATCAACACGTATAGGTAACATGTTACCATCAAGAACAGGAGGAGTGGTGGCATGGACACCAGCAACTCCGTATGATACAAGTGGAAGTCCCAATGGAACGAAAATCAAGAATTGGATGCTGAAAGATAACGGAAGAGGTACAGAAAATTGGTTTCAAGTCGTAACAGACTTATGGGGTGAACAAAAAGCCATTGACATGGCAGCAAATGATTATTCCTTAATTATGGAACCTTTTTACTGGGCAAACATAGGGAAAGGTTGGGTATGTGCCAATGCTAAAGGCTGGGGGCAATATTTATCAGCTACTTATGGTAGGGAGAACAAAGGTCCATCATTCACTTCGAGATACACAAATGGAGTATTTGCACATTGTGCTAAGTTCGAGTTTGATAAATGGGGTCTAACACATTATGAAGGTGGTAGCAGATTATTAAACTGGGAAATGGAATATTATGCAGTGGGAATAATGTCAATAACACCAAGGACTAAATATCAGACCACCTGTGATGAACCCCTCCAACCAGCCTGTCACCCTGCTCCGTCTGAATCCCAAGGCAAAACCCAAATCGTCAAGAATTACAGGACACTCCTTCCAGACAATACTTATACCGAAGATGGTTGTTTTAAAACCCAGAATGTAAGTAACAAAATAATAATAGAGGAAGAGGAGGAGTATAAAGTAGTAGGCTGGGTAACCACGAATGCCACCACCTATCCGATCGCTTCAATCACAACCAACACTCATAGGGTGTTATTTTTTTGCATAGATAACAAATCCCAACACCCATTAATCTAAAATTTTTCTAGCAACTTTCATATCGCCGAACAATTCAGGAAACCCCTTTCTACTCATATATTGAGAGATGAAACTGGAGAATTCAGGGTCATCCTCAAAGGAAATAGTATATAAGTGTTTAGGTTTTTCGGAATCTACTTCACTATGAATCAAATCAGACAAGTATTTATAAGCATCATCCATTTCATTTTCATTCCAACTTTTCAGAACAACCTTATCCTTTAACCCATGGGAACGCAGATAACCATTTCTACCTTGCGCATCTTCCTTAGGATTATCCTGCATATTCTTAACACAATAGTCTACCCTTGTAGAAAAATCATCCCAATCATAGAGAGTTCTGGTATGAGCAATCCCTCTTTTCCATAAATCCCTAACTTCTTTGAGTTCAGCAGTAGAATTTTCAGGAAGATTAATGAGGACATGGTAATGCCAGTTTCCATTCTTTTGTTTTGCGAATACCCCAAGATAAAGCAAATCATCATACAACTTTCGTAGTTCATACATATATTTTTTAAAACACCGATGGCAGTAATCTAAATCCTTACACTTAGAACTCTTTCTTTCATCGAAAGTCAACGTAAGTAGATAGCAGTTGGGAGCATTAAAGTTTATATACGCAAGGGTTTTAAAAGTATTTGCACGGATTTTTCTTCTAAGTTTATAGTTATTAAATTTAGTTTCTTTCTTTTTCTCCTCATCCACACTTCCTTCATTTTCCAAATCATCCATATTCAAAGGAGGAGCAGAGAGATTAGAAGAGTGTTTACCAAAGCTATCATGGAATTTCTTAGAGAAATCCTTATCTACATTATTCCATATAGTAATCCGAGTACTTCTGGGAGTAATTTCCAGTTTAAATTCATCACTCATTATTTACATTCCCCATTCTTTATGAAAATCTATTATTCCTATGAGTTTATTCTACCATAACACACCATTTTCTCAATCCAAACCTCCCCCAAACAGGTACTAACTCATATTATTTTTTATATTAAAAGCATTCCCCTGAAGCATGGTGAGGAAATATATTCAACCACCAATAAGTGCATGCTAAAAGTGAACGAAATGGAGAAAAGAAATTACTACAATGGGAAATAGGGTGCAAAGTAAAAATACCTGACAGGGAAAACAGCCTAAAAAAGAAGAGGGAGAAAAATTGATTTTAAAGGAGGAAGGAAAAATGGATCAGGAGCTTATCAAAGTTCTTAAGAGGCTGGGAGCACAGTTAGTAACCCAACAGGCTATGCTTGTGAAAATGGAGAAAACACTTAAGTGTTTAACAATGACTCCACAGGGAGCAGTTCGCATTGTACCCTTTGGAGTAAAGGACATCACCACGGCACAGTTGGTAGATGCCTACCACAGGGGTATGAACCTTGAACAACTTACTGCTCTGGCGAATGGAAAATATACCCCGGAGCAGATAAAAATTAAAATAGTCAAAGCGGGAGGTGTTTAAATGTTAGCAGTAAAATTTAACAACAAAGAGATTCCCAATTCAGGCATCATTTGTTGTCTGGATTCCAGTGATGAGGGAGTTTCGTTTATAGATATCCTGCATGAGTCCAAGATAAGGGATGTAAGTGGAAAAATCAGAATCAATGGAGAAGAGATACCAGATGCTTACCTTTCCCTAGATACAAACAAGAACCTATTAGAGTACAACACTCCCGAAGAACCATGGGAGTCCTTGGATATAAGAAAGTTATATATAGAAATCAATATCTATGGAGAGGTCAATCCAGAGTAAGGATAGTATCATCATCACTCAAAGCCTTGTAGCAGTTCCCCTGTTGCAAGGCTTTTCTTATGTTCAGAAAATTCCCGAAAAGACCAAGGTAAGAAGTAACCGAGATTTTGGGATAGGGGTAGTTTAATAAAATTTTCTTAAAACGATAGAAAAAGGAATAGGAAACAAAGAATTTCAGAAAAAATAAGAGAGAGTGAAAGAAAATAATGTATGTCCGAAGCAACCCAATTTCTTATCCATTTCCCGAACAAGTTTGCAAAATCTCCCAAGCACTCACATTTTTTATTCAGCAGTAAATTTCCCCAAAAAGAATACTATCAACTAACGAAACCAATTTCCCTATCCTGCTATTTTCCTATGAATAGCAGCTGTCAGAAAGCCCAGATAGGAAAACCTCAAGTGACGTATCAGGGTAGCGTGAGGCGTTTTGGAAAATGTAAGCGTGTTTGGAACAAGTTAGTAGGAGTTTTGCTACATCCCCTAGGAACTTAAAAATGGGGGATAAAGATTAGAAATTTTTATAGCAAGGGATAGGAAAAATGAGAAGGGGAGAAAGGAGGTTTATCCTCCTAGCGTCCCCCTCAACCACTCACATCATTATAATTCCCCCTCATAACATACCCTTTCCCTATGGAAACAGTACCTCACACCCCAAGGAGTTTGAAAAACTTTCCCATAACATCACAAAAACACCCGACACGTCCCCTTAATCAACCAACCTCTTTAACTGGATACTTTTTATCTATAGTCAACCAGACTTAATAAAGTTGAGGTAATACATCGTTAAAAATTTAACAAATGCATATTGATTTGGAACTAAAGTAGGGAAATCAGTAAAAAAGTCTTGCATTTTGTGTTTGTCAGCGTTCCAATGACATACACTGTAAAAACCTCGTCTGGAGGATTAGATGGAAAGAACATCTAAATTATCAAAGAACAGGGTAGTAACAGTGAAGAATGAGGGAGCAATTATAGGAGGGATTATACGATTGCTTTATCAGAATAACAGTTTAACAGAAGAGGAGTTCATAAACATTATGAGCCAAGTAAACACAGAGAGAAAAAGTCAGGAGGACAAAAGCGTATGAGTGAACTAGCGAATTTCCCACCCGAAACAAGGGTGGGAATCTATAACAGAGTTTCTACCGAGAAGCAAGTGCAGTTAGAAGCCTTGGATAAGCAGGTAGAGTACACAAGAAAACTGGTTTTGGAGAATCACTTAACCTTAGTGAATCAGTATGTAGAACCAGAGTCGGGTACGGAGGCAGAGCACAGATATGAATATCAACGTATGCTGAAAGATATTCAGGCAGACAGATTGGATTTAGTTGTCGTGAAGTGTTCAGACCGATTATGTAGAAGTCAGGTGGAATGGCATAACTTTATCAAGCTGATATTGCATAAAAATGTGAGTTTATACTTCTATCTTGATGACCATATCTATCAACATGATAAGGATGATTTACTTTATTCCATGCAAGCGATTGTAGATGCGGAGCAAAGTAAAGTAACATCTAAGAAAATCAGGGATATTCACAGTAACCGACAAATCTATGCAGAGGGTCAAAAGGCTTTAAATATTACCAGACCTATATTGGGGTGGGATAGGAAAGTAGAATTGATTGATGAGCGTAATAAAAGGGTTTGGTGGGAAGTAAATGAGAAAGAAGCCAGTGAGATTCGATATGCAATGTCACTGGTGGAAAATGGAGTAGGCTTTTACCGATTAGCTAATATCATGTTTGAACGAGGGGTATTAAGTAAAGGTACGAATGGAACGAAACAGCGTCAACCTGATAGAATCAGTGCTACGGCATGGAGAAATATCATCACATCCCCCTTATTGCATGGTGATTGCATTGTACATAAAACAGCATTAAATTTTTACACTAAGAAATCAATCAAGTTATCCGAAAAAGATTGGATATACAAGGAGAATGTGATTCCTCCCATTGTCAGCAGGGAATATCATCAACAGGTTTTGGATTGTCTGCAAAGCAGGACTTACAAAGTGGAGTGTGACAAATCCATGATTGGAAGGCATCGTTGGAGTAACAAAATATATTGTAAGAAATGTCATAAGCAGTTTTACAGAAATAGTATCGCAACAGATTATGGTAAAAAGATGGCGGTATGGAAATGCTCAAATCAGTTTACCATGAGTCGGAAAGTCTGTGATACCATATCCGTAAACGAGACAACCTTAGAGGAACAGTTGGAGGATTCATTCAAAAAGAAGTATGGAGAAGTGTTCCATATTTCCAGTGACCTGATAGAGAAAACAATGCAGTTGGTTGAGAAAGCCTTATTTCATACGAACCATGATTCAGAAAAAAGAAGCATAGAGGGAAAACTTAATCAGCTTTCCAAGAAAAAGAATATTCTATTTGAAAAGTTAATGAGTGCTGTCATTTCTGATAACGACTTCAAAACTTACAATGATAAGCTTGATGAGGAGATTAGGAGTTTAACGGAGAGAATAGAAGAATTGAAAGAAAGTGAAATCTCCATGGAAGATAAGTATAAGAGGCTCAAGAAAATCAGAGCAGATATCAGGAATTATCAATGTGATACGCAGGCAATTTTACAACTCTTATTTCAGTGTGTAAAGGTAATTGAGATAGGAAACACCGAAGAAATCAATGTCACGATGGATAAAGAAGAAATGGAGAAAAACTTTGAGTTATATCACCTCTTAGATATGGAGGATAGCTTATACACTTTTTCATTCAACTATCACAAAGAAACCATTCTTACCAGAAGAAGGAAAGAGAGTAATGAAAAAATAATCGGTTTAATTCGGAAAAATCCATATATTACAATTCCTGAAATGGCGGAACAGTTATCGGTAAAGTACAGTTATGCATGGACAAGTGTAAAGCTGTTAAGGGATGAGGGAAAACTAAGATATGTAAAACCCAGCTTTCACCATGAAGATTGCTATTGGGAGGTTATAGGGGAAGAAAAAGGGGAATATACATAAGGAAGGGGGTATCCCCTTCCAGTCGTAAAAAACTCATAAAAACAGAATCCTTGTAACCCGGTATTCATCACAGTCGGACTCCGGCTCGGTGTAGACAATTATTACAAATACTTCAAACAGTTCGGCTTATTGGAAAAGACCGGCGTGGATCTCCCGGGAGAGGCAGGCACCATTATGCACAAAAAGGAGGACATGAAAGCGGTGGAGCTTGCAACGGTTGCTTTTGGGCAGTCCTTTCAGGTGACGCCGATCCAGATGGCGGCAACGGTTTCCTCGCTGGTAAATGGAGGAAAAAGAATCACCCCGCATTTTGGCGTAAAGGTGGCAGACCGGCAGGGCGAGAACATTCGGATGCTGTCTTATGAAGAGGGCAGGCAGATTGTATCGGAAGAAACATCGGCAACCATGCGGATGATCTTAGAGCAGGTGGTGGAGAGCGGCTCCGGGAAGAACGGTTATGTAGAGGGAGCAAGGGTAGGAGGAAAGACCGCGACCAGCCAGACGCTCCCGAGAGGAACCGGGAGATATATCGCTTCCTTTATCGGATTTGCACCGGCGGATGATCCGGAGGTGCTTGCGATTGCGATCATCCATAATCCACAGGGTGTATATTATGGCGGTCAGGTGGCTGCTCCTGTCGTGCGTCAGCTTTTCGAAAATGTTCTTCCCTATCTGGACAAAATGGATTATAATTGAAAGGTATGATTAATGAAAATGCAAGATGTTGTTTTGCCGATTCTTTCAGCCTTTTTACTAAGTGCACTGCTTGGTAAGCTGCTGATTCCGCTACTGAAGAAGGTAAAGGTACGCCAGACTGTAAGAGAGGATGGACCGAGCACCCATCTGTGTAAAGCAGGAACACCGACTATGGGTGGAATTATCATTCTGCTTAGTATTCTGCTTTCGACACTTCCATTTCTGCACAGGTTTCCGGAGGGGATACCGGTATTGTGTGTAACGTTTGGATTCGGATGGATCGGCTTCCTGGATGATTTTATCAAGGTAGTCCTTCGAAGGTCGAAGGGCTTGTCCGCATTTCAGAAGTTTCTCCTGCAGTTCCTGTTAACGGCAGGATTCTGGTATTACCTGTATGAGGTGCGTGGAACGGATTTTCTGATGCGGATTCCGTTTTCCAATGGGAAAAGCCTGTCTTTGGGAGCTCTTTCGATTCCGGTTTTTTTCTTTATTGTGATTGGAACGGTAAACGGAGTGAATCTTACCGATGGACTGGATGGACTGGCAGCGAGTGTGACTCTGATGGTTGCAATGCTGTGGCTGATCATTTCCGTATTCTGGCATGAGGGATTGTTTCCGGTGACGGGAGCAGCCGCAGGTGCATTGCTGGGCTTTCTTTTATTTAATGTGCATCCGGCGAGTGTCTTCATGGGAGATACCGGTTCCCTTGCACTGGGAGGTTTCGTGGCAGCCTGTGCGTATCTGATGGATCTGCCGTTATTGCTTCCACTGATTGGCATCGTATATGTGATCGAAGTGCTTTCCGTGATTGTCCAGGTAGTGTATTTTAAGGTAAGCGGAGGAAAGAGACTTCTGAAAATGGCACCGCTCCATCATCACTTTGAGCTGTGCGGATGGGAGGAAACACGCATTGTTGCATTATTTACCATAATAACAGCGGTAATGTGTATTGCTGCACTGCTGGGAATATAGGGCAGACGCCGGATATGAATGGGCAGGGCTGAGCTGTTACGAATATAGAAATGAGGTTAAGAACATGGATTTACAGAATAAAACCGTACTGGTAATTGGAACAGGAAAAAGCGGAATCGGAGCCGCAGGGCTTTTATCGAAGGCCGGAGCGAAGACGATTCTGTTTGACAGTAATGAGAAGCTTAATGTGGAAGCTTTAAAGGAGAAGACAGCAGGAATTTCTTCCTTACAGCTTGTGACAGGAACGCTTCCTTTAGAGCTGGAGGAACAGGTGGAGCTGCTGGTAGTAAGCCCCGGTGTCCCGATTGATTCCGATATGGTGGTTTCTTTTGAAAAAAGAGGAATTCCGGTATGGGGAGAGATCGAGCTTGCATACGCCTTTTCCGAAGGTGAGGTGATTGCCATTACCGGTACGAACGGAAAGACCACAACGACTACGCTCGTTGGAGAAATCATGAGCGCGTACAAACCGTCCGTTTTTGTTGTGGGAAACATTGGAAATCCTTATACAGATATTGCGATGGACACGAGAGAGGATTCTGTGGTGGTTGCGGAGATCAGCAGCTTCCAGTTAGAGACTATCCATACCTTTGCACCGAAGGTATCCGCGATCCTGAATATTACACCGGATCATTTAAACCGTCACCACACCATGGAGTGCTATGTCGAGACGAAGGAGAGGATTGCATCAAACCAGACGAAGGAGGATGTCTGTGTACTCAATTATGAGGATGCTTATACCAGGACATTTGGTGAAAAATGCCCTGCGAAGGTGGTATTTTTCTCCTCGAAAAGAGAGCTTGCCGACGGACTTTTCCTTCAGGGCGAAGAGATTATGCTCGCAGAGAATGGAAAGGTACAGAGGCTGATGAACATTCATGAAATGAATCTGGTTGGCTTATGCAACGTGGAAAACGTGATGGCAGCAATTGCCATCTGCCGTGCAATGGACGTTCCGATGGATGTGATTCTTGCAACGATCCGTCAGTTTAAGGCAGTGGAGCACCGGATTGAATTTGTTGCTACGAAGAACGGAGTAGATTATTACAATGATTCAAAGGGCACGAATCCGGATGCGGCGATTCAGGGGATCCGTGCCATGACAAAGCCCACCATCCTGATCGGTGGAGGCTATGACAAGCAGAGCGAATACGATGAGTGGATTGAAAACTTTGATGGCAAGGTAAAAGCCCTTGTCCTGATCGGACAGACGAGGGATAAAATAGCAGAGTGTGCAAGAAAGCATGGATTTTCTAATATTATTCTTGCAGATACCTTTGAAGAGGCATTCCGGATCTGCGTACAGAATGCCGTTCCGGGAGATGCCGTGTTACTGTCTCCGGCGTGTGCAAGCTGGGGAATGTTCCCGAACTATGAGGTTCGCGGTAAGATGTTTAAGGAAATGGTTTATAATTATTCGGTGCAGCCTGAAGCACTTGCTGCTGAAGGCATAAGGAACTGAACAGTTACATTGGTTCATAAATTAGGAGAGTAGGTTTGGTCAATGGACAGATTTAAGAGAGGAGCACGTAAAAATCAGGAATCCTTTTCCGATTATACGTTACTTTTTATAGTGTTGTTTTTGCTGGCATTCGGTCTTGTCATGCTGTATTCGACCAGTGCCTATGATGCAAATCTGACCTATAATGATTCCACTTATTTGTTCCGCAAGCAGATTTTTTCAACGTTGGCGGGACTTGTCGTGCTGTTTATTGTGTCCCATCTGCCGTATCACCTCTGGGAGCGGTTCGCGGTTATCGGTTATGGTGTATCGGTTGCACTGGTGCTTCTGATTATTCCGTTTGGTATTGAAGCAAACGGTGCAAAGCGGTGGCTGCGTGTGTTCGGTATTTCCTTACAGCCGGCGGAGGTGGCAAAGCTTGCCATGATTCTGTTTCTGGCGTATCTCATCTGTAAGATGGGAAGAAATATCCGTACCATGAAGGGTTTCCTTGTGGTGCTTGGAGCGGCAGCGCCGATAAGTGGTCTCATCTATGTTATTACACGAAACTTAAGCTCTGCGATCATTATTATGGGAATTGCCGTTGTCATGCTTTTTGTGGCATGCCCGGATTATAAGAGGTTCATTATCCTTGGACTGATCGGGATAGCAGGCGTGGCAGGAATCGTTTTTCTGATTGTTAAAATGTCAGAGAGTGGAAGTGTCGGAAGCTTCCGTGGAGAACGTATACTGGCATGGCTGGATCCGGAGGCTTATGCAAGCGGTAAGGGATTCCAGACCCTGCAGGCCCTGTATGCGATCGGTTCCGGAGGGATTCTTGGTAAGGGTCTTGGACAGAGCATGCAGAAGCTTGGTTTTCTTCCGGAGGCACAGAATGATATGATCTTTTCCATTATCTGTGAAGAGCTGGGACTGTTTGGTGCCATTGCGGTTTTAATGATGTTTATTCTTCTGATCTGGCGCTGTATGATTATTGCCAACAATGCACCGGATCTGTTTGGAGCACTTTTAGTTGTCGGGGTGATGGGGCATATTGCCATTCAGGTTATCTTAAATGTGGCGGTGGTAACCAATACCATTCCCAACACCGGTATTTCCCTTCCGTTTATCAGCTACGGAGGATCGTCGGTTATGTTTCTTCTTGCGGAGATCGGCATTGTGTTCAGTGTCGGAAGAGGAATCCGGTTGAAAGACCTGTAGTACAGGATAGCAGGTAACCTTTTCTTCCATATCTACATAGTATAGAGTAGGTCATACTTTAAACCGGAAGGTGTTGGAAGAAGTGGATGCAATTCATATCAGAGGCGGAAATGCCCTTTTCGGGGAAACGACGATACAAGGCTCAAAAAATGCAGTGCTGCCGGTGATGGCGGCTGCCCTTTTGATCAATGATGTGTGTACCATTGAGAACTGTCCGAGAATTCAGGATGTGGAGCATATGAAGAATCTGCTGCAATCCCTTGGCTGTAAGGTGAAACGGAGCAACCGGGCCATTACTGTCGATGCTTCCTGTCTTACGGATCTTGCACTGCAGCAGGAGGCGATCCGGAATGAGAATGTTACCTGTATGCGCTCCTCGATTATGCTTCTTGGTGCGATGCTTGGAAGAATCGGGGAGGTTTCCCTTGCATATCCCGGTGGATGCGTAATCGGAGAACGTCCGATTGATCTTCACATCCGTTCCTTAAAAAAGATGGGAGTGGAATTTTATGAGGAAGAGGGATACTTCCGGGCTTATACGAGAGGATTAAAGGGGGCGGTAATCCGGCTGCCGGTAGCCAGTGTGGGAGCAACCGAAAATATCGTTCTCGCAGCCGTAAAGGCCAGGGGGGTTACCGTGCTCCAGAATGCTGCGAAGGAACCCGAGATCATTTCCTTATGTGAGTTTCTGACAAAGGCAGGGGCCATCATTGAAGGAAGCGGAACGGATACCCTGCTTATTAAGGGTCTGGAGGAACTGCATGGCATTACCTACCGGATTCCGTCTGACCGTATTGTGGCAGGCACGTATCTTTTTAGTGTATTAGGAACCGGGGGCCATATATTCCTGCGGGATGCCCCGGTGCAGCATATGTATGCCGTGTTAAAAAAAGCAGTGGAAATGGGAGCCAGACTTGCTGTTTCCAAAGACGGAATATCGGTCATGGCAGAACCGGTACAGAATGCGGTTCCTTATACGAAGACGGAGATCTATCCGGGGTTCCCGACCGATATGCAGTCCCCGTTGATGGCGGTTCTGACGAAAGCATCAGGCTTAAGCCTTATTGAGGAAACCATTTTTGAAAATCGTTTTCAGATCGTGCCGTCACTTCGGAGCATGGGAGCGGATATTGAGCTTTTAAGTGAGCACAAAGCATTGATTCATGGGGTACCGAAGCTTTATGGCAGGGAGGTCAATGCCATGGAGCTGCGTGGCGGAGCGGCACTCATTATTGCAGGCTGCATGGCGGATGGAGAGACAGTTATTTATAATAAACATTTTATTGAACGCGGATATGAGGACATCTGCCGGGATTACCGGAATCTGGGTGTGAACATTTATATAGGTAAGGATACGGATGGCAAAGAAAAAGAAACGCAAACCAGTCCAAAAGAATAAAACATATTTTTTTCGAAATCATAAGAGTATTTTTATCGTCCTTTTGATTATTTTCCTTCTGCTTTTGGGAGTGCTTTTGGGATATCAGTATATTCTCACAAATTATACGGTAACAACCTCTTATGTCGAGGGAAATGTGCACTATACGGATGAAGAAATTCTGGATATGGTCATGACAGGGCGTTATGGAAATAATTCCCTGTTTTTGTCCATGAAATATAAGAACAAAAGTATTTCAGATGTTCCGTTTGTGGAAAAAATGGATGTTTCCGTTATGGATCCGAACACGATCAAGATTGAAGTGTATGAAAAGGCGCTTGCCGGTTATGTGGAATATCTTGAAAATTACATGTATTTTGACAAGGATGGCATTGTGGTAGAAAGCTCGAATGAACAGACAAAAGGAATTCCGCTTGTGACGGGATTGCAGTTTGACCATGTGGTGCTGTATGAGCCGCTTCCGGTGGACAACCCCGAGATTTTCAAGTCTGTTTTGAGTATTACCCAGCTGGTTAATAAATACAATCTGTCCATTGACCGCATTTATTTTGGCAGTGACAATACCCTTACCCTTTATTTTGATGAGGTGAGGGTAGCTCTTGGAAATGCAACTGATCTGGATGAAAAGCTGATGAAGCTGCAGTATATGCTTCCAGAACTTCAAGGAAAGAGCGGTGTGCTCCGGATGGAGAATTACACCGAAGAAACGAAGAACATTTCCTTTGAGCCGGATCAGGAAAGCGCCGGATGAGAAATTTGTTATAAATTTCTTCAAATTTACTGTTGATAATTAGTTCAAAAAATTATATGATAAGCTATATGAGTTGCGATGCATATGAGAAAATGATCCACTGGATCATTTTTGAGTTATTATGCTTAAAAACAGGTTTTGGTGTAGCCTGTTGGAGTTTATTCGGGATTGAAGGAGGAAGTACCCTTGCTGGAAATTAAAACAAATGACGCAGGAGCCGCTGCTAAGATTATCGTTGTTGGTGTCGGTGGAGCAGGCAATAATGCAGTCAATCGAATGATAGATGAGAACATCGTAGGTGTGGAATTCGTAGGAATTAACACGGATAAACAGGCCTTGCAGCTTTGTAAGGCATCGAAGGTTCTTCAGATTGGAGAGAAGCTGACGAAGGGACTCGGCGCCGGAGCTAAGCCCGAAATCGGTGAAAAGGCTGCCGAAGAAAGCAGCGAAGAGATTGCAGCAGCATTGAAGGGTGCAGATATGGTGTTCGTTACCTGTGGTATGGGTGGTGGTACCGGTACCGGAGCCGCTCCGGTTGTTGCCAAGCTTGCCAAGGATATGGGAATCCTTACAGTCGGTGTTGTAACGAAGCCCTTCCGTTTTGAAGCAAAGACACGTATGATGAATGCGATCGGTGGTATTTCGAAGATCAAAGAGAATGTAGATACCCTGATTGTCATCCCAAATGATAAATTACTTGAAATTGTAGACCGCCGGACAACCATGCCGGATGCCCTTAAGAAAGCAGATGAGGTCTTACAGCAGGCGGTACAGGGAATCACAGATCTGATTAATGTACCTGCTATCATTAACCTTGATTTTGCCGATGTCCAGACCGTTATGAAGGACAAGGGTATTGCACATATCGGTATTGGTAGCGGCAAGGGCGATGATAAGGCGAGCGAAGCAGTGAAGATGGCTGTGGAAAGTCCGTTGCTGGATACCACGATTTCCGGTGCAACCCATGTGATCATCAATGTATCCGGTGATATTTCACTGGCAGATGCATCCGATGCAGCAAGCTATGTTCAGGAACTGGCAGGAGATGATGTGAACATCATCTTTGGTGCAATGTATGATGAGACACAGACCGATACCTGTACGATTACCGTTATTGCAACCGGTCTGGAGGACGATACGATCCCGACGAATAAGCCGGTATCCGGATTCGGTACCTTCGCAGGAAAGTATGTGAAGCCGGTAACGCCGAACATTTCCTTAAAGACCATGACGACTCCGGCTGCGAAGCCATCCGAAATCAATATCATTCCCGGAAGCAGCACTCCGACAGGAGCAACTGCGCCGATGCATTCCATTCAGGGAATTACAAGCCCCGGAGACATCCGCAGCAATGTAACCGAGAAGCCGATCAAGATTCCGGATTTCCTTCAGAAGAAGTAGGAGCATAAAAATAAAGTTCATAAGAAAAATTTTCAAAGACCTTGCAGAGATGCAAGGTCTTTTCATGTAGAGCACTTAGTGAAGACGAGCTAAAGGCGAAGTCTGAACTTAGTGCGAACGGTACCCGTCCACTTAATGAGACCGAGCCAGAATCGCACCAGCATACTTTACTGCCAGAGCTGGACTTCGGAACTAAGATGTTCCATCTATTTTGAGCCAGGCATTGGATAGTGACGCAAACAGCCCAACGAGCCGTCCGGGCTCGATTGTGCCTGGATTGGACCTCCATGTCCAATCCTTGCTGATTGAGATCAAAATAGAGGAACTTCTAAGTTCCTGCGTAAGCCCCGGCATCAAAGTATGGTGGTGCTTGAAGAGTTTCAGCTTTTATATGAAATAACCGGAGTGTCGAATCCTGCGACAAATGTCCCTGTCTTTAGTCTCTCCTTTGACAAATTCAGAACCTCTTCATGTTTATAATGAAGGTCAGGGAGGTGAGAAAACAGGCAGACCGTGAAAACAGTTTATATAGAAAATGTGTTCCTGCTGAATCTGGTAATGAACCTTTACCTTTTTCGGCTGACCGGGTTTATCTTAAGAAAGTCCACCACTTTGTTAAGAATCCTTTTAGGGAGTGTGGCTGGTGCGTTGGGTTATTGCATCAGTATCTGTTTTTTTAACGGCAGTCAGAGTCTTTTGATGGTTCTTGTGATGCTGCCGGTATCAGTGCTGGGGTGCTTCTTCGTATTCAAGGGGAAAACGATTTATGAAGTTTTAAGGCACACCGGATATCTGTATTGTGTTGCATTCTTTCTGGGCGGAGGTTTGCTGTTTTTACAAAGACAAATCCCGTTCCTGCAGCAGATGAAAAGCTCTGCCATTCTGATTCTGGTTTGTGCAGGAGTGATGTACGAGGGAGGAAGAGTACTGATACGGTTTTTACAGAAAAGAAAGGAAAATCCGTTTTGTACCGTAATCCTTCAGGGAGAATCTGAAGAGCTTCAGATAACTGCCTTGATTGATACGGGAAACGGACTGCGGGAGCCGGTGTCAGGAAGGAGTGTTTCCATTCTGGAAGAAGAGGTTTTCCGGAAAATGAAGGACCGGCTGCTTCCGGAAAAGCTGAAGGTCATTCCCTATCATAGTGTGGGAAAGACGCACGGGATCATGATGGGAATGGAAGTATCCAATATTAAGATCAGAACCGATGACTGGGAAAAGGAGCTGCCGGAGGGAATTCTTGCCATGTATCAGGGAAGGCTGTCAGAAAGCGGAAGCTATCAGATGATTCTGTCCCCTGAATGGATTTCATAGAACAAAAAGGGAAAATTGGAAAAGTTATGTGTAGGAGGAGAAAAAATGGTATTTAAAGTTGCAATTCCGGGGAAAATACAATTTAAAATGTATCGGAAGGAGCCTGGATTTTTCCTGACAAGACAGGGAGATATTCATTATATCGGAGGCTCGGAGGTGCTTCCGCCACCGTTGGAAACGGAGAAAGAAAATGCGGTGATCAGCGATCTGGGAACCGAGTATGAGGAAGAGGCAAAGTCAATCCTGATTGAACATAATCTGCGGCTGGTAGTGTATATTGCCAAGAAGTTTGACAATACGGGAGTGGGCGTGGAGGATCTGATTTCGATCGGAACGATCGGTCTTATCAAGTCCATCAACACGTTCGATCCGGATAAAAATATCAAGCTGGCAACCTATGCGTCGCGCTGCATTGAGAATGAAATTCTCATGTACTTAAGAAGAAATAACAAGACCAAGATGGAGGTATCCATTGACGAGCCCTTGAATGTGGACTGGGATGGTAACGAGCTGCTGCTCTCGGATATCCTTGGAACCGATGAGGATATTATTTATAAGGATATTGAGGATGAGGTGGAACGCAAGCTTCTTCTTAAGGCGGTCGATAAGCTTTCGGAACGGGAAAGGACGATTATCAATCTGCGCTTTGGATTAGGCAGCAGCAACGGAGAGGAGCTGACACAGAAGGAGGTCGCAGAGCTTCTCGGAATCTCCCAGTCGTATATTTCAAGACTTGAGAAAAAGATTATGAAGCGCTTAAAAAGGGAGATGATGCGGGAAATCTAAGCACTGTCAGCTCGCAAAACGGTGCCTTATTAACAGCCATATTAACACTTGATGTCTACAATAATGATATCGGGACCGATTTGTCTGATATCCTTATAGGGAATACAGTAGTCCGGTTCACAGCACAGGAAGTTCAGGAACTTATTTCCGTTTGGAACAAACAGCTTGCGGATCTGACCACTGCATTCGTCAAATTCAAGGTCTGATACCTTTCCGAGTTTCTGACAGTTCCGTAAGTTTATAACGTCCTTGCACTTTAATTCAGAAAATAACATGAGAATCACCCTGAAGGTCTTCTTACTGATTATGATATGCAGCCGGCAGGAGGAAGGAACGTTACGGATTCCGCAAAATAAGAAGTGGTCTGTATAAAAATTTAAAATGTGGTGAATGATTTCTAATATCAGTGCTTTTGCGCAAAGCAGAGAGTACGGGAAAGGAGTCATACACATGGTGCAGGGAAAGGTGGAGATCTGTGGTGTCAATACATCCAAGCTTCCGGTAGTAAAAAGTACGCAGCAGGATCAGTTCTTTGAACGGATCAAGCAGGGGGATGAACAGGCAAGGCAGGAATATATTGAAGGAAATCTGCGGCTTGTCTTAAGTGTGATCAAGCGTTTTGCAGGGAGTAACGAAAATGTGGATGACCTGTTCCAGATCGGCTGTATCGGTCTGATTAAGGCAATCGATAACTTTGATACGACGTTGAATGTGAAGTTCAGTACGTATGCAGTGCCTATGATTATCGGTGAGATCCGGCGTTTTTTACGGGATAACAGCAGTATCCGTGTCAGCAGATCCTTAAAGGATACCGCCTATAAAGCCATATATGCCAAAGAAACCATGATGAAACAGGGGATGAGGGAGCCGACCCTGCAGGAGATTGCCACGGAAATCGGTATTCCCAAGGAGGATATTGTGTATGCACTCGATGCCATACAGAATCCAATGAGCCTGTATGAACCGGTGTTTTCAGATAATGGAGATACACTTTACGTCATGGACCAGATCAGCGATAAGAAGAACCGCGAGGACCGGTGGGTAGAAGAAATTTCATTAAGCGAAGCCATGAAAAGGCTTGGCGTGCGGGAATATGAGATTATCTCTTTACGGTTTTTTGAAGGGAAAACACAGATGGAGGTGGCAGACCTCATTGGAATTTCCCAGGCACAGGTATCGCGTCTTGAAAAGAATGCGCTGCGGATTATGAAAAATTATCTGATTGCATAGCGGCATGGCGGATTTTACGAGAATTTTACTTGTAAGATTTGACTGAAGATGGTATCCTTGATTAAGTCGAAGGTTAGTCGAAGGCAGCATCCGGATGCATAAGAGGAAGCTGCATTAAGAATAACCGGAAAGAACTGGATATAGGGGAGTAGTCAGTACAGAGCCTTCTGTATGATTAAATCAACAGCAAGTCTGCAGTGTTCAGATATACTGTCACAGCATTCTGGTTTAATTTGAAATGACGAGACTTATATCTCTCAAAATGAGAGATATAGGTCTCTTTTTTGCTGTAAACCAGTCCGGAACACTTAATGAATGCGAGTCATAGACGAAGCATGAATTTAGTGAGAGGGACAAAGCTGGTGTCTTGATTAGTCCCCAAGAAAAAGGAGGTCATTATGGATTATTTAGTTTCAGGTCTGCTGTCCATCACCTGGCAGCAATGGGTTATGTATGTGGTGGGAGCTGTGCTCATCTATCTGGCAATAAAAAAGGAATTCGAACCTTCGCTGCTTCTGCCAATGGGCTTTGGAGCCATTCTGGTCAATCTGCCGTCTTCCGGTGTGCTTAATCAGACTATGGCAGGGATCGGAGAGACAAACGGCATTATCGAATGGTTGTTTCAGATTGGAATTGAGGCATCGGAAGCGCTTCCGATTATTCTGTTTATCGGAATCGGTGCCATGATTGATTTTGGTCCTCTCCTGGCACAGCCGGTATTGTTTTTGTTTGGAGCAGCGGCACAGTTTGGAATTTTCTTTGCCATCTGTATTGCAGCCCTGATGGGCTTTGATTTAAAAGATGCGGCTTCCATCGGAATTATCGGGGCGGCGGACGGTCCGACCTCCATTCTGGTTTCCCAGATCTTCGGATCGAAATATGTGGGAGCGATTGCCGTGGCAGCCTATTCCTATATGGCACTTGTTCCGATCATCCAGCCGTTTGCCATCAGGCTTGTAACAACGAAGAAGGAACGCTGCATTAAGATGCCGTATAATCCAAAGTCCGTATCGAAAACGACAAGAATCCTGTTTCCGATTATTGTCACCTTTATTGCAGGACTGGTTGCACCGATGAGTGTTTCCTTAGTAGGATTCCTGATGTTTGGAAATCTGATCAGGGAGTGTGGAGTATTACAGAGTCTTTCCGAAACGGCACAGAGCCAGCTTGCAAACCTTATTACCCTGCTGCTTGGAATTACAATTTCCTTCAGTATGCGGGCAGAGCAGTTCGTCAGTGTAAATACCATTATGATCATGGCCATCGGGCTTGTAGCGTTTATCTTTGATACCATTGGTGGCGTGCTGTTTGCAAAGCTGTTAAATCTGTTCCGCAGACAGAAGATCAATCCGATGATTGGGGCAGCCGGAATTTCGGCATTCCCGATGTCTTCCCGTGTGGTGCAGAAGATGGCGCTTAAAGAGGATCCTGGTAATATTCTGATTATGCATGCTGCAGGGGCAAATGTATCCGGTCAGATTGCTTCGGTGGTAGCCGGTGGTATGGTGATGAGCCTTCTGGCAAATTATTTATAGTTTATTCAGAAACATGCTGTGGTTTTATGAAAGTGCTTCTGAACAGATTATATCAATAAAGTGGCAAATATTCTGATTTGAAAAGGAGAAAGCTATGGAAAATTTTTGGATAGCCCTGGAATTAATGGGAAAAGGAATGCTTGGAATCTTTACGGTCATTATCATAATCATGCTGATTGTAATGTTACTTTCGAAGATTACTAAATAAAAGTGGTTACCATAATTCGGTTGACATAATGAAAAAATTGTCCTATACTATAATAAGTAAATCAGAGGGGGAATCATTGTATGAAATGTCCGTTTTGTGGTCACGAGAATACCAGAGTCATTGATTCAAGACCTGCCGAGGAAAATAATTCCATCCGCAGACGTCGTGTTTGTGATGAATGTGATAAGCGCTTTACCACATATGAGAAGATTGAGACGATACCGCTTATTGTAGTGAAGAAGGATAATAACCGTGAGGCATATGACCGTACCAAGATTGAGGCCGGGGTATTGCGTGCCTGTCATAAGCGCCCGATCAGCGCTGATCAGATCAAGACTCTTGTGGATGAAGTGGAAACCGAGATCTTCAGCATGGAAGAGAAGGAAGTGCCGAGCCGTGTGATCGGAGAGCTGGTCATGAATAAGCTGAAGGATTTAGAGGCTGTTGCCTATGTCCGTTTTGCTTCCGTCTATCGGGAATTCAAGGACATTAATACTTTTATGGATGAGCTTAAAAAGGTATTGGAATAAGGAAATGGAATCAATAGTGTATTTATTTTTGTACACTATTGATTTTTTTTATCTTTTTGTATAGAATGTAAGAGCGTTAAAATTTTAACGTACCCATTAAAACTAAATATGGAAAGTGAGAAAGGAATGAAAGACATGAAGAAGAGAAGCTTTAAGGCAGTTCTTTTACTGTTCGTGTTGACGACACTTACTATTGCACTGGGCGGATGCTCAGGTGATAAGAAAGGAGACATTTCCTCTCAAATCACGATCGGAATACCTCAGGACTTAGAGGACAGTCTTGACCCTCACAAGATGGTGACGGCAGGAACAAGAGAGGTATTGTTCAACATTTTTGAAGGACTTGTAAAGGTTACAAGCGATGGTGATTTTGTCCCTGCAGTAGCAAGCTCGTATGAAGAAACAGAAGGAGGTAAGGTCTATACCTTTACCTTAAGAGACAATGTGAAGTTCCATGATGGAAGCACGGTAACCGCAGAGGATGTGAAATTTTCCCTTGATAAATGCGCCGATACCAGTGCCGGAGAACCCCTGGTAACGGCGTTTTCTAATATTGACAGTGTCAATATTTTAGATGACAAGACCGTACAGGTGGTTTTAAAGGAAGCTGATACCGAGTTCCTTGCCTATATGACAACGGCAATCATCCCGGCATCGAATGCGGATCCTGACACCAACCCGATCGGAACAGGACCTTATAAGTTTGTATCCCGGTCTCCGCAGGAGAACTTCGTGATGGAACGCTTTGACGATTACTGGGGCGAACCTGCTTATATTAAGGATGTAACTTTCAAGATCTGTGCCAATGCAGACACTATCGTGATGGATTTAGAGGGGGGTTCCATTGATATGTTTGCAAGAGTAACCTCTACCCAGGCGGCCGAGTTATCCGATAACTTTAACGTGCTCGAGGGAACCATGAATCTCGTACAGGCATTGTACCTCAACAATGCAGAGGCTCCGTTTGATAATGAAAAGGTCCGTCAGGCTCTCTGCTATGCAATTGATCCACAGGAAATTATGATGATGGTTTCCGATGGAAAGGGTACCGAGGTGGGAAGCAGTATGTTCCCTTCATTTGGCAAGTACTTTATGCCGGAGTTAAATGATACCTATAACACTGATATTGATAAAGCCAGGGAGCTCTTAAAAGAGGCAGGCTTTGAAGACGGATTTTCATTTACAATTACCGTACCTTCCAATTATCAGCCGCACATTGATACCGCACAGGTACTGAAAGAGGAATTCAAGAAGATCGGTGTGGATGCACAGATCCAGTTAATTGAGTGGGATAGCTGGGTAAGTGATGTTTACCAGAACAGACAGTTCCAGTCTACCCTTGTTGGCGTCGATGCGTCAAACATTACCGGCTCTGCCATGTTACAGAGATTTACCTCCGATAATGCGAAGAACTTTATTAACTACAGCAATGCTGATTATGATGCAGCTTTTGAAAAAGCAATCAGCAGCACCAACGATGACGAAAAGACCACCTATTATAAGGAATGTGAGCGGATTTTGTCGGAAAATGCAGCCAACGTTTATATTCAGGACTTACCGGAGTTTGTGGCATTAAATAAGAAGTATACCGGATATGAGTTCTATCCGCTTTATATTCAGGATATTGCGAAGATCCGTCTTGCAGATGAGTAAAGAATAGAAGCCGGGAGCCTGTACAATCCGCAGCTTGTTTCGAAGCTTCAGACAGATCTGTAAAAGAGAAAGGAAGGCAGGAACATGAAATATGTAGTTCGTAAAATACTGACAATGATACTGACGCTGCTTGCGGTGACGTTTTTTGTGTTCCTGTCCTTCCATGTTATTTCCGGAGATCCGGCGACCTCCATGCTCGGTACGGAAGCAACACCGCAGAAGGTAGCTGCACTGCGGGAAGAGCTCGGATTAAATGATCCGGTGCTTGTCCAGTATGGAAGATGGGCAGCAGGACTTCTTCATGGAGACATGGGAACCTCTTACAGCTACCGGATGCCGGTTACCGGAATGGTTGCCAATAAGATTCCGGTGACGATTACACTGACCCTGATGGCGTTTGTACTGATGGTGGTGATTTCAATTCCGCTTGGTATTTATACGGCAAAGCATGAGGGCGGTGTCGTGGATCGGATAATATATATCATTAATCAGATCATTATGGCGATTCCGCCGTTCTTTTCGGGAATTCTGATTACGTTAATATTTGGAAGAATCTTTAAGCTGTTTACGCCGGGAGGCTATGTATCCTATGAAAAGGATTTTGCCGGCTTTATCGGTTATCTCTTTTTCCCGGCAGCAGCAATTGCACTTCCAAAAGCTGCGATGGCAGTGAAGCTTCTTCGAAGCTCTGTAATTAAGGAAGCAAAGCTGGATTATGTGCGTACGGCATATAGCCGCGGAAACCGGACGAATGACGTCTTATATAAGCATGTATTAAAGAATGCATTGATTCCGGTGGTGACCTTCTTGGGAATGGCTCTTGCCGATATGATTGCAGGAAGTATTATTATTGAGCAGGTTTTCAGCATTCCGGGACTTGGAAGAATTCTGCTGACCTCGATTTCGAACAGAGACTATCCGGTTGTCATGGCTGTGATTGTCTGCATAGCAGTTTTGGTACTTGTGGTGAATATGGCGGTCGATCTGATCTATGGACTGATTGATCCCAGAATTACAGCAGAGTAGGGTGAAAGAATGAAAAATGTAAAGAAAAATTACAATTTAATTCTTGGCGGAGCAATCACCGCAGTGATGCTTCTTCTGATTCTGACCGGCTTTTTCTGGACGCCTTATGATCCGGAAAGCATGGAGGCTGCGAATAAGTTTGCAGGGATTTCCCTGGCACATCCCCTGGGATGTGATAATTTTGGAAGAGATATTTTGAGCAGGGTGATGAAGGGTGCTGGAACCACATTTCTTGTTGCACTTGGAACCGTGCTGATTGGAACTGCGTTTGGTGTCCTGATCGGGGCATTTACAGGCTATTTTGGAGGAACCATCGATGAAATCCTGATGCGGATCATCGATGCTGTTTTTGCGTTTCCGAGTATTTTACTGGCATTGGTATTTATTTCACTTCTCGGAACGGGAACCTATCAGGTGGTGATTGCACTTGGTATCGCCTTTATTCCAAGCTTTTCGAGAATTGTACGAAGTGAATTCCTGAAATATAAAAATATGGATTATGTTAAGAATGCGCGCCTGCAGGGGGCATCCCATCTGAGGATTATGTTTGTGCATATCCTGCCGAATACGGTAAGTGTGCTGTTATCTTCGATTATGATTGGGTTTAATAACGCTGTTCTGGCAGAGGCCGGAATGAGCTTTTTGGGAATTGGCGTACAGCCGCCGGCACCGAGTCTTGGGCGCATGCTTTCCGAGGCGCAGAGCTTTCTGTTCCGTGTGCCGAACTATGCACTGGGACCGGGATGTGCCATTATTCTGATGGTACTTGGATTCAGTCTGTTGAGCGACGGATTGAAGAAGGAGTAGGGACGATAAGAAGAAACAGGCAGGTGTTGAAATGGCAGAGCCTTTATTATTGGAAGTAAAAGATTTAAATATTGAATTTCACGACCATCTGATTCCGGAAACGGTAGTATATGATTTTGATCTGGAATTGAAAGCAGGAGAGATTGTCGGTCTGGTGGGAGAATCCGGCTCCGGCAAGTCCATGAGTGCCCTTGCGATTGCAGGACTGCTAAGCCGCAGGGACATGCATAAGAAGGGACAGATTCTGTTTGACGGACTGGATCTGCTGACCTGTGAGCGTTCAAAGCTTCGTAAAATTCAGGGAAATGAAATCAGCATGATTTTTCAGGAACCGATGACTTCCTTAAACCCGGTGAAGCGAATTGGATGGCAGATTGAAGAATCCCTGCGGATTCATACGGAGCTTAACAAAGAAGAACGTTATCAGAAAGCAATTGAGATGATGAAGGAAGTGGAACTTCCGGATCCGGAACGGCTTTACCGTCAGTATCCGCATGAATTATCCGGTGGTATGCGGCAAAGAGTAATGATTGCAGCAGCCATGATCTGCAATCCGCGGATTCTGATTGCAGATGAGCCAACGACTGCACTGGATGTAACAATCCAGGCACAGATTGTAGAGCTGTTAAAGCGGATGAACCGGGAGAAGCAGACGTCGATCCTGTTTATCTCCCACGATTTAAGTCTGGTAAAGCAGCTTTGCGAACGGGTACTGGTGATGAAGGGCGGTTATATTGTGGAGACCGGGCTGACACAGGAGGTCTTTGCACACCCTAAGGAAGAATATACGCAGCGTCTGATTGCAGCAATACCAAAGGTGAAAAGAAATGGAAAATAATATTCTGACAGTCAGGAACGTGAATGTGTCCTACAAAAATCAGAAAAAAAATATATTCAGTGAAACAACGTACCAGCATGTCCTTAAGGATGTTTCCTTTGAGATGAAGGAGGGTGAAATCCTAGGACTGGTCGGGGAGAGCGGCTGTGGAAAGTCAACGCTTGCCAAGGCAATCCTGGGGCTTGTTCCTTATACCGGAGAAATTGTCCATGCATCGAAATTTCCGCAGATGGTTTTTCAGGATCCTTACGGATCGCTAAATCCATCTAAGACCATCGGCTGGATTATGGAAGAGCCACTGCGCCTGCGTGGACCACAGGGGGGAGGGCTTTTAAAACCTGAGGAACGCAGGGAACGGGTAATTGCCATGCTGCATCGGGTAGGTCTTGATGAAAAGCTGATCGACCGTTATCCGAATCAGTTGTCCGGCGGACAGCGGCAGAGAATCTGTATCGGTACGGCGCTGATGCAGGAACCAAAGCTCCTGATTGCGGATGAACCGGTATCTGCCCTTGATGTAACCATTCAGGCCCAGGTACTTGAACTTCTGAAACAGCTGAAAGAAGAGATGGGCTTATCCATTTTATTCATTTCCCATGATCTCAGGGTTGTTTATCAGATGTGTAATCATGTCATGATTATGCAGAAGGGACAGTTTGTGGAAATGGGAGTGCCGGAAGAAATTTATTTTGCACCGAAGGATCCCTATACGAAGAAATTACTTGAATCTGCCGGAATTGAATAATATTTAGGAAGAATTGTTGCAAATCAGAGGTTATCGTAGTAATATATTAAGATAACATTGTTTTGGAAGGTGGTGAGAGTAATGGGCATACAGATCTATCAGGGAATGGGAAGCCTTTCAACCTGTTCGAATTATCAAAGACCGGAGATTAAGCTGGTAAGCGGCGAGGAAGTAAGACGCCAGGATCAGGAACAGCAGCAGGCAGCTCTGCAGCAGAGTACCCCGGATTATTCCCGTATGACAGACTTCGCAGCGCAGGATCGCAGAGCGAAGGCAGCTGATCTTGAGAACATTTCTCTTACTTTTAATAAAACAGACAGCTTTGACTATCTGGGAAGCGAGAGCGGACTGGAGAATCTCGATGTTATGAAGGCTGTCTCCGATATGCGTAAAGATGAAGTGTTACAGGAATACCAGTATTTTGTTGGAAGCTCACAGAATTTTGCCTTCCAGTCAGAAGATGGTGTTGTGATTCCCAGGTTTTAAGGGAAGGAAACACTTTTGAATCCGTAAAGAATCATACCCCTTGCGCCATGTAAGGGGTATTTATATTTAATCTCAGAGGAGAATTCACATGCTTCAATGTTTTTATCCGGATAAATATATCGTATCCACTTACCAGATCAATTTTGACCGGCTTTATGAGCAGGGCTACCGCGGAATAATCTTTGACATTGATAATACACTGGTGGAGCATGGCGCACCTGCGGATGAGCGGAGCATCGCACTTTTCCGGCACTTGAAGGAGCTTGGGTTTCGTATCATGCTGCTTTCGAATAATAAGGAGCCGAGGGTGAAGATGTTTAACGATGCGGTACAGGTGCAATACCTGTTTAAAGCAGGAAAGCCAGGGAAGGCCGGATATGAGCAGGCCATGAAAAAGCTTGGATGCAATACAGGGAACACGCTGTTTGTCGGCGACCAGCTGTTTACGGATGTCTGGGGAGCCAGACGGTGTGGAATTTATTCGATTCTCGTACAGCCGATTGCCAGGCATGAAGAGATTCAGATTGTATTGAAACGATATCTGGAAAAGATTGTACTTGCTTCCTATAAGAGAACCTGCAGGAAGCAGGGGAGAATCTTTTTATATAAGGAGGACAAGGATGCAGATTGATGGACATACGAAGCTGTGCGGACTCATTGGAAATCCGGTCGCACATACGTTATCGCCGCTGATTCACAATACCCTTGCAGAACTGACCGGGATTTCGCTGGTCTATGGATCGTTCCTGGTGGATCAGGGAAAGTTAGCAGAGGCAGTGCCGGGGGCGTTTGCCTTACATATTCATGGAATGAATGTAACCGTTCCTTATAAGAGTGACGTAATACCGCTTCTTTCAGAGATTGATGAACTGGCAGAGAAAATTGGCGCAGTGAATACACTGGTGCGCACGGAGGACGGATTTAAGGGCTATAATACGGACATGCCGGGACTTTACCGCGCGATGTGCAGTGACGGCATGGAGATTGCAAATCGTGAGGTCCTGATTTTAGGGGCCGGAGGTGCGGCACGGGCGGTTGCCTTTTTATGTGCATCAAAAGGCGCTTCCCATGTGTATCTTTTAAACCGCACGGTTTCCAAAGCGCAGGCGATTGTACAGGAGATTGCAGAGAAGACCGGATACACGCAGATGACGGCGATGGAGCTTTCCGGCTATCAGACGCTGCCGGGGAAGAATTATCTGGTGATCCAGTCCACAAGCGTAGGCCTGGCGCCCCACGATCATGAGGCAGTCATCGAAGATCCTGCCTTTTATGAAAAGATTTCGAAGGGTTACGATCTCGTATACCGGCCGGCCGATACCCGTTTTATGCAGCTTGTGAGAGTGCATGGCGGAGAGGCTTATAATGGACTTAAAATGCTTCTCTATCAGGGAATTATTGCGTTTGAATTATGGAATCAGGTGGAGATTACAGAAGACCAGGCTGCCATTGTCTATGAGAAGCTTAAGGAGGCATGCTATGGCAAAGAATAAGGTGATTCTCACCGGTTTTATGGGATGCGGAAAGAGCACCATCGGAAGAATCCTGGCAGAAAAGCGTGGACAGGAGCTTTTGGATACCGACCGTTATATCGAGCAGAAGCAGGGCAGGAGCATATCCGATATTTTTGCCACACAGGGCGAGGAGGTATTCCGGGATATGGAAACAGAAGCTTTGCGCGAACTGATCCAAAAACAGGAGCCCATGGTGATTGCACTTGGAGGAGGCCTTCCGATCGGAGGAAATCTTTATGGAGAGGAACCGGTGCGGCAGCGAGCTCTTCTTCGGGGCGAACGGAACCGGGAACTGTTAGCAGAATTAGGATATGTGTTTTATCTGAAAATCACACCAGGGGAGGTTTACCGGCGGTTAAAGGGAGATACGACAAGGCCTCTTTTGCAGACGGAGGATCCTTATACAAGGATCACCGGGCTTTTGCAGCAGCGTGATATGTGGTATGAAAAATGCGCGGATGAGATCATCACCGTTGAGGGTAAGAATAAATGGCTCATTGCGGATGAAATTATCCGTAAACTATCTCGAATAGAGCAGAACAGCAGAGCAGAACAGGAGAAAGAAAATGAAAATTTTAGTGATTAACGGTCCTAACTTAAATTTCCTTGGAATCCGGGAAAAGGGAGTTTACGGAACGCAGAATTATGATGATCTTTTGAAGATGATTTCCGACAAAGCAAAGGAGCTTGGTGCTACGGCGGAGGTATTCCAGAGTAATCACGAGGGAGCCATTATTGACAGGATCCAGGATGCCTATTTTGACGGAACAGAGGGCATCGTGATCAATCCGGGGGCGTTTACCCATTACAGCTATGCAATCCGGGATGCACTTGCCAGTGTTACCATGCCGAAGATGGAGATCCATATCTCGGATATTACGCAGCGTGAGGAATTCCGCAAAACTTCTGTAACAGCTCCGGTCTGCAACGGGCAGATTTACGGACATGGGCTTGCAGGATACCTCGAAGCAATGGAAAAAGTTGCGAATCTGATAAGAAAGGGTTGAAAAATCTTCTTTTTTATATTAAACTGTAAAAGAATTATAACGTGAATTTATTTAGGAGGAATATTTTTATGATTTCTGCAGGTGATTTCAGAAATGGTATTACAATTGAGCTGGATAATAACGTTTACCAGATTATCGAGTTTCAGCATGTTAAACCTGGTAAAGGAGCAGCTTTTGTCAGAACCAAGCTGAAAAACATCAAGAGCGGCGGCGTAGTGGAGAAGACTTTCAGACCTACTGAAAAGTGTCCACAGGCACGTATTGATAGAAAAGATATGCAGTATTTATACTCCGATGGAGATCTGTATAACTTTATGGATGTTGAAACATATGATCAGATTGCATTAAATGCTGAAACCGTAGGTGATGCATTAAAGTTCGTGAAGGAGAACGAAATGGTTAAGGTTTGTTCCCATAACGGCAGTGTATTTGCAATTGAGCCCCCTCTGTTTGTAGAACTTCAGATTACAGATACAGAGCCCGGATTCAAGGGCGATACCGCTACAGGTGCAACCAAACCGGCTACTGTTGAAACAGGAGCAGTTGTTAACGTGCCTCTCTTTGTAGACATGAACGATGTAATCAAGATCGATACCAGAACAGGAGAATATCTCTCCAGAGTATAAAATGTGTTTTTAATATCAAAGGACAAGCCAGAGACAATGATGAATTTCATTGTCTCTTTTGTTTTTATTTGAGTAGAGCACTTAGCGAGGTTATTTCGAGCTTAGTGCGAACCATACAAGT
>OGDN01000533.1_pt1 | contig 78114 bp, 63 predicted proteins | sample 1570271 | NCBI WGS metagenome assembly OGDN01 (sample SAMEA4384481, study PRJEB24528) | human gut metagenome | reverse complement strand
GATATTAACTGCAGCTGCACGAGATCTTCTAAGGTCACCTTTTCTCTGTGGTCCGTCAAGTGTCATCTGATCACCTGTGTATGAGTGAATTGTGCTCATGATACCAGACTTGATACCGAATGCATCGTTTAATGCCTTAGCCATTGGTGCTAAGCAGTTTGTTGTACAAGAAGCTGCTGAGATGATCTTGTCATCTGGAGTCAATGTTGTATGGTTAACATTGTATACGATTGTAGGAAGATCGTTTCCTGCAGGTGCAGAAATAACAACCTTACGAGCACCAGCATTGATATGAGCCTGTGCCTTTTCCTTGCTTGTGTAGAAACCAGAGCACTCTAATACTACGTCTACCTTTAATTCTCCCCATGGGCAATTGTTTGCATCTGGGAAAGCGTAAATCTTAATTTCCTTACCATCAACTGTGATAGAGTCTTCTCCAGCAGATACAGTATCAGCCAAAGCGTACTTACCCTGTGATGAATCATACTTTAATAAATGAGCTAACATCTTTGGGCTTGTCAAGTCGTTGATTGCAACTACTTCATATCCTTCTGCTCCAAACATCTGTCTGAATGCAAGACGACCAATACGGCCGAATCCATTAATCGCTACTCTTACTGCCATTTTAAATTCCTCCTAAGATTTAAAAATACTATGTCTAGGGAACAACGTTCCCAAACTGATATTATTTTAACCAATTTCCACCTACATTTCAACCCCCAAAGCGAAGTTTGATAAATTTTTCACTAATAATAGGCATTGTGTTTTTTTCAGACACGTTGCTTTTTGCATATCATTTTTTTATAATTTATGGAAAAGAACGAAGATGGAGGTGTTCCTTACAATGAAACTATGGGATAATCATATGCATTGTCACTTTTCTGGTGATAGCAAGGCAAACCCGGTGGACATGGTGAACCATGCCAAACAATGCGGATTGGCTGGCATTACCTTTACTGACCATCTGGATCTTGACTATTTAGAAGAACCCGGTCTATTTGATTTAGATCTTACAAGCTATGAAGAGCAAATACATTTGCTTTCCGAAAAAGAAGATGCTACTTCTTTTTTTGTCTTATATGGTTTAGAGCTTGGTCTTCAGCCACATTTAGCAAAAGAGCATAAAATACTGCTCTCACAACATGCTTTCGATTACGTCATTGGCTCTACCCATGTTGTACATAAAAGAGATCCCTATTATCCGGCTTATTTTGAAGGACGTTCCAAGCAGGAAGCTTACCGGGAATATTATGAAGCAGTTTATGAAAATCTTTTGGCATTCCATGATTTTGATGCCCTGGGTCATCTCGACTATGTATTCCGCTATGGGCCAAAGGACACAGCCCATGCGACCCCGGATTCTTATTCGGATTATGCAGAAATTTTAGATGCCATTCTGCAGTTTTTAATCGCACATGATATCGCACTCGAAATCAACACCGGTGCCTTTCGTTGCGGAATGACAGAACCAAATCCCTGCGAGAAAATATTGCAGCGTTATCATGAACTGGGTGGAACCCTGATTACACTTGGTGCCGATGCGCACAAGCCTGATGATATTGCGCTTGGCTACGAGCAATTACCTGCCTTTTTAACCGACTGTGGTTTTTATGAATACATGGTTTATCAAAAACGTATTCCGCACCCACACAGTCTTTTGTAAACAATATCACCTTGTCAGTATGCCTTATATATTGTCCACAGAAACAAAAAAGACGCCCCATCATCAAGGAGCGTCTTTTTTATCGTATAATTGTCCCACCGCCTGCGACATAATTACCATCATACAAAACAACCGCCTGTCCCGGTGTTACTGCACGTACCGGTTCCATAAAATCAAGTCGAATCTGGTCATTTTCTAACAGATGCACACGGCATTTGGTTCCTTTGTGGGAATAGCGGATTTTTGCTATAAATTCCTGTCCATCCAAAAACTCTGGCACTGCCATGCAGTTCATCTGCTCTGCAATCAGATGATCTGTGAATACATCCTGATCATCTCCTAAAATAACGCGGTTATTTTTGGCATCAATTTCATTTACAAAAATGCGTTTTCCAACAGATACTCCCAAACCACGTCGCTGCCCAATGGTATAATGCGTTATTCCTTCATGTCGGCCTACTACAGTACCATCACGCAACACAAAATCCCCAGGTCCCGGAATACGGTCCGGTGCTGCTGCATCTATAAAAGATGCATAATCATTATCCGGTATAAAACAGATGTCCTGACTGTCTTTTTTTTGTGCCACCGGAAGACCAAGCTCTTCCGCAATTTTTCGGATTTCACCTTTATGGTAAGCGCCAACCGGCATTAATGTATGCGCCAGCTGTTCCTGCGTCAAATTATAGAGTGCGTATGTCTGGTCTTTTTCTGCCGTCACAGAATTTGTGACTGCATACCTTCCATTCGGTAATTGCTCTACTCTGGCGTAATGACCGGTTGCAATATAATCTGCGCCTATGGACAATGCCCGATTCAGCAATGCTTCCCATTTGACATAACGGTTGCATGCATTGCATGGATTCGGCGTTCTCCCCTGCAGATATTCCTCTACAAAGTAATCCATAACTTTATGTTTGAACTCTGATTTAAAATTCATCACATAATATGGGATTTCCAGACGGGCAGCGACACGTCTCGCATCATCTACTGCCGACAGCCCGCAGCATCCGCCGTTTTCCTCCTGTACAAATTCGTCTTCATCCTGCCAGATCTGCATCGTCACACCGATCACATCATAGCCCTGCTCTTTTAAAAGATATGCTGCCACAGAGGAATCAACCCCTCCGGACATTCCCACTACTACTTTTTGTTTCAATTAATATTCTTCCTCTTCTTCCAGTTCTTCGATATCGTTGACTGGTGGTTTTAGACCCTCAATCTCAATACCGTTTTTCTGTGCATAATCCCAGAGTGCTGCGTGTATCGCCTGTTCTGCCAAAAGTGAGCAGTGCACTTTTACTGGTGGCAGTCCGTCCAAAGCCTCCATAACTGCTTTGTTTGTCACTTCCAGTGCCTCCTGCACTGTCTTTCCAGCCACAAGTTCCGTTGCCATGCTGCTGGTTGCCACAGCGGCTCCACAGCCAAACGTCTTGAATTTTGCCTCTTTTATAATTCCATTCTCATCTATATCCAGATACATTCTCATGATATCTCCGCACTTGGCATTTCCTACCGTACCAACGCCACTCGGATTTTCCATCTCGCCTACGTTTCTTGGATTTTGAAAATGATCCATTACCTTTTCACTATACATAATTTTTCCTCCGTTTTAAATACCTATGATAAATGTTTTTTCGCATAATCTTCATAAAGTGGTGACATTGCACGCAATTTTGCTACAATTTCTTTCAAATGATCTACTACATAGTCCACCTGTTCCTTCGTGTTTTCATCCCCAAGCGTCAGGCGCAGCGAGCCATGGGCAATCTCATGTGGTAAACCAATCGCTAAAAGAACATGGGATGGATCCAAAGAACCCGATGTGCAGGCAGAACCGGAAGATCCGCAAATGCCTGCCATATCGAGCATAATCAGCATGGATTCCCCTTCGATAAACCGGAAACAGAAATTAACATTATTTGGCAGTCTCTTCACTCGATGACCATTTAACTTTGCAAATGGAATTTCTTCTTCGATTCTCGCAATGAGATAATCCCGTAATGCACTTTCCTTTGCCGTGCGCTCTTCCATCGTTTCCATAGCAATTTCAACTGCTTTACCAAGACCGACAATCCCCGGTACATTTTCTGTTCCGGCACGGCGTTTTCTTTCCTGTGCACCGCCATGAATAAACGACTTCAATTTTAAGCCCTGTCGGATATATAAAAAGCCAATTCCCTTTGGTCCATTTAATTTGTGTCCACTTGCACTCATCCGTATGAAACAGAATCCCCTTCTCCTTCGCCAAGCGGCCGATTTCAGCGATCGGCTGCATCGTGCCGATCTCATTATTCGCAAACATCACAGAAATCAATATAGTATCCGGTCGAATGGCCTGTCTTAGTGCTTCCGGCGATACCAGACCATCTGCATCCACATCCAGATATGTCACCTCATATCCCTGCTGCTCTAAATATGCACATGTATGCAAAATGGCGTGATGTTCGATTTTTGTCGTAATAATATGTTTTCCTTTATCACCATATGCTTCGGCAACGCCTTTTAAAGCCCAGTTGTCAGATTCACTGCCGCCTGCGGTAAAATAGATATTTGCCGCTTTCGTCCCAATGGATGCAGCAATCGTTTCTCTTGCATCTTCCATTGCCTGCTTGCATTTCTGTCCAAAATCATACACCGCAGATGCATTACCATAAATCTCTGTGAAATATGGAAGCATTGCCTCTACCACTTCCGGTCTGACCTTAGTCGTTGCCGCATTGTCTAAATATACAAATTCTTTCATTGTTATCACCTCGTTTTATTTCCTACCATTTTACTAGGTTATTATTATCCTAGCATTCCACTTCTGTTCTGTCAACCAGATTTTCACATATACTAATAAAAATACGCTTTGGGTGGTTCTATCTTGCAAAAAAACACACATCCCATTTGTTCCGGTGCTTTACTCCTTACTGTCACCGGACTTTTCTGTCGTCTTTTAGGTTTTTACTATAAAATATTTCTCTCACGTACCATCGGTGCAAAAGAACTTGGGCTTTACCAGCTGGCAATGCCCCTGTTAGCAATCGGAATTGCATTTGCCAGTTCCGGTTTTCACACAGCCATTTCCCGCTATGTTGCAAAAAGTATTTCCGCAAAAAGCGGAACAGAACGTGCCTATCTTAATATTGGCATCTTTCTGTCCCTTGCCTTCAGTGCGCTTTTTTGCGTTCCCTGTCTTCTTTTTGCACCCAAGATCGCAGCAAACATTTTTTGCGAGCCCTCCATCACCGCACTACTTTACCCACTCATTCTTTGCATTCCGCTTGAATGTTTTCACGGCTGCATCAACGGTTATTACTATGGTCTGCAAAAATCAGCCATTCCATCCGCGGGTCAATGCATTGAGCAGTTTGTCCGCATTGGAAGCGTCCTCATATGCTACCACGTTCTTACCGTCAGCGGCCTGCCCTTCACAAAGTTTCATGCTATGCTCGGTCTGCTTTTTGGTGAAATCGCATCCACTTTTTATTATCTGAACATCCTTGTTTTTTCCCAAAAGAAAAAACTTGCGTCCATGCCTCCATCAAAAAGAGCCATATCACACGACCTTTTATCCATGGCATGCCCTTTAAGTATGACGCGCCTGCTTCTGACCTTGTTACACGGCGCTGAAAACATTATGATCCCCTTATGTCTGGTACGTTTTGGGCTGACAAACACGCAATCTCTTAGTATTTATGGCATCTACAGTGGCATGGCACTTCCTATGGTCTTTTTCCCAACCGTATTGTCGAATTCCATAGCTGTCATGTTGCTGCCATCCATTTCCCGTGCAAAAGAAGAACGACGCTTTCATTACATACGTCATACCATCACCATCAGCTTCTTCCTCTGTATGCTCCTTGGCTTTCTGTGTACCTTTTTCTTTTACTTTTTTAGCCCCTTCATTGGGCAAAAAATATTTGATAATGAAGTCGCAGGCATTTATATCCGCACGCTTTCCTGGCTATGTCCTTTTCTTTTTCTCGGCACAACCATGAACAGCATCTTAAATGGTCTTGGTCACGTGAAAGAGACCTTTTTTAACAGTATTGCCGGAGCAATGATCCGCCTTGGCTTCATTCTGATTGGCATTCCTGTTTATGGCTTCCGTGCTTTTTTATTTGGAGTCCTATGCAGCCAGGTCATTTCTGCCTTCATGGCTTATTGGGAAGTTGCAAAAATTCCGGAAATGCAGAATTATTCATAACTTTATTTGCACATCAAAAAGACCGTTGTAGGAACGTATCCCACAACGGTCGGTCTCTCTATTTTATATTGCTATCCTTTGCGCTGTCTTATGCATATATATATTTCTGTTCAAATTCATCAATACAAAGTGGTTTATCATACAGATATCCTTGAATCACATCACATCCACAGGAAACAATTTTACTCTTTTCTTCTTCTGTTTCGACACCTTCACATAAAACTTCAAATTCAATTTCTTTAAAAGTGTTCACCAGATTAGACAAAATTGTCATTCCCATATTGTTCTGAATAGAATGTAGTACAAAACCACGGTCAAACTTAATCACATTTGCCGGAACCTGTCCTAATACATAAAGAGAATTGTAACCAGAGCCAAAATCATCCAGAGCAATGCGATACCCTTTGTCCCGCAAGTGATTTAACTTGGTGATAATCATATCCAGATCTTTTGCCAGAACTGTCTCTGTCAATTCAAACTCAATATACTTTTTATCCAATCCGGCTTCTTCAACCAGGCGATCTAAAGATTCAATAAAATCGTCTTCAATCAAATCCACACGCGACAGATTTACAGAAATAGGAAATAACTCTCGTCCTTCTTCCTGCCATTTGCAGAGCAGCTCCACGCTTTTTTCCAACACATGATAATCCAGACGGGATACAATTCCTGCCTTTTCCAAAATAGGGACATAAAGTGCCGGCGAAAGAAGTTCACCATCCTCATCATAAAAACGCGACAATGCTTCCGCACCTATAATGCAATCATTTCTTGCCGAACATTTAGGCTGCAGATACACCTGAATACTATCGTTATCAATCGCACGCTCAAAATTCGGAATAATACTTGCCTTCTTAATCGATTTGCTCCGTAACTTTTCTTCATAAAAAGCTATGGTATTGGAATAGCTGTTACGAATACTTCTTCTTGCATAGCGCGCGTTATCCTGTGCATAGATAAAGTCATCTCCAGGCTCCATAATATAAAGTCCACATTCCACATGGATCTTAACACGGTCGTAATGTTCCCATACTCTTGCAAGAAAACGATCTGATATTTCCTGATAAAAAGCTACGATTTCCTCATCGCTATCATCTCCTGCTTCACATAAAACGAGCAGATGATCCACATAGCTCATACTTCCCAAAATACTTTTTTTGTTTTCTCTACAAAAATAATCGACCATCAGTGTGATAAGCCAATCTCCTTTTTGCGTGCCATAAATTTCATTAAAATACTTCAAATTTCGCAAATTAAAACTGGCAAGAACCGGTTTTCGCATTTCCCCCACAACCTTAGATCCAAGCATTTTAAATCGCTCTAATGATGGCAATTCTTCTGTTTTGTGTTCTAATATTTTATTTAACATGTTTAATCAATCTCCCACATGGATTCTATCATCTGTTTCTAAAAAGTGCAACAAAAAATTCATCGCATCTGTCTGACATACATATTATGCCAAAATACGACGAACTTTTTGTCGAATTCTTTGGATAGCATTATCAATGTTCTTTTCTGTTTTTTCCATTTTAACAGCAATCATATGATAATCCATCCCTTGCACCATATAAAAAAAGACTTCTAGTTCCATCTTGCTGAGATTTTTTATAATTTGCTCGATAATCTGTTCTGTCTTTTCTGCATCAATCCATACATTTTCCGGATTTTGAACATCATCCGCCAAAATTTCTTCGACGATATGACGATTTGGACTTTCCGCATCCTCTGAGTCAAAAATAGAAATATAACTGTTCAGAGGCTGGTTCTTTTTCCGATCCGCTGCCTCAACCGCTTTAAAAATCTGACGACTAATGCAGATTTTGGCGAAGTGTGAAAAATGTGCACCCTCTTCCGGTTTAAAATCCAAAATGGCCTTGAACAATCCGACCATTCCCTCCTGCACAACATCCTGTTCTTCACTACCTTTGATGTAGAATTTCTTTGCATAACCTGAAACTACTTTTTGATATTTTTTACACAGATGCTCCATGGCAGAAAAATCACCTTTCCGATAGGCTTCCACCAATTGTTCATCTGTCATGTTCTCATATTGGTCCATGTACTCCCCTATTTTTTCTGTAAACGCTGACGTACAATTTCGTATGTCAAAACGCCGGTAGCCACCGACACATTGAGTGAATCAATATCACCCTTCATCGGAATGGATGCTACAAAGTCGCAGTGTTTTTTCACCAATTCGCTGACGCCGCTGCCTTCATTCCCCATAACAACACCAATGGAGCCTGTCAGGTTTAAATCATACATTGGCTGTCCATCCATATCCGCACAGACGAACCACATTCCCTGTTCTTTCAATGCCTCGATTGTCTGTGATAAATTGGTTACCTTTGCAACCGGTGTATAATTGATAGCACCGGCACTTGCTTTGGCTACCGTTGCAGTCAAGCCGACTGCACGACGCTTTGGAATCACAACGCCATGCGCACCTGCAAGGTTTGCTGTACGAATAATGGCACCCAAGTTATGCGGATCTTCTACATTATCCAGGAAAATCAAAAACGGATCCTCTCCTGCATCCTTTGCTTTTTGCAGCATATCGTCTACCGTTGCATACGTATAAGCTGCCGCATATGCTATGACACCCTGATGTTTTCCTGTCTCAGAAATCTGATCCAGACGTTCTTTTGTCACATAAGAAATGATGGTATCGTGTTTTTTTGCTTCTCTATGGATCGTCTTAATCGGTCCATCCACGCAACCATCCAAAAGAAACAGTTTATCAATTGTCTTTCCTGAGCGAAATGCCTCTAGTACTGCATTTCTTCCCTCTATCGTCAAGTTTTGTATTTCTTCCATGTTCTATCCTTTCTCGCTATAGCAGATCACATCGTTCCAATGCAATCGAAATCAATTCCAAAATGCGATCCATCTCATCTGTCAAATACAGATATCCCATCAAAGCTTCAAATCCTGTCGCACTGCGATAATCCATAACTGTCGCATTTTTTGCCATCGTATGTGATTTCGCATTGCGGCCTCTACGATAAATGTCTTTTTCTGTATCTGTCATTTCATCCAAAAGTACTTCTGCCATCATGGCCTGGGAATGCGCTTTTACAATATGACTCGTCTTATGATGTAACTGATTTACCGGTGTATTTCCTCTTCCCACCACAATCGAACGAATCACAACATCAAAAATACCATCACCAATGTAAGCTAACGTCAGTGGAGAATACGTCCGGATATCTACATGTGCAATTGCAAATGTCTCCTTAATCTGCTGATTTAGGCTCTTTTCCATTTTACCCCTTCTCTGGTATCTTCCAGTACAATTCCCTTTTCCAAAAGTTCATCACGAATCTCATCCGCTCTTGCAAAATCGCGATTTTTTCTAGCCTGTTGACGCTCTTCAATCAATGCTTCAATGTCAGAATCAAGCATCTCTTCTTTTGTCTCAACCAAAATACCAAGAACATCACAAAGTGTTGTCAACTCGTCTAACAATGCCTGGCTATACGCCTTTGAAGAACTGCTGTCTGTATTCTGATTTGCATATTTTACCAATTCAAAGATTGCTGCAATCGCATCTGCTGTATTAAAATCATCTTCCATTGCAGCTTTAAACTTAGTTACATATTCTTTTGCATCTGTAAGTAGCTTTTCTTCTGCTTCACGAAGTTCCTCTGTCTCGGCATGATCTGCTAAGAACTGAAGATTCTTTGCAGCGGTACGAATACGTTCCAGACTATTTTTTGCTGCTTCCATCAATTCTGCGCTAAAGTTAAGTGGACTGCGATAATGTGCCTGCAACATAAAGAAACGAAGCACCTGTAAATCATATTTTTCCCCAATCTCTCTTACGGTAAAGAAATTGCCAAGTGACTTACTCATCTTTTTGTTATCAATATTCAAAAATCCATTGTGCATCCAATAATGGGAAAATTCCACGCCATTTGCAGCTTCACTCTGTGCAATTTCATTTTCATGATGTGGGAAAATCAGATCTTCTCCACCTGCATGAATATCCATTTCATCACCTAAGTAATGCTTTGCCATAACAGAACATTCAATATGCCAGCCAGGACGTCCATCGCACCATGGTGATTCCCAATATGGTTCCCCATCCTTCTTTGGCTTCCAAAGAACGAAATCAAAATCATCTTCCTTTTCATCCCCTACGACTTGAATACTTCTATGTCCCGCCTCAAGATCATCCAGATTCTTGTGTGATAATTTGCCATAATCCGCAAATTTACGTGTGCGGTAATATACAGTTCCGTCAGACACAACATATGCATATCCTTTTTCAATCAAGGTAGAAATCATCTGGATTATTCCACCGATTTCTTCTGTTGCAAGCGGATGTGTTGTTGCAGGCATCACATTCATGTCTGCCATGTCTTTTTTGCATTCTGCAATGTAACGCTGTGATACTTCTTCCGCAGTAGAACCTTCTTCCATTGCTTTTTTGATGATTTTGTCATCTACATCTGTAAAGTTAGAAACATAATTTACCTGATAACCAATGAACTCTAAATAACGACGTACCGTATCAAAAACAATCATTGGTCTTGCATTTCCGATATGAATAAAATTGTACACGGTTGGTCCGCACACATACATGCGCACCTTTCCTTCTTCGATTGGTACAAATTCTTCTTTTGTTTTTGATAACGTATTATATATCTTCATAAAATTCTCCTTTTGTTCTTATTTCTTTAAGCTGCGCACTTCATTTTCCAACTGTAATACACGATTTACCAGTTCGGAATTCTCCCGCTGTAATACTTTAATATCTTCCTGCACCGGATCTGGCAAATGCACCTGATCCATATCGCTTGTCGGCAGTTTCACGTTATTTTGACGAACAATATGCCCCGGCACACCAACCACCGTACAGTTTGGCGGCACTTCTTCAATCACAACGCTTCCTGCACCTATCTTGGAATTTTTCCCTACGGTGAAAGATCCAATAATCTTTGCACCAGCACTGACCATGACATTATCTTCCAAGGTCGGATGACGCTTTCCCGTCTCTTTTCCAGTTCCTCCCAGTGTCACGCCCTGATACAGGGTGACATTATCTCCAATAATCGTTGTTTCACCGATGATCACACCGGTACCATGATCTATAAAAAATCCCTTTCCAATGGTTGCTCCCGGGTGAATCTCAATACCGGTCTTTCTCGCTGCCCGCTGTGATATCCAGCGTGCCCAGAAATAATGTCCTTTTAAATATAATTTATGAGCTCTGCGGTAACTAATCATTACCTTAAAGCTTGGGTAGAGGATCACCTCCATGGGACTTTTGATTGCAGGATCGCGATCCTGTATTACTGCAAATTCTTCCTTGATATGTTTAAACATAAATTAAAACCTCTTTGTCTGTCTTTTTTTAATTATCTTTATGGCACCCCTGACAGGACAAACATCGGTCATCTGAATCTGCAACTGCTACGCTGCTTTCATAAAATGATTCCAACAGACAGACTGCCTGCGAAGAAATCCCCTCTTCTCTTCCGGTAAATCCCAGATGCTCCTCTGTCGTTGCTTTGATATTCACTTGTTGTAAAGATATTCCAAGAACACTTGCCACGTTCTCTTCCATGGTTTCTATATAAGGTCGCAGCTTTGGCTTTTGTGCAATAATGGTTGCATCCACATTTCCCACAATGTATCCATGTTCCTGAAGTAAGGCAGCCACGTGTTCTAATAATTTCATAGACGAAATGCCACGATATTGCTCTTCTGTATCCGGAAAATGCTTTCCAATATCACCAAGTCCTGCCGCTCCTAACATTGCATCCATAATTGCATGTAACAGCACATCTGCATCGGAATGTCCTAACAATCCCAGAGAATGTGGTATGGTAACACCTCCTAAGATCAAAGGACGACCTTCTACTAATTTATGCACATCATAACCTGTTCCAATCCGCATAGGTTTCTCCTTCCTATTCTACGGTCTTTGCCAGAAAAATATAACAATTCTGTTTTATCTCAAAACTACCCTATATAATATCATATACCAAAGTCTTTTTTCAACTGTAGCGTAATAATAAAAAAAGTCCTGATTCTCATGAATCAGGACTAAAGTAGCGAGGGAGAGACTCGAACTCTCAACCTCCCGGGTATGAACCGGACGCTCTAGCCAGTTGAGCCACCTCGCCATATTTGATTGATACCTTTAAAAGGATGGGACCTACAGGGCTCGAACCTGTGACCCTCTGCTTGTAAGGCAGATGCTCTCCCAGCTGAGCTAAGATCCCATTTCTTGTGCCGCTTGCCGCGACCGAAATTAAATATACTATACTTCAATCTCTACGTCAACACTTTTTTTAAACTTTTTTTATTTTTTTTGCTAACACGCGTTTTTTTGCATATCAGCAAAGCGAATCTACCAGTTTCACACACGCTGATGCATCTTTCGAATATCCATCTGCTCCGATTTCCTCTGCAAAGCTTTCTGTGATGCAAGCACCACCAATAATAATTTTTGCCGTACATCCCACACGTTTTGCTTCCTCTACAACATCTTTCATCCGCATCATGGTAGTTGTCATAAGTGCAGATAAACCAATCACCTGGGCATGTTCTTCCATTGCTTTTTTTACAATAGCTTCTGCCGGTACATCTTTTCCCATATCAAAAACACGATAGCCATAATTTTTAAGCATTAAAACCACCAGATTTTTGCCAATATCGTGAATATCTCCTTCCACTGTTGCAATAACAACAGTTGCTTTCGCTTCTTCATCTTTGCCGGACAAGAGGAGTGGTTCTAAATATTCCATCGCCTCTTTCATGGCATTTGCCCCTGCAATCAGCTGTGGAAGAAAATATTTCTTATTGTCATAATAAGTTCCCACCTGGTTGATTCCCGGAATCAGATATTCTTCGATGATATCTGCGGGTTGTACGCCCGCATCTATTGCTCTTTTGACTTCCTCAATAATCGATTCCTTATCCCCTTTTACAACACAGGAAAAAATCGGATGTACAACTTTCGCTCCGGCATCTGCATCCTGCTTTTCTTCTTTTGCTCCCACAACCTTAACCGCAGTGGCTGGAACGGCCCCTAAATAACGTTCGGATGCCCATTCTTTTCCCAGAAGAAGATCCGTCGCAAACGCTGTGTACATAAGCATTTCCTGCGATGGATTTGCGATCGCCATCGTCAGCCCCTTCGCTAATGCAACATTTAAAAAGGCGGTATTAACAAAAGTTCGCTGCGGCATACCAAACGAGATATTTGACAGTCCGCAGATTGTCGGCAAATGCAATTGTTCCTTACAATACGCAATTGTTTCAAAACACTCCAGTGCTGCTGTCGGATTTGCACCAACTGTTGTAACCAGCACATCCACAATCGCATCATTATCCTGCAATCCGACCTCTCTTGCTGCCTGCAATACCGTTTTGATATGTTCCTTTTTCTCTTCTAGATCCTTTGGCAGACCTGCTTGTGATAGTGGCAGCAGCACAAACATTGCACCATATTTTTTTGCAATTGGAAGAAGTGCCTCCATCTTCTCTTTTTCACAGGAAATGGAATTAATCAAGGCTCTTCCCGGATAAATACGTAGTGCCGCCTCCATAACATCCACATAAGAGGTATCGATACAAAGTGGCAAATCCACCGTTGATGTCACCTCATAAATAGCCTCTAACATCATTGCTTTCTCATCGATGCCATTGGTTCCCATATTAACATCCAAAACCGATGCTCCGGCGATTTCCTGATCTCTGGCAAATTGGCGCACCATCTGCATACTGCCTGCACGTAGTTCCGCCTGCAACGCCTTTTTCCCTGTTGGATTGATGCGCTCTCCTACCACTTTAAAGCCACCATCTACGGTAATTTCCACAAAACCACGTTCCGATGTCAATACCGGACGATTTTTCTTCTCTGTCTGCGGAATTTTTTTCTGTTTTACGCGTTCGGTCAATGCCTGAATATGTGCTGGTGTGGTACCGCAGCAACCACCCACAACAGATGCTCCGGCATCCATCAACTTTTCACAGGAATCTGCAAATTCTTCCGGTGTCATCTTGTAAACTGTTTCGCCCTGTTCCAATTCCGGCATGCCCGCATTTGGCTTCACTAAAATAGGAATATCTGCATAAGGAACCATAGCCTTAACAAGCGGAATCATAGCCTCTGGACCTGTAGAACAATTGATGCCAACAACATCCGCCCCCATATGTTCTAATACAACCATAGCCGTCTCTGGCGATGTTCCATAAAGCGTTCTGCCATCCTCGTTATAGGTCAGCGATATCATAACCGGCAGATCACAGGTCTCTTTCACCGCCAAAAGTGCGGCACGGGACTCCTGCAGACTCATCATTGTCTCAATGACAACAAGATCCACCCCTTCTTTTAAAATAGCCTGTAATTGCTCTTTATAAACCGTAACCAGATCTTCAAACATAAGGTCGCCTACCGGATACAGCTGTTGTCCGGTCATGGTCAGATCTGCTGCAACAAATGCGCTGTCTCCTGCTGCTTCCCTACAGAAGCGAACCATCGCACGGTTCAATTCTTCCAGACGATCTTCCATACCATATTCTGCCAACTTGATACGGTTTGCTGTAAATGTCGGTGCATACAAAATTTGTGTTCCCGCTTCTACATATGCTTTTTGCAGCGATACGATGGCATCTTTATGATGAAAAATCCAATCCTCCGGGCAAACACCCATTGGCATTCCTTTTGCCATAAGATTAGAGCCTGTCGCGCCATCTAAAATAATCGGTCCTTTTTGTAACAAATCTTGCAACTGTTGTCTTGTCATATTATCTATTCATCCTGTAATTCCACAGTAATCAAATCGCTTTCTTCTTCTACCATCTCTTTTAAATTTTCAGAAATACGATAAATTTCCTGCAATTGTTCATTCAATGTCTCTAAATCTTCTACACTCTGTCCAAATATATTTGTACAGCTTTCTGATGATGCAGCGACCTCTTCACTTGTCGCAGATAAATCTGCAATGCTATCGCCAATCTGCTTATTGGATGATAAAATATCACCCACCTCATGGCTCAAACTTTGTACCTCCGTGTAGGCTTCCTGCATCTTCTCCTCGATTACTTTAAAATTCTCAGCCGTTGTCGTAATCATCTCGTTCTGCTTTTCAACAGATTCCGTAGATTCACGCATATTTTCAGATGCTTCTTCTACATTTACGGTAAGCTTTTCTATAATGTCCGTAATCTTTCCCGTAGATTCTTTTGTTTCTTCTGAAAGGTTACGGATTTCGTCTGCTACAACTGCAAATCCCTTGCCGGCTTCCCCCGCTCTGGCTGCTTCAATAGAAGCATTTAATGCCAATAGATTTGTCTGATCAGAAATACTTAAAATGGTGCCAACAATCTCTTCTACTTCTTTGATACGATGATTTAATTCTTCTGTCGTATCTCTTGTCTGACGGTTAACTTCCGCTGTTCCAATGGCCTGTTCACGCAATTCTTCAATCAAACTCGCTCCATCTTTTACCGTTGTCGTAGAAATCTCTACCACTTCCTTCATATGACTTGTGCTATCTCCTGCATTCTGAATGCTGCTTTGAATATCGCTGGTCATATTTGTCTGATGTTCAATAGACTCAGCCGTAGACTTAATTCCCAAAGCAATTTCCCGTACAGAATCGTTACTTGCCTCCATACTTGCCGTAAGCTGTTCTGATTTGTTTTTTGCCTGTTCAAACATATGCACCAGTTCATCAGAAAGGCGGATGATGTTTTCTGCAACTGTCTGCTGCTCTTTTGCTCTGTGCTCTACTTCATCCTTATCTTCTTTGTGATGTTTCTGCAGCATCTTTACAATCAGATAGGCTACAATCGTAACTGCCACCGCAAATATAAGCTGCACTACACTGGTTGCAAACATAGCACTATCATCCGCATACTGTATCTTACACAAAACAACTTTTAGACCATTTACCACACTAAACGCTGCGCCACCAATTAACACCCACTGTGGATGCATATACACAATCATAGTAAACAAAATCGGAAACATAAACGCATACATATCAATGCGGCGCACGGTAAGCGAATACACCGCATACACGGCAATCAATGTCAGAATGCATATTTTTTCAAATCCATCCCCTGCCTTGTTCTTATTGTATGTAACAATCATAATCACCAGCGCCGCGATACACACTGCTGTTCTGACAACCGCAAGCATCATATTGGTATTACTTTGTGTCAAACTAAGAAGTGCTAACAATGTCTCAAGTCCGGCAACAATCATTGCTACAGTAAATGCAATCTTATTCTTTTCCCGCATCTGTTGTTCTAAAAGTCCCATATTTTTTTCCTCCTCGTGCTGTATAACCATAGAAAAATTATAGCACAATCTTTTCAAGCTATATATATATTCCTGTATTATTTATAAAATCGCAAAATTATATACAATGGCTGATGAAATCGTATCATCCCACGTTTTCAAATTGACTGTTATACAACTCAGCATAAAAGCCATTTTGTGTAATCAATGCTTCGTGGTTTCCCTGTTCTATGATATCGCCGTCTTTCATCACTAAAATCATATCTGCGTCCTTAATGGTTGATAATCTATGTGCAATAACAAAGCTTGTTCTTCCCTGCATCAGATGATTCATCGCTTTTTGAATCCGTTGTTCGGTTCGCGTATCCACAGAACTTGTCGCCTCATCCAGAATCAAGATTGGATTGTCCGCCAAAATAGAACGTGCTATCGTAAGCAGCTGTCGCTGTCCCTGGGATACATTGGTCGCTTCCTCATTCAAGACAAAATCATAGCCTCCCGGTAATGTCTCAATAAAATGATGTGCATGCGCAGCTTTTGCCGCATCCATAACTTCCGCATCCGATGCTGTCAGTTTCCCATAGCGGATATTTTCCATAATCGTACCTTTAAACAGCCAGGTATCCTGCAAAACCATTCCAAAGTGTTCACGCAGATTACTGCGTCCGAAGGAACGGATGTCCTGCCCGTCAATGCGGATACAACCGGCATCTACATCGTAAAAACGCATCAGAAGTTTTACCATTGTTGTCTTTCCCGCACCTGTCGGGCCAACGATAGCTACCATCTGTCCCGGTCTGACTTCACTTGAGAAATCATGGATGATTGGTTGATCCGGCTGATAGCCAAACTGTACGTGTTCAAACGATACCGCCCCTTCCACATGATCCATCACAAGCGGATGCTCCGGTTCTTGTTCCTCTTTTTCCTCTAAAAATTCAAATACACGCTCCGCAGCTGCCACGGTCGACTGCAAAAGATTCGAAACATTTGCCATCTGCTGGATTGGCTGTGTAAAGTTTTTCACATACTGGATAAATGCCTGAATGTCACCAACCGTTATGCTTCCTGTAACCGCAAATACACTACCTACGATTGCAACCGCAACATACCCCAGATTTCCCACAAATGTCATGACCGGCTGCATCAAACCGGATAAAAACTGTGATTTCCATGCAGAATGATACAATTCCTCATTTTTTGCCCGAAACTCTGCCAGCACATCTTCTTCCTTATTAAACGCCTTTACAATGTTTTGTCCGGCAAATGTTTCTTCCACCTGCCCATTGATTTCTCCCAGCGTTCTTTGCTGTGCAATGAAATACTTCTGTGAAAACTTCACCACAAGCATAACCAGTCCAAGAGAAACTGGCAGAATTACAAGCGCTATCAACGTCATCCATGGACTAATCCATAACATCATAACCAGCACACCAATCATGGTTGTCAATGACGTAATCACCTGCGTCACGCTTTGATTCAGACTTTGTCCTAACGTATCTACATCATTCGTAATACGGGATAAAATTTCGCCTACTGTTTTGGATTCAAAATATGCCATCGGCAGGCGATGTATTTTTTCTGATATTTCTGAACGCATCCGAAAGGTCATCTTCTGCGCCACGCCAGCCATAATATAGCCCTGTATAAAGCTCATAAGCGCACTAAAAAGATAAATGGTCAACAAACTCAATAGGATCTTTGCGATTCTGTCAAACTGTATCGAACCTGTTCCTTGAATTTTTGCCACCAGACCATTGAACAGCTCTGTCGTAGCAAGACTTAACACTTTCGGTCCAATCACGTTAAAAACCGTACTTAATACTGCAAAGAAAATAACAACCCCGATTCCTACTTTATATGCGCCAAGATATTTCAAAAGTTTTCGCAAGGTTCCTTTGAAGTCCTTAGCCTTCTCCACCGGTCTGCCATGGCCTCTTCCCATAGGTCCTTGTGGACGACGAGATGTTTTTTCTTTTCCATATGTCTCACGCATTACGCCATGCCTCCCTTCGTCTTTTCAAGCTCACTCTGGCTCAACTGCGACATTGCTATTTCCTGATAGGTCTGGCATGTCTTTAAGAGTTCCCGATGTGTTCCCTTACCAACAATCTTTCCCTCATCCAAAACAAGAATCTGGTCTGCATGCAAAATCGTACTGATCCGCTGTGCTACAATAAGGATAGTCGCATCTTTCGCATGCATAAACAATGCTTCCCGCAACGCCTTATCTGTCTTAAAATCAAGTGCAGAAAAACTATCGTCAAACAAATATATCTTTGGCTCCTTTGCAATCGCCCTTGCAATTGCCAGTCGCTGTTTTTGTCCCCCGGACACATTCGATCCACCTTGTGAAATATGGCTCTCGTATTTCTTCTCTTTTTCCTCCACAAATTCCGTTGCCTGTGCAATCTCGGCTGCCTTTATCATAACATCATCTGATATGCCATCATCTGCATATTTGATATTTGAACGGATATCGCCGGAAAACAGCACGGCTTTTTGCGGCACATAACCAATCGCATCGCGCAGTTTCTTTTGTGATATTTTGCGGATATCAATGCCATCTAATGTAATACTTCCTTCGGTAACGTCATAAAGACGTGGAATCAACTGTAAAAGTGTTGATTTTCCACACCCCGTACTTCCAATAATTGCTGTTGTCTTTCCCGGTTCCGCAACAAAATCCAAATGATCTAAAACATTACTCTTCGCATTTGGATACGCGAAGCAGACATCATGAAAAGCTAGTTCTCCACGAATCTGTCCCATGGCATCATCAGCCACTGTCTTGGCGTCTTCAATGGATGATTTTGTGCAGAGCACCTCCTGAATACGTTCTGCCGCAACGCCAGCTCTTGGCAACATAATCGACATCATGGTCAATAACAAAAAGGACATAACAATCACCATAGCATAGGTGATAAATGCCATCATATCGCCCACCTGCATCTGTCCCGCTGAAATACCTTTCGCGCCAAACCATACCACTGCGATCGTGATGCAATTCATAATCAGCATCATAATCGGCATCATCCATGCCATCATGCGGCTGGTATACAATTGCGTTTCCATCAATGCGGTATTCGCATCTTGAAATCGTTCTTTTTCATGCTCTTCACGCGAAAATGCACGGATAACCGGAATTCCTGTCAAAATTTCTCTAGAAACAAGATTCAGACGATCCACCAGCTTTTGCATCATCTTAAACTTTGGCATTGAGAATTTCATCAATACCAGCACAACGCCAATAATAACAGCAACGGCAATAAAAATAATCCAACTCATAGATGTGTCGGTACGGGAAACCATAATGATACCACCAATTGCAAGTACCGGCGCATAAAGTACCAGACGCAGCAACATTACTTCCACCATCTGCACCTGCTGGATATCATTCGTACATCTCGTAATCAAAGAAGCTGTTGAAAACTGGTCAATTTCCTTTCCCGAATAGGAAATAACACTTGTATATACCTTTTGTCGCAAAGAGCGTCCAATGTCTGCTGCCGTTTTTGAAGAAACAAATCCAAGCAGCACAGCAGCAGCAAGCATACCAAGCGTCATAAGAATCATAACACCCCCTGTATGAAGCAGATATTGCATCTGCATCTTTTGCATATCATAGCCTAGCGTTTCATATTCTTTTTCCACCATAGCAACCGAAAGCTGATCTGTCATGGTATCACCCAATTCACCAAACTGCTCCGAAACCTGTTTTCTCATTTCATACAAAGATGTCGGTTGCAACACCCCTGCATCCTTTAATTTTTGCACCTGCGCAAGACCTTCTGCGGCATTGCCCATCATGGATGCATACTGCGAATCAGCGGTCTGCTGCGCTCCATATTCCATAAAATAAGTCAGCACCAACGGTTCCTGCAACGTCTGTTCCAATTTTTTTATCTTATCCTGGTCCGCTTCTATTGCATGCTTTAATACATAGCTGTCTTTTCCTTCCTCGTAGCAGGACGCAACATATGCACATTCATCGGTATTCATAAATGCCATCAGCCACTCATATGTATCCCGACTCATTTCACGCATCGCAACAGAGTCCACACCATTTTGCTGAATGCCGACATCTACAATATCCGCTGTATAATTCGGAAGTGACAGTTCACACAGCGCCTGTACAACCAAAAGTACAATAACGATTGCAACTGCACGTTTTCTTTCCCATAAGTTTTGAAACAAAAATTTCATCTTTTCACCCGTTCCTATTCTTTCGCGTAGCTTGATAAGCCTTCCTCGCGTACACGTTCAATGATATTGCAAATCAATCCCACACGATTAAATGGTGTCATAAAATAATATCCATCCACAATATCTGTTAGTTTTTTCGCAATTTCCACAGAAACGCAAATTGCCACCTCTTCATACTCCTCGCGACTCATTCCTTCTTCATAGCGATCCAATACTTCCTGCGGCACATGCATTCCCGGCATCTGATTTGCAATAAACAATGCATTTTTCCGGCTTACCAATGGCATAATACCACCGATAATCTTCGCACCTGTACGCTCTTTTAAATCCGCAATCCGCTCTACATCTGCATCACTGTAAATCGGTTGTGTCAAAAAGAAACTGCATCCCTGTTCCATCTTTAATTGCATACGCCTTGCAATGGCATCCACACCAACGCCCTGATAATTCAGTGCTCCACCATAAACAATGCGATCCTGACGGAACTGATCCTCATTCATTTCATGCAGCAATCCCATAAATTTAATTGAATTGTAATCATAAACCTGCGTAATGGTACTGCGGTCATTTTTTGCCACTGGATCCCCTGTCACAATCAGAAAATGCTTCAGTTCATTCACGTAATCTCCCAACATCGTTCCACGTAGTGAAATGACATTCCGGTCTCTGCAGGAAAGATGTGGCATCACATAAATTCCTGTCTCGCGCTGAATTTTACTCCCCAAAAGGGACGCATCCATGCGGCTTCGTGCCATTGGTGAATCTGATAATGTCAATAAATCCACACGATGCTCCTTTAACATCTGCGCTCCATCCAACAACTTATCCACCTGCAAATCAGATGGCGGATCCAGTTCCACAACAAACGGTTTGTCCCCCGACTGCAATTTCTTCCAAAACTCAGATTCCGTACGACTCACAGATGTTTCTTCTACATCCCCTATTAATTTTTGTGGTTTTGTCTCTTTTTCTAATTCTGCATAAAGTTCTGTAAAATATGCCGGTGTCGTGCCACAGCACCCACCAATCGCATCGATTCCTAATCCATAAATCTTTCGCAACACCTGGCAAAAATAAGGTGCATTTCTCCCATAAATCGTTTTTCCACGCAGCTGGTATGGATAGCCTGCATTTGGCAGTGCAAGAACTGGCTTATCCGACGGAAATGTCACATTTTTCAACATCTGATACATATGTACTGCTTCCATTCCGCAATTCATGCCGTATGCATCCACATCGTTTAATTCACACATCCGGCAAATCATACGTTCCAGACGAAGCCCGGTCTTTGTATACCCTGTTTTATCAAAAGAGAACGTAACTGCCACAAAAGCATCCTTATTCTGTTCCTTAATATACGATACCAATGCCGGAATATAATAAATATCCGCTTGTGTTTCCAATAGGAAAATATCTGCGCCAGCTTCCATAAAGGTATCAATCAGAAATTTGTATTCCTGTAAAACACGATTCTCGTCTCTCTGCCCCAGATCATAAATCGTCCCAATATCTGCTGCTATAAATATTTCCGGTTTCTTTTTTCCTTCTTTTTCACATTGTTTCAAAAAAGTGTCTTTAGCATCTTCCGCAAGATGATATCCCGCTTTGATGTGTTTTTTCATTTCCTCTCTGGTTGCGAAAAATCCGGTATTGATTGCAAATGTATTTGTTCTAAGCAGTCTTGCCCCACTTTGCAAATATTCCAGGTGAATTTCTTTGATGCGCTCCGGGAAAAGTAAGTTCGCCTTTTCCACTAAGAATCCATCTTCCTGATATTTTTCCCCATAGTATGTCCCCATTGCTCCATCCGCAAATAACGTATGTTTCTTCAGATATTCTATCAGTCTATGCATACCTTTCACCTCTCATAAAAAAATGCTGTGGCATTTGCCACAGCATTATTTTAATACATTTTATAATTCATGAATAGGTTTTTCTTAATCCAACCAATGGATGCATCCCAAATTACACAATTTTAAATATTTTTAATCTTGGCAATATCTACAAGTGTAAATTCTTCTGTTGCAGATTCCAAACTGGTTGCAAGTGCATTTGCTGTATCCATTGCTGTGATACAGTGGACACCGGTCTCAATTGCATTACGGCGAATCAAAAATCCATCACGATTCTTATCTCCATGTCCCTGGGTTGGTGTATCAATAACCAAATCAATCTTATGTCCTAAGATCAAATCCATAACATTTGGAGATTCCTGTGTAATCTTATTTACCCACAATGCATCTACACCATGTTCCTGCAGATACTTCGCCGTACTTCTGGTTGCATAAATCTTATAACCAAGTGCAGCAAATCGCTTTGCAACATCAACCGCTTCCGGTTTGTCTGCATCTTTTACCGTAATGATCATCTGCTTATGTTTTGGAAGTACAATACCAGCACCTAAGAATGCCTTATACAACGCTTCATCAAATGTCTTTGCAATACCAAGACATTCACCTGTAGATTTCATTTCCGGTCCAAGAGAAATCTCCGCACCACGCAATTTTTCAAAAGAGAATACTGGCATCTTCACTGCTACATATTCTGCTTCCGGCTGTAAACCTGGTGTATATCCCATACCCCTTAATGTATTACCAATAATCACTTTTGTTGCAAGATCTACAATTGGAATACCAGTCACCTTACTGATGTATGGTACGGTTCTGGAAGATCTTGGATTTACCTCAATTACATACACTTCATCATTCATAACAATAAACTGAATGTTGATCAAACCTACCACATGCAATGCCTGTGCCAGTTTTTCTGTGTAATCTGTAATCTTTTTCTTGATATCATCCCCAATGGTATGTGCTGGATAAACAGAGATACTATCTCCGGAATGTACACCTGTACGTTCAATATGTTCCATAATACCTGGAATCAGAATGTCCGTACCATCACATACAGCATCCACTTCGATTTCTTTACCCTGCAAATATTTATCTACAAGGATTGGATGATCCTGCGCAATACGATTGATGATTTCCATAAATTCATCTACTTCATCATCATTAAACGCAATCTGCATTCCCTGTCCACCCAAAACGTAGGAAGGACGCACCAATACCGGATAACCGATCTCGTTCGCAACTTTTTTCGCTTCTTCTGCTGTAAATACGGTTCCGCCAGATGCTCTAGGAATTCCTGTTTTCTCAAGAATCTCATCAAATAATTCTCTATCTTCTGCCGCATCAACATCTTCTGCTTTTGTTCCTAAGATTGTCACACCCATCTTCATCAAAGCTTCTGTCAATTTAATTGCCGTCTGTCCACCAAACTGAACAACAGCTCCATCTGGCTTTTCAAAGCGAACGATGTTTTCTACATCTTCTTCGGTAAGCGGCTCGAAGTACAATTTATCTGCAATATCAAAGTCGGTAGAAACCGTCTCTGGGTTATTGTTTACGATAATGGTCTCATAACCTTCCTTCGAAAATGCCCATGTACTGTGTACGGAACAGTAATCGAACTCAATACCCTGTCCGATACGAATTGGGCCGGAACCAAGTACTAACACTTTCTTCTTTGGATTTGTCTCTACTGCCTCATTTTCACTGCCAAAAACAGAGTAATAATATGGCGTTGTAGCTTCAAATTCGGCTGCACAAGTATCAACCATCTTAAATCCGGCAACGATATCGTTTGCATAACGCATATCGCGGATTTCTTCTGTAGTCTTTCCTGTCAACTGTGCGATAACGTTATCTGGGAATTCAATACGCTTTGCTTCTTTCAAAAGCTCTACGGTAAGCTCTTCCTTCTGCAGTCTCTGTTCCATCTCCACAAGGATGGAAATCTTATCAATAAACCAGATGTCAATTTTGGTAATATCATGAATATGTTCGTAAGAAACACCTCTGCGAAGTGCCTCAGCAATCACATAAATTCTGCGGTCATCTACAACATGAAGCTGTTCTTCTAATTCCTCATCACTTAAAGCAGAAAAATCATAACTCATCAAGGAGTCAACATGCTGCTCCAGAGAACGGATGGCTTTCATCAGAGCACCCTCAAAATTCGTGCAGATACTCATAACTTCACCTGTTGCCTTCATCTGGGTCGTCAGTGTACGTTTTGCACTGATAAATTTATCAAATGGCAAACGAGGAATCTTAACAACGCAGTAATCAAGCATTGGCTCAAAAGAAGCGAATGTCTTACCTGTAATTGCATTTGGAATCTCATCCAAAGTGTATCCCAAGGCAATCTTTGCAGCCACTTTTGCAATCGGATAACCGGTTGCTTTAGAAGCAAGTGCTGAAGAGCGGCTCACACGAGGATTTACTTCGATCACGCAATATTCAAATGTTTCCGGATGCAATGCGTATTGTACGTTACATCCACCGGTAATGCCAAGTTCTGAAATAATATTTAGAGCAGAACTACGAAGCATCTGATATTCTTTATCGCCCAATGTCTGTGATGGTGCCACAACAATAGAGTCACCTGTATGCACACCAACCGGATCAATATTTTCCATATTACAAACCGTAATACAGTTGCCTGCTGCATCTCGCATTACTTCGTATTCGATTTCTTTCCATCCTGCGATACAGCGTTCTACTAAAACTTCATTCACACGGCTCAAACGTAAACCGTTGGATAAGATATCAACCAGTTCTGTCTCGTTGTGTGCAATACCACCGCCACTACCACCAAGGGTAAATGCCGGACGAAGTACAACCGGATAACCAATGGTATTCGTAAACTTAATACCATCTTCTACATTATTTACAACCAGAGAAGCGGCACAAGGCTCACCAATTTTTTCCATCGTGTCCTTAAATGCCTGACGATCTTCTGCTTTGAAAATCGTCTCCGCTGTCGTACCAATCAGTTTGATGCCATGCTCCTCCAAAAAACCGGATTCTGCAAGTTCCATACCAAGATTCAAACCTGCCTGTCCACCAAGCGTTGGCAATACACTGTCTGGCTTTTCCTTTAAGATAATCTGCTCTAATACTTTTGCTGTCAAAGGCTCAATATACACTTCATCAGCAATTTCTTTATCTGTCATGATGGTCGCCGGATTGGAGTTCACCAGAACAACCTCAATACCTTCTTCTTTCAGAGAACGACATGCCTGTGTACCAGCATAGTCAAACTCAGCAGCCTGTCCGATTACGATTGGACCAGATCCAATTACAAGTACTTTCTTAATCTCTTTATTTCTTGGCATTACTGGTCACCTCCCATCATTTCAATAAAACGGTCAAACAAATATCCACTATCCTGCGGGCCAGGGCAAGCTTCAGGATGGAACTGTACCGTAAAAATATTCTTTCCTGTGTATTTCAATCCCTCATTTGTGCCATCATTGACATTTACAAATGCCGGTGTTGCAATGGCAGGATCTAATTTATCTACATCCACAACATAACCATGGTTCTGTGAAGAAATGTAAACGCGTCCGGTCGCAAGATCTTTTACCGGATGATTTCCTCCACGATGACCATACTTCATCTTATGTGTATCCGCACCTGTTGCAAGTGCCATAAGCTGATGACCTAGACAGATAGCAAAAATTGGAATATCAGAATCATAGAGTTTTTTGATTTCTGCAATAATTTCTACACATTCCTTTGGATCTCCAGGTCCATTGCTAAGCATAATACCATCCGGGTTGCTTGCAATGATTGTCTCTGCTTTTGTATCTGCCGGATAAATCGTAACTTCGCATCCTCTGTCATTTAATGACTTTGCAATATTATTCTTAGCGCCAAGGTCAAGCAACGCCACACGTTTGCCACTGCCTTTTAACACCTTAGACTCCTTACATGTCACCTTTGATACTACATCGCCTGTTGTATATGCTTTTAACTTTGGAAGGATTTCATCCAAATCATAGGATTCATTGGTGGTAATCATTCCATTCATGGTTCCCTTATCACGTAAGATTTTGGTAAGTGCTCTCGTATCAATACCGGAAATACCTGGGATATCATTCTCTTTCAAAAAGTCCTGAATGGTTCCTTCACAACGGAAATTACTTGGGATACGGCTCAGTTCTCTGACAATGTATCCATCAACCCATGGACGTCCTGACTCCATGTCTGGTGTAATACCATAATTACCAATCAACGGATAGGTCATTACAACAGCCTGTCCTGCATAGGAAGGATCTGTCAAAACTTCCAAATATCCTGTCATGGATGTATTAAATACGATTTCACTGATGACTTCCCGTGTAGAACCAATGCTCTCACCGGTAAAAACGGTGCCATCTTCCAGAATAAGAAATGCTCTCATCTTTTGCCCTGTCCTTTCAAATGTAATGTTAAATTTTAAAAATGCCTAAACTTATAGTATCCTATCACAACATATTCTATATTGCAATATAAAAAATCACTTTTCCAAGCACTTTTTGACTCCTTTATTATAACCGTCTGTGCATACACAAGCAATTCTTTTCTGCGTCAAAAAGCAGGATGCTTATCTTTTTCATAATACATCCTGCTTTATAAAAATAATTATTTAAAATATGCTACACCGGATTCGAAAATCTTCATATCCTGTTCGCCATAAATATTGATTGCAACAGAGTCTCCACGTCTTTCTGAATGTGCCATCTTACCGAGTACACGTCCATCCGGACTGGTGATACCTTCAATTGCCATATAAGAGCCATTGACATTCCACTCTTCGTCCATGGTTGGATTGCCGGCTTCATCCACATACTGTGTTGCCACCTGACCATTTGCAAATAATTTTTCTAACCATGCATCATTTGCAACAAAACGACCTTCACCATGTGATGCCGGATTGCAATAGGTCTGTCCAAGCGTAGCCTGCGCTAACCAAGGCGATTTATCGGATACCACCTTTGTATAAACCATCTTAGAAATATGGCGTCCAATGGTATTATATGTGAGTGTCGGTGCATCTGCCTGCTGTGTATGGATTTCACCATATGGAACCAATCCAAGCTTAATGAGTGCCTGGAATCCGTTACAGATACCAAGAGCCAGTCCATCACGGTTGTTCAAAAGATTCATAACAGCTTCTTTCATCTTTTCGTTGCGGAATGCAGTTGCAAAGAATTTTGCACTTCCTTCCGGTTCGTCTCCGGCAGAGAATCCTCCTGGGAACATAACCATCTGTGCTTCGTTGATTGCTTTTGCAAACACATCAACAGATTCACGGATATCTTCTGCTGACTGATTCTTAAATACCTTTACGATTGGTTCTGCACCTGCGCGTTCAAATGCTCTTGCGCTATCGTACTCGCAGTTTGTACCTGGGAATACCGGAATAAATACCTTTGGCTTTGCCACTTTGTTCTTACATACATAGATTTCCTTTGTATGATAAACATCGGAATCTACTGCATTCTTATCCTCTGTCGCTCTTGTTGGGAATACTTTTTCAAGTGGACGCATCCAACATGCTAAAGCTTCTTCCATGGAAAGCTTCATATCCTTATAAACAAATGCCTGTGTATCATTCACCTCTCCAAGTACCACTACGTCATCATCCAGTCCTGCTGCATGCATTGCTTCCCTAACAGCTGTAACATCACTGCCGGAAATTTCTGCCACAATCGAACCAATATGATTTGCAAATAATGCCTCTGCTGCAACAGCATCATCCACTGTCACACCTAATTTATTACCAAATGCCATCTTAGAAAGTGCTGTCGCGATACCTGTAGCATCCGGTGCATAAGCAGATACAATAACACCTGTCTGGATCAGCTGATGAATAACACCATACAGCTTCATCACCTGTTCATATTCCGGCAAATCATATGCATCACGATTTGCACGGAAAAATACAAGTGCATCTCCACTCTTCTTTAATTCTGGTGTAATAATATCCTTTTCCTTTGCAATATCCACTGCAAAAGATACCAGTGTTGGTGGAACATCAATTTCATTAAAGGTTCCTGACATAGAATCCTTTCCACCAATGGATGGCAAGCCAAATTTCATCTGTGCCTGATATGCACCAAGAAGTGCTGCAAATGGCTGGCTCCATCTCTTTGGATCTTCTGACATTCTGCGGAAGTATTCCTGGAATGTAAAACGAATTTTGCTGTAATCACCACCTGCTGCAACAATGCGGGCAACAGATTCTAATACGGCGTAAGAAGATCCGTGATATGGGCTCCATGAAGACAAGTATGGATCAAATCCATACGCCATCATCGTAACGGTATCACATTTACCTTCCACAACCGGTAATTTAGCAACCATAGACTGCGTTTCTGTCAGCTGATAACGACCACCATATGGCATATATACACTACCTGCGCCAATAGAACCGTCAAACATCTCAACAAGTCCTTTTTGTGAGCAGACATTCAAATCAGATAACGAGGTTTCCCATGCTTTTTTCACATCACCTGCTTCTAATGCGCTCTCAACGCCCTTAACAGCATATGTATTAAAGTAATTATCTTCCTGGCATGGCATTTCTACGGCAACATCTGTCTCCTGATGCGCTCCATTTGTATCTAAGAATGCTCTCTTTAAGTTAACGATTTCCTTGTCTCTCCATACTAGTACAAGACGTGGTTCTTCTGTAACAATAGCAACTTCAATTGCCTCTAAGTTTTCTTCTTCTGCGTAAGCTAAGAATTGATCAACATTTTCCGGAGCAACAACGACAGCCATACGCTCCTGTGATTCCGAAATAGCCAGTTCTGTTCCATCTAAACCTGCGTATTTCTTTGGAACCTTATCCAATTGTACGCGCAATCCATCTGCAAGCTCGCCAATTGCTACCGATACACCACCTGCACCAAAGTCGTTACATTTCTTAATGATATAACTTACTTCTTCGCGGCGGAATAATCTCTGGATCTTACGTTCTGTAGGTGGATTACCTTTTTGCACTTCTGCACCACACACTGCCGTAGACTGTGTGTTATGTGCCTTAGAAGATCCTGTTGCACCACCAATACCATCACGTCCTGTTCTACCACCAAGTAAAATGATACGATCTCCCGGATCGGAATTTAATCGCTGTACCGCACGTCTTGGAGCTGCACCCATAACCGCACCAATCTCCATACGTTTTGCCACATAATTTGGATGGTATACTTCCTTTACATAACCAGTGGCAAGACCAATCTGGTTACCATAGGAACTATAGCCATGTGCTGCTTCGCGCACTAATTTTTTCTGAGGAAGCTTTCCTTCCATCGTATCTTTTACAGACACGGTTGGATCCGCCGCTCCTGTCACACGCATCGCCTGGTATACATAAGTACGACCTGAAAGCGGATCACGGATGGCGCCTCCCAGACAAGTAGCTGCTCCACCAAATGGTTCAATTTCTGTTGGATGGTTATGTGTCTCGTTTTTAAAATTAACCAACCACTCTTCTGTTTTTCCATCCACTTCAACAGGAACAACAATAGAACATGCATTGATTTCATCAGATTCTTCCTGATCATCCAGCTTTCCGTCTTTTTTCAACTTCTTCATAGCAAGAAGTGCCAAGTCCATCAGGCAGACAAACTTGTCATCACGGTCTTTATATAAAATCTTAAAATTATCCAGATAGTCATGATAGGTATCTTCGATTGGTGCACGATAATATCCATCTGCAAATGTAACGTTTTTCAATTCAGTAGAAAACGTGGTATGGCGGCAATGATCTGACCAATATGTATCCAGCACACGAATTTCTGTCATGGATGGATCACGCTTCTCATCCTCCGCAAAATATCGTTGGATGTGTAAGAAATCCTTAAATGTCATAGCAAGACCAAGAGAATCATATAATTCTTTTAATTCAGCTTCTGGCATTGCACGAAAACCATCAAAAATCAAGACATCAGCCGGCTCTTCAAAATGATCTGTCAACGTCTCTGGTTTCTCCATTCCTGTTTCTCTGGAGTCTACCGGATTGATACAGTGCTTTTTGATTGCTGCGAACTGATCTTCCGTAATATCGCCCTCAATGACATACGTGGTTGCAGAACGGATAATCACATCTTCATCTTCTTTTAATAATTTTACACACTGCTCTGCAGAATCAGCACGCTGGTCAAACTGTCCAGGTAAGAATTCCACACTAAAAACCTTTCCCTGATAATCAAAGCTTTCTTCATAGTATGTATCTACCGGAAGTTCACAAAAGACGGTCTTTAACGCCTTCTTGTAGGTATCCTCCGAAATATTTTCAATATCATATCTGATCAGGACGCGGACTCCCGTCACTGTATCAATTCCAAGATAACTCTTGATTTCACTATAAAGGGACTGCGCAGCCACTGCATATTCTGGCTTTTTCTCTGCATATACTCTTCTTACGTTTCCCATGCTATACCTCCATATGATTGATAACCTAAGGCGTTTCACCTTGTTTCTTTTACTCATAGTATAGCACATAGCAGGCGGTACACATAATTATTATCGCTAATTAGATATATTAGTGTTTCTTATCTATACCCTTGACTACTATTATTCTCACTTATATAATAAAAGAAGTACAGGAGGCATTCTTTTTTTCGCAGAATGACATGTCATCTTAAGAGGGGGAAATTATGGATATCAATTACGAACTATATAAAGTTTTTTATCATGTTGCCTCATCACTCAGTTTTTCTGAGGCGAGCAAACAACTCTTTATATCGCAATCTGCCGTTTCGCAGTCCATCAAAACATTAGAAAAAAAAATAGGACAGCCGCTTTTTATCCGCAGCACAAAGAAAGTTCAATTGACACCTGCCGGTGAATTACTCTTACAGCATATTGAACCTGCCATGAATCTGATCCGTCGTGGAGAAGAACAAATTCAAAATGTCAATGAAACCAGACTAGGTCAGCTCCATATCAGTGCCAGTGATACCATCTGCCGCTACTTTTTAGTACCATACATCCAGCGCTTCCATGAAGTTTATCCGGATGTACCGATTCGTATCACCAATGCCACCAGTAAATCCTGCGTAGATTTATTGGAACAGGGAAAAGTTGATATCATCATTACCAACCATCCCAATTCACGCATGAACACATCCTATATCACACAGACCTTAACACTGTTTCAGGATGTTTTCATCGCAAACCCAAAACATTTTCCGCAAACAGAACAGGAAATGACGTTAAAAGAAATCTCTACCCTGCCACTTCTTATGCTCGACAAAAACAGTACAACAAGTGAATATTTGCATCAGTTCTTTCTGGAAAACAGATTGGATCTGGTACCAACATTTCAATTGTATTCCAATGACTTATTAATGGATCTTGCAAGAATCGGTCTTGGTATCGCCTTCATTCCGGATTTTTGCATGACGCACAACTCATCTGATCTAAAGATTGTAACAACAAAAGAAAAGCTCCCACGAAGAAGCCTTGTGGCAGCGACACACCCTTCCCTGCCCCTTAGCGCCTCCGCAGAAGCCTTTTTATCGTTTTTGCCAAAAGTCGTCCAGTAAACGTTCTACCGATTGTTGGTTGCAGACCTTTCCGTCGCTCCACTCGCGCGGGAAGGTCTTTTTATATTCTCCGCGCACGAATCTCTCATCCAGAAGTGCAATGACACCCTCGTCATTTTTTGTACGAATCACTCGTCCCGCAGACTGAATTACCTTATTCATGCCGGGATATAAATAAGAAAATGCAAAACCATCACGTCCTGTCTCGTCAAAATAACGCTTCATCACTTCACGCTCATTTCCAATCTGTGGCAATCCCACACCTATAATAATCGCACCAATCAGTTTTTCTTCCGTCAGATCTATACCTTCCGAAAAAACACCGCCCATGACACAAAACGCTACCAGACTTTTTTCACGGGCTTTCTCAAATTCCTGTAAAAATTCTTCCCGCTCCTGCTCACTCATGCCACTTTGCTGCAAAATCACATCATATTCTCCTACGCTTTTTGCCAGAAATTGCTCACTAATCTCTTCTAACATTTTATAGGATGGACAAAACACCATATAATTTCCTTTTCTTTTTGAAACAATGGTAACAATGTAATTGGCAAAAGCTTCATATTCCTTTTGCGTTCTTCTGGTATACTTGCTGCTGACATCCGTTCCAATCAGCAATGCCCGTTTTTCCTGTTCGAATACAGCGTCCGCATAAATGGCATAGACATCCGTATCGCAGCATAAAAGTTCTTTATAATACTGGATTGGCAAAAGTGTTGCAGAAAAAAACACACAGGCTTTTGACCTGTCCAAGCGATTCTGTAACATATACGATGGATCCACACAAAAAAGATGCAGGCAAAACTGTCCTTTTTCATCATAATCGCAATAGATCCTGTAATGGTCGTCAAAATTCTCTGATAAATTCAAAAAATTCCTTACTTTGAAATAGAATTCTAACACTTCCTCACGATCTATGATATTACCTTCGCGCTGTAGCAGCTCATCCATAGCAGCCGCTGCCCGCATAAGTGCAAACAAAAAAGAATCCATCTCATATAATACAGAAAGCCCTTCGCATGTACGTTTATACGCCAGCAATTCCCTGTTGCATCGTTCCAAGGTACTTTCCATCTTTTTCCCATAGACTTTCAGTTTCTTTCATCACAAGAAACTCTTCCTTGATTAAGGTCTCGGAATACATATCGCGCGCACGTTCCACAAGATTATGTGCTTCATCCACCAAAAAGATATAATCCCCTCGTATCCCCTCTGCAAAAAATCGTTTCAGGCATACATTCGGATCAAACACATAATTGTAATCGCAAATAATATGATCCACCCAGGAGGCTATATCCAGACTATATTCAAATGGACAGACGCGTCTCTCTTTTGCCCAGCGCAGGATGCACTCACGATCTATCATATATTCTTCCTGTAATATATCGTAGACAGCATCATTGACGCGATCAAAATGTCCCTTTGCATAAGGACAATCTTCCGGATTACAGGCGCGTTCTTCCAGCAGACACATCTTGTCTTTTGCCGTCAGAACCACTGTCTTTCCTTCATACCCCTGCTGCCCCATCAAAAGGAACGTATCATGTGCCACAACACCTGTTGCATTTTTTGCCGTCAAATAAAAAATCTTATTGCCTATGTTCTGCCCCATTGCCTGTATCGCTGGAAAAACGGTTGCCAATGTCTTTCCTGTACCTGTCGGTGCCTGCAGAAACAGTGTTTTTTCCCGCATAATACTCCGGTAGACATCGGTTACAAGTTTTTTCTGCCCTTCGCGATAAGCATAGGGAAATTCCAATCCACGAATGGACTGCTGACGTATCATATTATGATGAAACAAAAAATCTGACCAACGCTTATACTCTGCAATCAGCTCTAAAAACCATGCTTCTATTTCTTCATAGGAATAATACTCCTGAAACCGGCGGATTTCTTCCGTATCCATATTGCAATATGTCATCTGAACACCAATACGTGGCAGATGATTCTGCGTTGCAAATATAAATGCATAACATTTTGCCTGTGCCAGGTGAACGGGATTTGGTTCCGTCATTTTTTCTACGTCAAAGTACACTCCCTTGATTTCATCAATCAAAATCTGTGACACTGGTGATTCTGCTTCCTGCTCTGACGCATCATCTATAAAATGACTCATTTCTTCGAGTAAAGCCTCTTCATAAATAATACCGTCCGCCCGCCCTTCTATGGCAAGATCATAATCTTCATATGTGATGATAAATTTTAACGGAATTTCCGCATGGTAATCTGCCCCAGCGCGTCTTTGTATCTTGCGATGCATCCGGCTGCCCTCCTGCATAGCTTCCATGCGCATCCTACCGCCATGGCGGTCATCTATATCACCCGCATTTAGCAAAAACTCAACCAGATTTCGAACAGAAATAACAATCTGTGGTTTTAATTTTTCCTGTTGTACCAATTTACTGATTTTCATAATGATTAGTATAACACAAAATCCCCCCGACAGGAAAACCTGACGGAGGGACTTGCTGATACAAGATTATTCTTTACGCTACTGCAAACTTACGTACAGACTGTACAAATACAGGATCATAATTCGAACACAGCACCTGCATTTCACGCTTCATTCCCATGCTCATAACCCCGAGCAATGATTTTGCATCCAAATATATAGCGCCACTTTTCAGATCAATGGCTTCGGGACAAACGGTTGCTGCCTGTACGAACTCTTGCACATCTTTTTCGTTCTTAAGCATTACCTTCAGTTCCATTTTCTTTCACTCCTTTTCATTCAATACAAGAAAACTACATTTCATGAAAGCGTTTCCAACGTTTCATTCTTCGTATTAAAACACAGCTTTTTTTATTTGTCAAATCTATATTTTTTCGAAAAGAAGTTCATTTTCGGGGAATTTTTATAGGTTTTCCTATCACATGGTTTTTTAATTTGAAGGACAATACCCGCAATCTGTCGTATTGTTAACACTTTGTTCACATTGTTCTTAATCATGCATATAAAATCTTCTGTTTTTCGTCTTTTCTTATGCACTTTTAACAAAAAATTCTGTTTTCAGCATAATCATCAATTTTTTTCTGTTTCATATCAAAAAATTGCATCTGCCAATGCTGAAAATGCTTTTCCCATACTTCCCTCGATAAATACATCTGTTTCCGGATGCAGACGAACATCCAGGGGTTCCCTATTTAAAACCACTCTATGCTTTCCCCGGAATTCATACACGTAAGACGCTGCAGGATAGACATGTAATGACGTTCCGGCAACAATCAATGTATCTGCCGCCCGAATGGCATCAATCGCGCCAAGTACCGCTGCTTCCGGCAATCCTTCTTCATATAATGTCACTTGCGGACGAATCATACCACCACATTTTGGACAGCGTGGTATTCCCTCCGTCTCAAAAATATAATTTTCGCCTACGCGCTCACCACAGGACATACAATAATTTTTATGCGTTGTTCCATGAATTTCAAACACGTTTTTACTGCCCGCCAACTGATGCAGTCCATCAATATTTTGTGTCACAATCGCCTTGAGTTTTCCTATTTTCTCCAGTTTTGCCAGCACTTTATGTGTAACATTCGGTTCATACCCTCTGCTATCCATCTTCTGCCGGTAAAATTCAAAGAACACCTCCGGCTCTCTCATAAGGCACGTGTGGCTCAACAGATACTCCGGCTGATACTTTTCAAACTGCACATCATGCTGATTGTACAAACCATCCTTGCTGCGGAAGTCCGGTATCCCACTTTCAGTCGATACACCTGCACCACCAAAAAATACAATCTGCTCCGATGCCTGCACAATTTCTATAAACCGCTTCATTTTTTCTTCCATCCAAAACCACCCTTTCCCTGTTAACACATCTTGTTCTTCGTTTCTATGCGTGCAGATTCCATCATAAAATCCGTTCCGTTTCTATGTATATAAATTCCATCATAAAAGGCACAGTATGATTACATACTGTGCCCGCTATCTTACTTTAAGAATCCAGAAATAATTTGTTCTTCTGCTTCTTCTTCCGTAAGTCCTAATGTCATAAGTTTAATCAACTGCTCGCCGGCGATTTTACCGATGGCTGCCTCGTGAATCAGACTAGCTTCCATCGTTGCTGCTGAAAGCTGTGGCGTAGCTAATACATACGCCTGATCCATCAGAATAGAATCGCATTCCGTATGTCCTGCACAACGATTGTTACCATTCAATGTACTTGTATAATGCTGCTTACTATTTCCTTTTGCAACGGTACGGCTGACAATGTTGCAGCTGCAATCCTCACCATTCAGATCCGCTGTAAACTCTGCATCTGCAGTCTGGTCGCCGGTTGTCATAATACTGTCATGAATCTCCAGCTTCGCGCGGTCTGCAAGATCTGCCTTGGTGATGCGAAGGGTATCGTCAATTCCTGCAATCTGGGATGTCTCCATAACCATCTGTGCATCCTCTTTCAAATGTACCACAGTGGTAGGATTCATCAGGCGTTTTCCTGTTGTTCCAGGATCTCCCTCACCATAGTGTTTTTCAACATAACGCACTTTTGCACCTTTTTCCAGGTAAAATGTATGAATACCGTCATGTCCGCTATCTTCGGTTCCACAGTTGTGAATACCACATCCGGCTACGATCGTTACATCGGCGCCTTCTCCAATAAAGAAGTCATTGTATACCATGTCTTTTAGTCCGGCTTGAGATACCACTACCGGAATATGAACACTTTCGTTCTTTGTTCCCGGTTTGATGATAATATCAATACCAGGCTTGTCCTCTTTTGTTACGATATCAATATTTGCCGTCGTATTTCTGGCGGATGATGCACCATTTGTACGTATATTGTATGCTCCAACCGGAAGTGCATCCAGACCGGCAACTTCTTTTAAAATATTCTGTTCAATCGTTCCCACGTCCTTAGTCCTCCTTCATTTTCTCTGTCAAAACACTGCACGTACTGTTCTGCATGCCCATAATCTGCGGCAAAACCTTGTCCTTAGTATCATACATAGCAACTTTGCCATCTTTCAGATAAAGCACCTTGTCCGCAATATCAAGAATTCTCTCCTGATGACTGATAATTAAAATATTACCATCGCTGGCTGCTACCATTTTCTCAAATACACGAATCAGCTTCTGGAAGCTCCACAAATCAATTCCGGCTTCTGGTTCGTCAAAAAGCGTCAAATCGGAATTTCTCGCAAATGCCATAGCAATCTCGATACGCTTTAACTCTCCGCCTGACAAACTGCCATCTAAATCACGGTTGATATAGTCCTTTGCGCAGAGTCCTACCTCGGAAAGCAAATTACACAATTCACTCACAGATGCATCTTTTCCTGCTGCAAGTGACATCAAATCCTTAATGGTTAAACCTTTAAAACGAACCGGCTGCTGAAATGCATAAGAAATTCCATGCTTCGCACGTTCTGTAATCGACCAGTCCGTAATGTCTTCTCCGTTTAATAAAATTCTACCCTTACTTGGCTTATTGATTCCCGCAATAACCTTTGCCAGTGTTGACTTTCCACTACCATTTGGTCCGGTAATCACTACAAAATGATCCTCGATAGTCGCATTGATATGATCTAAAATCAATTTACCATCTTCGGTCTCATAACAAATATCTTGTAATTCTAACACTTCTTATTATCTCCTCTTCTCGCAGGGACGTTCTTTTTTCCATCATGAGTGTCCCTGTAACACCCGAAGATATATTACCACATAAAGATAGGAAATACACCCTTTTTATGCCTTTTTTTACGTCCATGTCCTGTATTTTATACATTTCTGTATTCCTATATGCATATAGGGTGTACTTCCTATCACCTACTGAATCACTATGAAATTGAATTTAGATCTGTATACGATACTCTATATTTCCATGCACATGATAAACAGTATCGTCCGCATCTATGACCCGGACCACAATGCTCTCCGTAACAGAACGTTCATCTTTTGTAATAAAGATCTCCGTACCATCCTCTGTCTTTTGCATAGAAAAATCAATACCTCCTGCTTCATCTTCCAGACGATACTTTCCTTCTCCGGCATAAAAACGCACTTCCAAAGACTTAAAATCCTGATGATCACCCTGTTCATTGGCAAGAAGTGGTATGATACCGCCTTCCTTGACAAAGACCGGAATGCGGTCAAGCGGAACAAAAAGTTCATATGTATGATTGCCCACAAAAGTCTCACCCGTGAAGAAATCCGTCCATCTGCCTTCTGGCAGCCAGACACTCACCGGCGCCAGACCTTCTCTGTTTCGTTTATTCACAACCGGAGCTACGATCATTTCCGTACCAAAATAATACTGATTCTTCGCTTCATAGGCTTCCTTGCAATCATGCAGATAGTACATCGGCATAACAAGCGGCATACCGTCTCTTGCCGTTCTTACATTAGCTGTATACAAATATGGGAGCAGACGATGACGCAGCTGTAAGAATTTCGTTACAATTTTTTCTGCCTCTTCTCCATAAAGCCATGGTTCCTTGCTCCATTTATCCCGCGTAGAATGCAAACGGTTAATAGGAGAAAATACGCCAAGTTCTACCCACCGGGTATAAAGTTCCGGATTACCTTTACTTCCCATATGACCGCCAATGTCATGTGACCACCAGCTATAGCCGGTATTAGACGCTGCAATGGTAAAATATGGCTGATAGGCAAGACTCTTCCAACGCACGAAAGTATCCCCGGAAAAACCTAACGGATACCGGTGTGAGCCACAACCGGCATAACGGGAAAGAATAAGAGCTGTCCGTCCACCACGTCCGGCATCCAAAGTATGATAATGATTGAGCAGCCATAAGGGATCTAACCCCTTTTGACTGGACTTTCGTCCCTGCTGCCAGTCAATCCACCAAAAATCCACGCCCTCCTCTTCATAAGGATGCAGCACCAGATCAAAATAAGAATCTACAAAAGTCCGGTTGGTAAAATCAAATTCAACCGGTTCTTTACTCGCCGGATCAACGCCATTCGCCTTCGCCATCGCAGGATATTGTTTTTCAAAATAACGGATGCCATCATGGGGATGCAAATTCATGGTAATGGCAAGCCCACGTTCCTTAAGATCACGGAAAAACTGCTTATAATCCGGGAATAATCCGGTATCGAAAGTATACCCTGTCCAGCCCTTTCCCCAGAATCTACTATGGGTCGTTGCATCCTTTGGCACATTTTTCACCAGATGCCAGTCCATATCAATGGTAGCTACGGTGAGGGGAATCCCCTTCTTTTGAAACTTATCCATAAGATCAATATATTCCTGCTGCCTGTATGCATAGTAACGGGACCACCAGTTACCCAGCGCATACTTTGGCAAAAGTGGCGTAAATCCTGTCAGTCTGTAAAACTCGCGCAAACCGCCCAGATAATCTTTGCCAAAAGCTAAAATATAACGGTCAACATCGCCTTCTTTTCGGGCAGATAAAGTACCGTTTTCTTCCAAAAGATAAGACGCAGAATCATCAATTTCTGCCACTCCTTCCAAAGAGAATATGCTATCCGACAATTTAACCTTTCCTTTGTTTTCGCCAAATAAAATACGGTCACCCAAACCATTATCCAATGTGCGGAAAGTACCACCCATCAGATGCACGTGTTGGGCGTCCACCCAATAGTCATGCAATCTGACTGCCACAAGCAGCGTTTTTTTATCTACGCGAAATGTACGGTCTTTTGTCGTCACCTCAATATTCTGCTCATTGTCTTTTACCGAAAACGTCGGATTGCCGAAATCACGATGCATAACCTTTTGCGTAGCCGCATCCACAAAAGTACCGCTTTCCGCACGCTCCACACGTAAAATATGATCTGTGATCACACTCAGCCGTATCTGTCCGCTCACATAGGTTTTAGCATCAGCAATCGGGGCAGATTCTACAAAAAAACGATCCATAAAAAAGCCTCCTCATCTATAAATTGTCAGAATTATACCCCACCCCGTGTAAAACGTCAATCTTTTTGGATTCTATTTATTATTCTGTTTTACATCCTCTTTTGCATAAAAAAACAAGTGCAAATAAAAGTACGATTCCCCACGCTAAGAATAGCTCGCCAAATAGACGAAACCATTCTATCGGCATCCAGAATTGCCAGATTATTCCATCTGCCAGCCATCCGACAAACTCTATGCCAAATAAAACAACTGCGATTCTTTTCCATGTATCAATAAATGATTTTTGCATTGTACACTCCTTTATCATACAGATGGCTCTGCCATACCTGCTCCTGCTGGTTTTATCCCCTCTTTTGTCACTGCAACGGATTTACGGAATAAGAAAAATCCGGCAATAAACAGGATAACCAAAGAACCGACACCTACATTTGCGCTTCCGGTCAACTGACTCGCCACTGACACCAGCATAGTTCCGATAAAAGAAGCCCCTTTTCCGCAAATGTCATAAAGCCCAAAGTATTCTCCGGATTTTTCTGGCGGAATGATTTTTGCAAAATGGGATCTGGACAGTGCCTGAATACCACCTTGGAACATACCTACGCAGACAGCCAGTACCCAGAATTTCCATTGTGAATCCAGGAAAAATGCAAAAACAGCAATTACGGTATATGCCGCGATACATATCGGAATCAATTTTCCCGATTCCTGTTTCTGTGACAATCTTCCAAAAACAAGTGCCGATGGAAAAGCAACAATCTGTGTTACCAAAAGAGCTAAAAGAAGTCCTGTCGTATCCAGTCCCAGCGCTGTTCCATACGCCGTTGCCATATCTATAATTGTGTAAACACCATCAATATAACAGAAAAATGCCAGTAGGAATAAAAAGACTGCTTTTTCATCTTTCATACCCACAAGTGTTTTTCCTAGACGCTGAAAACTTCCTCTTACAATTCCCTGCTCTTTTTTAACGTAATACACCTGTCTATAATTTTTTAACAAAGGCAGTGTCAAAACCACCCACCAGACAGCTGTAATCATAAACGCCAACGTCATTGCATGCATCTGTGAAAGTCCTAGTTTTTCACCAAACAAAACCAAGAACAGACCAAGAACAAATGGGATACAACTGCCAATATAGCCCCATGCAAATCCACGTGAAGATACATCATCCATACGTTCTTCTGTTGTAACGTCGTTAATCATAGAATCATAAAATACAAGACTGGCGGAATAACCACATTTTGCAACAATAAAAATAATCAAAAATACCAGCCATGACGAAGTCATCCCCAACATACAGCAGCCAATAGCACCAATCACCAGACTACCAATAAAAATCGGCTTTTTATAACCTTTAAAATCTGTTATTGTGCCCAGCACTGGTCCTAAGAACGCAACAATCACCGTCACAATGGAGGTTGCATATCCCCAATAAGCAAGATACTGCACATCACTAAGACCTGCATGCTCCGATATCGCATTAAAATAAATGGGAAATAAAGTAGACACCAGTAATGTGAATGCAGAATTGCCCACATCATATAAGACCCATGACTTTTCTAGTTTCGTTAATTTCAGTTTATCCATTTTTTCTCCTTTTCGTGCATCATTCATACACATTGTTCATTGCTATAAAAAGGGATGATGTCATGCCAGCATCTCCCCTCTCATAACAAGACAATTATAAAAGCACCCCGAAGGGTGCTTCTATCGAAAAATCGTTAAAATAATGTTAACTGTCTGTAAAATCGTGGCAGGCGATATACGCTCCACTGTGGAAAATCCCAAAGGATTCTGCCTACATAATGCGGTTTATTTGCATAACACATGGTTGCTGATAAAATCATCGGTAAAATATAGATCAGATCCATCTCAACCGAAGGATATAAATTTGCATAATTCTCATGCTGTTCATGTAATAATTTACCATCAAACGATGTCAAAACCTTTTTCTGCAATGGTAATTGCCTACACAAACAACGATGCAGCGCATTCTCATATTGTACATGATCTGCAAGAGAACCTGTAAAATACCCATTGTGTACATGCGTAAAACTATCTGCAATATAATGCGTCAGCTTACCTAACCGGTAGAAATATACCCATCCACCCAATCTGGAAGCTTCTAGCTTTGCAATCAAATGATCCATCGTTCTTTGTATATTCTCATAATTGTGGCCAAAGAACTTCTTGTGTCCCACCCAGCCATGTAAATACGTGATTTTATTTACATCCGGTGCAATAGAACCATAGATATAGGCTCTTTTTTCCATAGGGGAAAAACCTCGCAAATACTGTTCTGCAATATGTTCTGCCAGATATTTATGCGTCAATGTTTTCATGTCTTACCGATCCTTTCACCATGCGACTGCATTTATATGTGTGTTAAATCTGTGAATGATATTATGACTTAAAATAGGATAATGCCTGATCCAAATAGCTGGCCTGGTCGTTCATTTGTCCAGCCATCTCTGCCACACCATTCATCATCGCATTCAGTTCCTGAATATTTGCTGTCATCTCTTCCGTTGCAGCCGCATTCGAAGAACTAACATCCGTAAGTCCAAAACTGTTTGTCGTAATATTCTGATTCAGATTTACCATCTGGTCTACCATCCGCTTAATCTCTTCTGCCTTTTGCGCTGTCATACCAATCTGTCCGTCTAAATTATCAAAAGATTCCAATACTACTTTTATTTCTTCTTTTTGTGCCGCATTATCTGAAACGACCTCATCGGATGCCTTCACGCAAGCTTCGCATTCCTGCACAAGCTCTGCAATAATTTCTTTGATGCTGTTTAATTCGTTATTGGTATTATCAGAAAGGACACGGATTTCTTCCGCAACTACCGCGAATCCTCGTCCTGCCTCACCTGCACGTGCCGCCTCAATAGAAGCATTGAGAGATAACAGATTGGTCTGTCCGGAAATATCTTCGATCACACCAATAATATCACTTACCTTCTCCACAACCGCATTTACTTTCTGGATACGTTCTGAGATCACAGAAATACCACTTTCCATCTTATCGCTGCTCTCCTGCATATGATGCATTCTGTCACTCATCATTGCACTGCTCTCTAAAACAGCATGTGTCTGCTGTTCAATATCGGATACGGAAGAATCTATCGTCTGTGTCTCTTCACTCATACTTCCAAGATCTGTATTGATATCAGAGATGGAATTTGCCATATTCGTAGATCCCAAAGCAACATCTTCTACTGCTTTACTGATTTCTCCATTTGCTGCTAATGTCTGTTCACTGGTATCACTTAATTTATTACTGTGCTCTGACATAGCATTGCTTGTCTCACGAATCTGTTCTACAATACCGCCCAATGATCTTGTCATATCCTGCACACTGGTAGCAATCAAGCCAATCTCATCGTTCGTCATCTTAATACCAGAAAAATCTGCATGCATATTTCCACCAGCAACATCCTCAATAATATTGCTCAGTTTCACGAGCGGTTTTACTATTTTTCTAGCAAGCGCATACGCAACTAAACTTGATACAACAATAATAACAAGAAGTACTATCACAGCTCCACTCGTTGTCTTATTCACACCGGCTAAAGCATCGTCCTCATCTGCACTGATCACAACAATACTGTGATTACTAATCACGGAATAACTTGCATATTTCGCAACTCCATTAAAATCATATCTGGTGACATTGTCTTCTGGTATATCACCATCTGCAATCTGACTGACAAGACTTTTTACTACAGAGTTTTCTACGGAGTTTCCAACTTTTTCTTTTGTCGGATGATATAACATTGTTCCATCCTCGTCAACCACATAGACATATGAGCTTTTCATTCCATTGACACCTACACCGTCTAAAATCTCTGCATAGCTGTCGTAATTTAGATTCTTACCACCTTGCTTCTCTACCTCTGCATCAAGTATCTGCGAATAGCAATGAGCCATATCAAGCATACTATCCTGCACTGCTTCACTGATGTATTTACGGCTGTTTGTCACTAGAATCGCCATACAAATCACATTGGAAACAATAATCAGCATGACAACAAGCAAATCAATCTTGATGGCAAGTGTTCCCCTTTTTTTCTTATTGTTCTTCATTTTCCATTTTCCCCCTTTTCTTTTGTAATGTCTTTTTCATAAGGTTCTCCTGTATTTTTCGCTTTTGTTAGCGTGACGTTCATTTCCCATCCGTATAACATTTATATTATACCTCGAATCACCGGAAACTCCAATCCTTTTCCGGCAAAAATAATAGGAATAAAAAAGCTTTTCTTGTTAACACTATAAATAGACAACATGAGTAGGAGGGCATTTTCTTGAGCGCATATAAAGTTGAGATTTGTGGCGTGAATACTGCCAAATTACCATTACTGTCAGAAGAGGAAAAAGAGAAACTTTGGGAGAAAATCAAAGCTGGTGATACTGAAGCACGCGAAACGTATATCAAAGGAAACCTTCGTCTGGTACTTAGTGTTTTAAAACGATTTTCCAATCACGGAGAAAATCTGGATGATCTTTTTCAAATCGGATGTATCGGTCTGATCAAATCCATTGATAATTTTGACCCTACGATGAATGTAAAATTTTCCACATATGCTGTACCCATGATTATTGGTGAACTGCGCCGTTATCTGCGCGACACCTCAAGTAGTATCCGTGTCTCCCGTTCCCTGCGCGATACTGCTTACAAAGCAATCGTTGCCAAGGAAGCACTTCTGCGAAACTGTACAACAGAACCCACTATGGCCGAAATTGCAGACGCCGCCGGAATACCACTCGATGACATGATTTACGCACTGGATGCTATGCAAAGTCCGCTATCTCTTTATGACCCGATTTACAACGATGGCGGTGATACCTTATATGTCATGGATCAGATTAGTGACAAAAAAAATAAGGAAGAGAACTGGATTGAGTATCTCTCCCTAAATGATGCTCTTGATACGCTCTCACCACGTGAGTCGCATATCATAAAATTACGTTTTTTCGAGGGCAAAACCCAGATGGAAGTAGCTTCGGAAATCCAGATTTCACAAGCCCAGGTGTCTCGCCTCGAAAAAAACGCATTAAAATCTATGGAACGCTATCTTACTTGCTCCACTTGTCACTAAGCGCATTGATCTGATCTGCAAACTTTGCAAGTTCTTTGTTTGGCATTCCCTCGCATCCATGTATAACGCGAAGCAAACGTTCTCCTGCTGCCAAAAGCCTTGCAAAGACATTTGTGGACGCTTTGGAAGATTCTTTCTTTTTCTGAATAAGTTTGCGATTGCCTTCCTCAATACACATGCCCGTAACAAGGTCAAAGCGATCTCCTGAATACGGGGCAATTGCATCATATCCGTACTGCTCATGGATAGCTCGTGCAAACGAGTCACATACCGCATCCTCCCCATGTACAACAAAGATTTTTTCCGGAGCTGAAGTATACTTACCAATCCAGGTGAGCAGCTGATTCCGGTCCGCATGTCCACTGATTCCCGGCAAATTTTCAATACGTGCTTCTACATGTACAGTCTCGCCGAAAAGCTTTACCTCCTTAGCACCATTCAGCAGATGAAAGCCTAAGGTCCCTGGAACCTGGTATCCAACAAAAAGAATGGTACATTCCGGCCGCCACAAATTGTGTTTCAAATGGTGGCGGATACGACCCGCTTCGCACATACCTGATGCAGAAATGATCACCTTTGGTTTCATATCAAAATTAATCATTTTTGATTCGTCACTTGTAACTGCCATTTTCAGTCCCGGAAAACGAATCGGATTCTTACCTGACGCAATGATCTCCTTTGCCTCTTCACTAAAGCACTCTGCCACATTGCTATGAAAGACAGCCGTAGCCTCAACTGCAAGCGGACTATCCATATACACTTCAAAATCTTCTATATCCGAGAGCATGCCCTCTTCCTTAATTCGACGGATAAAATAGAGTATTTCCTGCGTTCTGCCAACGGAAAATGCCGGAATGACCAGATTTCCTCCCGCCTGAAATGTCTGACGCATCACATCTGCAAGTGCTTTGGCAAAATCAATCGGCACTTCATGTACACGATCCCCATATGTAGATTCCACCAAGACATAATCTGCTTCTTCTATATATTCCGGTGCCTTAATCAGCGGCTTATTCCCCTGTCCAATATCACCGGAAAAGACAATTTTTTTCTGTTCTCCCTCTTCCGTCAGCCAGATTTCAATGGATGATGAGCCAAGTAAATGTCCTGCATCCACAAAACGTACACTGATTTCATCACACACCTGGAATTTTTCATGATAATGCATTGGCACAAACAGCTCCATAACGCCAGCTGCATCCTCAACGGTGTACAGTGGTGTAATTTCCGGTCTGCCTGCACGTCTCGCCTTTCTGTTTTTCCACTCTGCCTCAAATGTCTGTATATGTGCACTATCCTTTAACATAATATTACACAGTTCTGTTGTGGCCTCAGTCGCATAAATCTGACCGCGAAAACCATGCGCATAAAGCAGTGGCAGCAAACCGGAATGATCGATATGTGCATGTGTCACAAACACATAATCTATGCTACTTGCCTGTACCGGAATCTCTTGATTTTCATAAATATCCGGTCCTTGTTCCATACCACAATCAACAAGGAACTTTTTCTCTCCCACCTCGACATAATGGCAGCTTCCGGTCACCTCATGTGCTGCCCCCAAAAATTCAATAATCATATGCCCCTCCAATCGTCAGAAAATGTCATTCATGTTTTTCTTATTATACAACATTTTTCATATATTTTACACTATTTTCCAACTATTCTCCTGACGTATCATCTCCCGCTGCAGTCGCTTCATAATTTTCTTTTCCAAACGGGAAATATACGATTGCGAAATCCCCAGTAAATCTGCCACTTCTTTTTGCGTCAGTTCCACACCATCTTTATTATGTAACCCAAAGCGTAACTCTATGATCATTTTTTCGCGTCCGTTTAATGTCTTTAATGCCTGGTGCAATAGCTTCAAATCTGCCTGTGTCTCTAAATCCCGATAGATGATATCTTCTTCTGTCCCTAGAATATCGGATAGAAGCAACTCATTTCCATCCCAGTCAACATTCAAAGGTTCATCAATTGATACCTCCAGTTTTTGTTTATTATTTTTTCGTAAATACATCAGAATTTCATTTTCTATACAGCGGGATGCATATGTCGCCAACTTGATACTTTTTGATGTATCGAAAGTATTAATTGCTTTCATCAAGCCAATGGTTCCAATCGAAATCAAGTCTTCCGCCCCCACCTTGGTGTTATCAAATTTCTTTGCAATATAAACAACCAGACGCAAATTATGCGCGATCAGCTTTTCCTTTGCCTCCTTGTCCTTTTGTTCTTTCATTGCTTCAATACAGCGTTGTTCCTCTTTCGCATCTAATGGTTCCGGCAGCACATCGCATCCGCCAATGTAAAGCAGTTCCATTTTTTCCCGTGTAAGCCATCGAAACAATATATGCATTTTCTTACTCCCAACAAAAATCTTTATGTAATATCATCTGATAATTTTTCCCCTGAAACAGCAAGTCTTTACCAAATCCAATCATCACCTTTTTTTGACAAACCATATCTCCTTGCTCCTGTATCAAAAAACGATCCGCCACAACTGCTTCCATAAGTGCACTGCCTGCTACTGTCTCATAAGGAACATAGCGTACCTTTTCCTGTGGTATTTCCCACACATCCCGATATTGCTCTGAAATCACACAGACCGGCATACCACTATATGGATCCTGCAATAAATTTCCTGTATCCACAAGTGCAACCATCTTTTCCACATGACCACAGACGAAAAATGCAACTTGTCGCAGATGGTGTCGCTTTTTTTGACGCCATGATACCAATACCGTTGTGATGCATAAAACCACACAGCTAAGCGGCAAACATATTTTTTCCATTCGTTCCGGAAGATATAAAAGAAGCAGCGATGCCACCCCTCCAAGCACCCAATAGATGAGAATCAGATAAAAATAGCAGACAAAACACTCTTTTGGATTCTTTTTTCCATAGGCAATCCAGAGCATGCAGGGATTCACAATCAAAGCAATCCCCATCACATAGATGCAAAACTGATGCACGAAAAGATACATCGCACTTCCAAAAACACACCCTACAACTGCCGCCGGAAAAATACGATACCAGCACACTCTTTTTTTCTGCCAGATTCCAAGTGTCAGCAGACTTGCTAAGTCAAGCAGCAGGTTTTGTAAAACCAGCACATCCAAATAAACGACATAAATAAAAAGCCACCTCCTTTTTGATAGTATCATTATAAGGAAGTGACTTTATATAATATGTCGAAACAAGCCCGCTTTATTATTTTCTTGTATTCTTTAAAAATTCAGGAATCTTGATATCTTCCTGCTTTACCGTACTTGTCGGTGTCTGTGGCTTTGCTAAAGATGAAAATCCTGCCATTGGATTTGATGTAGCACCTGTAGTCTGTGGTGTCACAGCTGGTCTAGGTGTTGGTGTTACGCTTGCCTGTGTATGTACTCCTGCGCCAAAACCGGATACTGATGGCTTTGGTGTTGTAACACTACCTGCATACTGCATATTGTTCAAAATAGAACTTCCCATGGATGGCTTTGGAGCTGCAGTTGCAGCCTCTTCCAAACCAGTTGCAATAACTGTAATGGTTGCTTCATCCGGCATAGATTCATCATATTTTGCACCAAAGATAATATTAACAGAATCTCCCGCAAGATCCTTAACATAGGTAGATGCTGCATTAGCATCCATAAGAGAAATATCTCCGGAAATATTGATGATGACATGGGATGCACCATTGATTGTTGTATCCAAAAGTGGGCTTTCCACTGCCATACGAACGGCTTCTGTTGCTTTCTCATCACCTTTAGCTGTACCGATACCGATATGTGCAAGTCCCTTGTCCTTCATAACGGTCTGTACATCTGCGAAGTCCAGATTAATCAATGCTGGCAGATTAATCAAGTCTGTAATTCCCTGTACTGCCTGCTGTAAAACTTCATCCGCCTTCTTTAATGCTTCCGGCATTGTGGTTCTACGATCTACAATCTCTAATAATTTATCATTTGGAATAACGATTAAGGTATCCACGTTTTCCTTGAGTCTCTCAATACCAGACTCTGCGTTCACCATACGTGTCTTTGCTTCGAATTTGAAAGGCTTTGTTACGACACCAACGGTAAGGATTCCCTGCTCTTTTGCAATCTTAGCAACAACTGGTGCAGCACCTGTTCCGGTTCCGCCTCCCATACCACAGGTAACAAATACCATATCAGCGCCTTTGACATTAGCAGCGATCTCTTCTGCTGTCTCTTCTGCTGCCTTCTGTCCAATTTCAGGTTGTGCACCTGCACCTAACCCTTTTGTCAATTTCTCACCAATCTGAATCAATGTTGGCGCTTTGCAAAGTGCTAGTGCCTGCTTATCGGTATTAATTCCGATAAACTCCACACCCGCAATATTTTCATCAATCATTCTATTTACAGCATTATTACCTGCACCACCTACACCGATTACGATTATCTTAGCACTGGTATCTGCTTCATTCGTCATAATTTCAAGCAAGGTCTTGATCCTCCTTCTATTTCCTATCTCAAAACAGCTCATGGTCTGACCCATAAAGCCTATTCTACAAATCCATATAGTCTATAATATCTATTTTCCTATAATTTATCAACCTATTTTTCAAAAAAATTGAAATTTATCAACACTACTCTTTGGCTCTTTCAAACACAATATCTGTGTTGTCCGGTGTCCAGTTTTCTAAATGTAGTATTCCTGTCTGTCCTTCTATATTCGGCAGAATATGCGGCAGTCGCATAATTTTTTCTTCCAGATAAGATTTGTCTCCTACATTGATGACAATCCCTCCATATGCAACCAAAATCCGCCCTCGTTCATCAAAACTGAGACTGTTGATGCCAATCTCATATTTTTTCATTATTTTTAACAGATTCAGCATAAATGACAACTGATCTTTTTTGAGTCCCACTTTGCTGCCAACGTTTGCTTTTTCCAGCGTCACGCCGGACACCTGCATCACATTTTCAACGACGCGATCTGAGATTTCAACAACTTGTCCATTCTCATCAAAATATGCCATTTGGTTATCTGCAAGCAAAATACAGCCAAACAGTTTCTTTTCTGTAACATCAATCTCAAGTGCATCGTATCCTTTTAATTTGACATTGACTTTTTCCACAAATGGAATGTCTGTTTTCGGCTTTACAAGATTTTTTATGAAAGCATATACCGTGTTCTTGGAATAAGAATCATCCAGCACCTGCTGCTTGATTTCGTCCTCCGAACAAATGGTATTTCCTTTTACCTTCACCGTATGCACCGTACAAAAAGCATAAATCGCCATTGCAGCAATGATGCATACGATAACAACCGCCAATAGTATATTCAAAAAATAAAATCGAAATTTGGAAAATCTTCTTTTTTTCTTTTGCGGATTTTTTTGTTCCTCATGCTTTTTCTTCATTCCATATTACCCCTCTATGTTTCCACATGTGCATCCTTTGATACACTCAGCGCAACACCCATTTCTGCGACCAAAAACATAATCGACGTACCACCATAACTGATAAACGGAAGCGTCACACCGGTGTTTGGCATGGAATTTGTTACAACGGCAATATTTAAGATGACCTGTAATGCGATATGAATCATGATGCCAATTACCAGATACGAACCAAACATATCCTTTGCATTTGTTGCAATCAGAAGCAATCGCCAAAGTAACATAATATACATGAGAATCACGCAGATTGCCCCAAAAAGACCAAGCTCTTCACATATGATTGAGAAAATCATATCATTCTGTGCCTCTGGTACAAAGCCCAGCTTTTGTATACTCTCACCCAGTCCTTTACCAAATAATCCTCCAGATCCGATTGCATAAAGTCCCTGCAGCGTCTGGTAGCCTTTATCAAAATCTTCCGGATGCAGCCAGATCTGCAAACGTTCCTGACGATATGTACCAAAGACGAAAACCAGTGCAAGCGCTGCAATCCCTAACACTCCAAGAAGAAATGGTGCTGTTTTCGGGCTGGAAATAAAAACCATAATAAATGCAATACCGGCAATAATAATCGCTGTACTCAGGTTATTGTATGCTACCACCAGAAAAATCGGTAAAATCGTTGCCAGCAGCTTTACATTCCCCTGAAATGTACGCATTGCCATAGGTCGTTTGCTAATCACCACTGCAAGATACAATATCACCGCAATCTTTGCCAACTCTGATGGCTGAAAGGAAACGCCAAAAATATTCAGCCAACGGGACGAACCATGGCTACTGCTTCCGACAAAGTTAACCGCCAGACAAAGAATGGTTGCCGTAAGATAGGCAATGCCTGCAAAACGGGCAAAAAAATGATAATCCACTTTAATACAGAAATACATCACTGCAAAGCCCATACAGGCTGCTATTACCTGTTTTTTCAAATAATAAATAGAAGTTCCGTACTTCAAGGTTGCATTGTAGGCACTTGTACTATATAACATAACCAGCCCAAATCCCAAAATACACACGATGATCAGAAGTAATGTATAATCTATAAATTTCTTTGATCCGCTTCGCTTCTTTTTTTTCTTTTGCGCGGTGACGGTTCTTTCCATATACTACTCCTTTAGATTTCTGACATATTCCTTAAAGATATCTCCACGTTGTTCATAATTATCAAACATACCCCAGCTGGCACAAGCCGGTGACAATAACACAGCTTCGCCCGGTTCTGCTGTCTCGTATGCTATTGTAATGGCTTCTTCCAAGGAATCTGCAAACACATAATCCGTAAATCCATGCGCCTTGGCACATGCTGCTATCTTTTGTGCCGTCTGCCCAATCAAAATCAATTTTTTAACTTTTCCATGGAAACTATCAATCCATTCATCATAGGTAGACTCCTTGTCATATCCTCCACCAATCAGAACTGTTTTTCGGTTCATCGCACAAATCCCCTTGATTGCCGCATCCGGATTGGTTCCCTTAGAATCATTGTAAAAAGCAATATCGTTCTTTTTACAGACAAACTCAATACGATGCTCTACCGCATGGAATGCACGCAGTCCATCACAGATTGCTTGCATTGGCACGCCCATGCCATCACATAGTGCAATCGCTGCCATCGCATTTTCATAATTATGTGCGCCCAGAATATGCAGTTCTTCTACAGAAATAATCGGTTCTCTGCCACCATTTCTTGCCCACATAATTTCATTGCCATCCAGATAAAGGCCTTCTTCTAAAACCTCTGTACTTGAAAAATAGATGACGTTTTGTTCCAGGGTTTTGCCAAAGTCACGCAGCACTTCGTCATTATAATTCAGTACGCATATATCCTCTTTGCATTGGTTTTTCACAATGCTCTCTTTTGCAGCAATATAATTCTCCATCGTATGATGGCGGTTCAGATGATCCGGTGTGATATTTAAAATTGCTGCGGCTTTCGGTGCAAATGTCTGAATTGTCTCTAACTGAAAGCTGCTGATTTCCGCAACTACAACGGTATCCTCCGTCGTATCCTCCACCACGCTGGTATAAGGTATGCCAATATTTCCTACGACCTGCACCTTTGCAAAATGTCTTGCCATAATCTGTCCGACAAGTGTCGTTGTTGTAGTCTTTCCATTGGTTCCAGTAATTGCAACAACCTTTCCTTTGCCAAGAACATAGGCAAGTTCTATTTCGCCCCAGATGCAAATCCCCTGAGCTTTCATCTGTTCCACAACCGGAATATCAAGCGGTACTCCCGGGCTTAACACAGCGATATCAAGCGTCGTTTCAATTTCTGCAGGGAGTGTTCCCAAAATCAGTTCTACTGCATTAAGACTTTGATGTTGCTTACGAAAAGCTGCCACATCAAGTGCTTCGTTTCCATCATATAAATAAACTTTTTTTGCATGACGCAGCAAAAGCTCCGCTGCTGCGACACCACTTTTTCCTGTCCCTACTACGACAAATGTCTTATTTGAAATATCCATAATCTGCCTCCATCGTTATCCTATATCTTACAATGCTGCATAACCAACCAGGCAAAGCAGCGCTGTAATAATAGAGAAAACAGCAACTACTCTTGTCTCTGACCAACCGGAAAGTTCGAAATGATGGTGAATTGGCGCCATCTTAAAAATTCGTTTTCCATGCGTAATCTTAAAGAAAGACACCTGAATGATTACAGAGAGAACTTCCACAAGATAAATCAAGCCCACAATCAATATAAACAGCGGCATCTGCAGCATATAGGCTGTCGCAGCCACGAAACCTCCAAGAGCCAGAGAACCGGTATCTCCCATAAAAACGCTTGCCGGATAAACATTAAACAATAAAAATCCCAGAAGCGCTCCCACAACAGCGCAGGTAATTGGTTCAATACCACTGTGCATACCGACAGCTACAGCCGTAAAGAACACAGCTACAAGCACGGTAACAGACGATGCCAGACCATCCAGACCATCTGTAAAATTCACACCATTCACCGTTCCAATTACTGCAAAATATAGCAGTGGAATTGCAAGCCAGCCCAGATCGATATACTGTCCACCCGAAAATGGCACCAGCATCGCAAGCGATACATCCGTATAACGCACAAGATATACTGTAAAAATGGTTGTAACCACAATCTGAAGAAGCATCTTCTGCCATGCCAGCAAACCATCGGAACGACGCAATACAACTTTTAAATAATCATCTAAAAATCCAATTACGCCAAATCCTACTGTTAAAAATAAAATAGGAATGATCTTTGGATAGCGCGATATATAAAACAGTGATGTAATCACAACTGCTGCCAAAATAATCAGTCCACCCATCGTCGGTGTTCCTGTCTTAATCTGATGTGATTCTAATTCTTCACGTTCTGTCTGCCCTACTTTGAGTCTTCTTAAAAACGGAATAACAATCGGACCTAAAAGCGTTGCTATCCCAAATGAAATAAGTACCGGAAATAAAATTTTTTCAACCATAACGACTCCTTGTTTTTTATGCATTCTTTTGCAATTTTTCATTTTTTCTCAACTTAATAGTATAAGCGTTTTACGATTATTGCGCAACCGCGCCATCCGTATTTTTTTCTATTGGCTCCACCCCAAGATATGGCAGAATATTTTCAAACAGCTCGCTACATACCGGAGCTGCAATTGTACCTCCATAATATATGCCTTGTGGTTCATGGATAATTACAATCGCCAGAACCTGCGGATCGTCCACCGGCGCAAATCCGATAAAAGATGCAATGTACTTGCCACTGCCACGCGGAAGCATCTGCGAAGTAGCTGTTTTTCCACCCACGGCAAAACCTTCTACCTGCCCGTTTTTCCCTGTCCCTTCTGCGACGACCTGATATAAAAGTCCGCGTAACGTCTGCGATGTCTTTTCTGATAACACACGACCTTTATCATTCGGGGTATAACGTTTATGAACCTCCCCATCTCTGCTTCTGCTTGTCAACGCAATGTGAGGGCAAATGCGTTTTCCGCCGTTAATCAATGAGGATACTGTTGTCGCCATCTGCATCGGTGTCAGCTGAAACGATTGCCCAAATGATATCGTTGCCAATTCCACCGGCCCTACATTCTTCTGCTGGTGCATAATCGTTCCTGCTTCTCCCGGCAAGTCAATTCCCGTTGTTCCCAGCATCTGAAATTGATCAAAATAGTGAAAAAAGCCCTGTGCACCCAGGCGCAATCCCAATTGAATAAAAACCGGATTGCAGGAATTCATGATGGCATGAGTAAAATCCTCACTTCCATGACCTGTTGTTTTATGGCAGCGTATTTTTGTATCTTCCACCATAATACTCCCATTGCAGAAAAAGGATTCCTCGGGTGTTACCACCCCTTCCTCCAATGCTGCTGCCGTTGTGATGATCTTAAAGGTAGAACCTGGTTCATACGTATCACTGATACAATCATTGCGCCACATCTCATTCAAAAGATCGGATTCCTTTTTTGTATCATCCATTTGTTCTTCCGGCAAATCGAATGGCTCTGCCAGTGAAAACTCCGGTACATTGACCATCGTATATATTTCTCCATTTTGCGGATTCATCACAATCATTTCCACCGCTGATGCTCCATGGCGCTGCATGGTCTGCTCTGCAAGCTGCGTTGCATAGCGTGAAATATTATAATCCAGTGAAACATACAAATCATCTCCGGCTTCCGGCTCTAACCGAACCTCGCCTAATGCTTTCACTTCTATCCCTCTGGCATCGGTATAGGTAAGGATTTTTCCATCCTGTCCCTGCAACACCTCATCATAATAGCTTTCCAGTCCGATAATCCCCTGATTATCGCCACCGGTAAACCCTAACACCTTTGATAAAATTTGATGATAGGGGTAATCTCGCTTATAATCATCATCCACTTTCACACCTGCAAGATCATATGCCCGGATAGACTCGCCAATTTTCTTCGGCACATTTGTCTTTATCTTTTCAATCGAAGAAACCTTTGTTACTTTCTTTCGTATTTCCTCTTCTGAAGCCCCTAATTCCTTTGTCAAACAGGCAATCACAGCATCTTCATCCTGTATCTGACTATGTATCACAGAAATCGTACACACTGTTTTGTTTGACGCAAGAACGATTCCATTCCGGTCTATAATACGGCCTCGGGCCGCCTTCACCTTACGTTCCCGCTGTTCTACATCTTCCGCCAGCGCTGCATAATGATTCGCTTGAAAAACCATCAGATATCCAACACGCACCCCCAGCAAAATCAGAACTACAATAAACATCCCACCGACTAGTTTTGCTTTTCGGTGGGAATATACACGTAATCGCTCCACAAATCAACTGCCTCAATCAAACGCTTTATCACATTTTATTCTGTTACAGCAGATTCCATACGTTCAATATTCAAATACGGCAAAATCTGTGAAAAGATATTTTTTGCAATGAAAGAAGACTGCGAACAGTGATCCTGCGCTTCTACATGCGGCACATCAACAACCACATACACCACGACCTGTGGGTCTTCCACAGGTGCATAGCCAATAAACGACACCACATAATTTCCGGAGCCACGTGGCACTTTTTCTGCTGTACCTGTCTTACCGCCAATCGCATAACCTTCTACCGCTGCTTTTGCACCGGTTCCTTCGCTGACAACGGTGTACATATAGTCGCGAAGGGTATCGCTTACTTCCTGGGAAACCGTCTCTTTCAATACTACCGGGTTGATTTCCTGCACCGTATTGCCGGAATCATCCACAACTTTTTTAACAACATGCGGCTGATACAAATCCCCTCCATTGATGAGAGAGCAAAAAGATGATGCCAGCTGAACCATCGTCACGTTAAAACCCTGTCCAAAGGAAGAAACTGCCAGGTTTGATTCCGTCTGTGCCAATTGTTCTTCGCTAAAAATCAAAGAAGCTGTCGATGCCTCTCCCGGCAAGTCAATACCGGTCTTCTGACCGAAGCCATATTCCCGGCTATATTTTGCAAAATTCGCCGGTCCAATGGCACGCACCATCTGCATCATTGCATCATTGCAAGAGTCGCGCAGTGCGCCTCGCAAGTCCTCTGTTCCATGACCTGTCCGCTTCACACAACCGATTTCATGACCACTTACCCATTCTCCACCGTCACAGATGTAGGTTTCGTCTCCGTGTAATGTTCCGGAATCCAGTCCCATTGCTTCTGTAAATGGCTTAAACGTAGATCCTGGCTCAAATGTCTTTGAAATTGCATAGTTCTGCCAGAGATTATTCAGTGTATTCATTTTGTCTTCATCTGACATCGCAGATAATTGTTCCTCTGTAAAGTATGCACTGAGGTCTTTCGGATTATTCAAATCAAACGATGGATACGATGCCATAGCAAGCACATCTCCATTTTTCGGATTCATTACAAGCACTGCCGTATTATCACTACCTGTCGTAGCACCTTCTGTCTCCTGCTTCATTTCCTCATTGGCTTGTAAAATAGCACTTTCTACAATGGTCTGTATGTTTGTATCTAATGTAGTTACCAGCGAATACCCATTCTCCGGCTCGATTACGGTCTGTTCAACATTACTGTCCGCGTTGAGATACCCATAAGCTCTTCCATTCGTGCCGTTCAATGTATCATTGTACTGATTTTCCAACCCAATCACACCTGTTGTTGCATTGGAAAATCCAATCAACGCACTTGCTAATGATTGATAAGGATACGTTCTTGTATATTCTTTTTCAAACCAGACACCTGTAATCTGTCCTTTTGTATCTTCCCCTTCCATCAACGCTTCAAAAGCTGACTTCTGCTCATAAGATACATGTTTTGCCAACACAGTATATTCGCGTTCCGGATGTTCGTTCATCTGCGCATTCACTTCGTCAGCCGTAATCTCCGGAAAACATTGTGTCAGATATGCTATGGTTGATGCTATTTTATCTTCATTTGCATGCAAAACCTTATTATCCAAAATAACATTATAGACATCTACACTCGTAGCCAGAACCGTCCCTTTACTATCCATAATGTCTCCACGTTTATAAGGAATGATTGTACTATCGTATTCCTGCTGTGAAAGCACAATCTTTTCGTACTTCTCACCACTCGTATATTCAATGTACATCAGACGGATGATCAGAACCACAAAAAGAATGCATAATACGACAAATACGAGGTAAAGTTTATTATGCATTCTTCGAAGTAATTTTTTAGGTTTCTTTGGTTTTATTTGTTTTTTATTTGTTCTGCGCATTGTTCTCGTCAATCAAAAAACTCCTGTTCTACGGAATATTGTGATACTGATTCATGTAATCACTGCTTTCCATATCATAATATACGATTTGATCTGCATTTGCATAAACCATTCCCATTTCGTTCACTGCAACTGTCTTGATTTCGCCCAGATTCGTCTGACTGGCAATGCGGCTTTCAGTTGCACTGTTCGATGCCTTCAGATCAGAAATATTCTGCTCTAAGGCTGAAATATTATCCATATGTGTCGTAATACTGTTGGTCAGATTGATGTAACCAACAAACAACCCTACAACAGTAGCAGCGACCATTGCAACATACATAGAATAAATGCGTTTTTTACGCATCATTCTCTGCATTTTACGTCTTTCCTGGCGTTTTCTTCTCTCGCGTTCCTCTCGGATTTCACGTTCTCTTGTATGACGATCTGGTAACGGCTGTGCTACCTGTCGAACTGTATTTCCTTCTGTATAATAATATGTCTTTACTTCTGTCATAGCCGTTCTCCTTTTCTAAATTTCAAAAAGTCTTTTTATCGTTGTCTTTCAAATACACGCAGTTTTGCACTTCGTGATCTTGTATTTTGTTCCAATTCCTCTTCCGACGGTAAAATCGGTTTTCTGGTAATCACACGTCCCTTTGACTTTTTCCCGCATACACACACCGGAAAATCTTTCGGACATGTACATGGATCCTGATTCTTCTTAAATGTGTTTTTAACGATCCGATCTTCCAGAGAATGGAATGTTATGATACAGATTCTTCCGCCATCATCTAACAAATCAATAAAAGCATCTAAATTCTGTGCTAAAACATCCAATTCGCGATTCAGTTCAATTCGTATCGCCTGATATGTACGTTTTGCCGGATGACCACCCGTCACCTGCAATTTCTTAGGGATGGACATTTCAATGATGCGGTTTAATTGTCCCGCTGTCTCAATGCGCCCGTTCTTTCGTTCTTTTACAATGTTTTTTGCAATGTTCTTTGCAAAACGATCTTCTCCATAATCACGAATCATGCGGTAAAGTTCTTCTTCCGCATAGTCGTTCACGATATCAGCAGCTGTCATTGGATTGTCCTGATCCATACGCATATCCAAAGGAGCATCCTCCACCATGTAGGAAAATCCACGTTCTGGTGTATCCAGCTGGAACGAAGAAACACCGAGATCTAACAAAATACCATCCACCTTGTCCATGCCAAGTTCGTGTACTCTTTCTACCATTGCCTCATAATTGCTATGTACAAAAGTTACGCGATCTTCAAATGGTCGTAACCGCTCGCCTGCAGCCTCAAGCGCATCATAATCCTGATCAATACCAATCAGACGTCCTGTTGTCAGACGCTTGGCAATCTCAAAGGAATGTCCACCGCCTCCGAGTGTTCCGTCAACATAGATGCCATCTTCTTTGATATGTAATTGTTCGATTGTCTCCGGTAACAACACCGAATAATGATTGAATTCCATCTACGTCTCCACTCCTAAATACTAAGGCCAAGCTCAGCCATATGTTCTACAATTTCATCCATATCATCATAAGAACTTGCATCTGCATAACGATCCTTGTCCCAAATTTCGATTTTGGATAAAACCCCCACAAGAACAACGTCTTTTTCCAAGCCTGCAAAATCACGAAGTACCGATGGAATCAAGATACGCCCCTGCTTGTCCACCTCACACATGGCAGCACCCGCAAAGAAAAAACGCATGAATTTACGCGCATCTTTTGTCGTTAAATTCACTTCGCGAAACTTTTCCTCAATGCGTTTCCATTCTTCCTGGGAATATACGTACAAGCAGCCGTCCACGCCTTTTGTCACAACGAATTGATCGCCTAACTGTTCGCGAAATTTTGCCGGAACAATAAGTCTGCCCTTGGCATCTACGCTATGACTATATTCGCCCATGAACATATCTGCTGTACCTCCTTTCCCTTGCTGTGTTTATCCACACATTTATCAACTTATCCACCACTTCGTGACACCAAGTACCACTTCGCGCCACTTTTAACTACATTCTATGGTATAAAAGGGCAAAAATCAAGCCCGAAAACCTTGTAAATACAAGGCTTTCAGGCTTGTGGTGAGTAGTGGAGGGCTGTCCCACTACAACTTCTAGTATCACATTCCAAACAACTACAAGACCTAGTGGTTTTCCTCCTTTTCTATACAATTTCAAAGTATATGTAAAAATTCGCACAAAATTTGCCTATATTTTTTGTGCATTTTTATTTTTTTGCCTGCTGCATCCCCTTCTTTTTTTCAGAACGATATCTTACGACAAATAAAACAGCCGATACCACCATCAGCACAACAGCAAGTGCCTGTGAAACTGGAAATCCTGTAATCCACATCTTTAACTGATCCGTACGCATTCCTTCGATCCAGAATCTTCCCATGCCATAAAAGAACAAATAAAAACAGAAAAATTCTCCATGGAATTTTTTATGCTTTGTCATAAGCAAAATAAATACAAGCAACACCAGGTTCCACAACGATTCGTACAAAAAAGTCGGGTGTACCTGTATATAAGAAACACCATCCACAACGCGGGCATGAGCAAGCATTTCCTGTGTAACATCATCCATAGAGCGTATTGCATTGAGTGGCAATTCCATGGCAAACAGACCGTCTGTATATTGTCCAAACGCTTCACGGTTAAAAAAGTTGCCCCAACGTCCCAAAATCTGTCCAACCAGAAGTCCCGGTGCAGCCAGATCTGTAAATTGTAAAAAGGAAATCTTTTTGATACGGCACATAATGTATACCGTCAGAATTCCTGCTAGTACGCCTCCATAAATCGCAAGGCCGCCCTGTCTGATATTGAAAATAGAAAGCAAATTATCCTTATAGTAATCCCATGCAAATGCAACATAATAAATTCTCGCACCAATCACTGAAAAAATAATGGTAAAAATACATATATCAAGACATTGATCCGGGTCCAGTCCATCCTTTTTTGCACGATGCAAAATCAACGCCACCCCAAGCACCATCCCTAGTGCAATCACCATGCCATAAAACGCAATCGGAAACCCAAATATTTCCACACCTTTACCTACATGTTTCAGATATATATGTAGATTAGGGAAATTAATATCCATATTCATTCATTTTTCCACCTTTCATTTTCTGTTTCCTACTGTAGCACATTTTCATCCATAGCAAAAGACCCGCTTTATATCACGGGTCTTTCTCCTTTTCTTATTTTAAAGAAAAACTTGCACACATTGTCTGGCCTACACCATTACTATCGGCAATATCAACACTGCCGGCCTCACACTTACCACATGCATTATATTGACAATTCTTTGCATCACAGGTAATTGCTGTCACTCCATCCGGCTCTCCTGCCTTATTGATGGCACTTCCATCCAAACCAATTTCATAGTTACCACAGTAGGTTTCCTCGCTCTTTTTCGCGCTCTTCCCCTCTACCGTGATTCCTGCTCTCGCACACATTTTTTCTCATTGTAGCGGCATTCTGTTGCTTTACAATCCAATTGTGTCATATCAAAACTCCTTCCTTTTGCCTGTTGCAAATAAAAAAATAGCAGCTTGCACTTATGCAAGCCACTATACTATTATGTCCGGAAGTCTCTATGCTATACACATATTGTTCCTGTATTTTTTTACATTTTAAATGATTAACATAGCATCCCCAAAACTGAAGAAACGATAACGTTCCTGAACGGCTTTTTCATATGCTGCCATAACATGCTCTCTGCCGGCAAGTGCACTGACAAGCATCACCAGGGTGGATTCCGGCAAATGGAAATTTGTAATCAGACCATCGATTACTTTAAAGGAGTAGCCCGGATAAATAAAAATATCCGTCCATCCGCTCTTTTCATGTAATGTTCCATCTGCTTCCGCTGCTGATTCCAAAGTTCGTGTGCTTGTTGTTCCCACAGAGATCACGCGTCCACCGTTTTTCTTTGTTGTGTTAATCAGCTCTGCCGCTTCTTCCGAGATTTGGAAAAATTCAGAGTGCATATGATGATCCAGCACATTGTCCACTTTCACAGGTCGAAACGTGCCAAGGCCAACATGCAGCGTTACTTCCGCAATCGAAACGCCCATCTGTCGGATTTCATCCAACAATTCTTCTGTAAAATGCAATCCGGCCGTTGGCGCTGCTGCAGATCCATCATACTTCGCATAAACTGTCTGATAGCGGTTTTTATCTTTCAATTCATGTGTGATATAAGGTGGCAATGGCATCTGACCCAGTTGATCTAAGATTTCTTCAAAAATCCCATCATATGTAAAACGAATCAGGCGGTTTCCTTCATCTACAATATCAATCACTTCACCTTTTAAAAGGCCATCTCCAAATGTAAGTCTGGTGCCTACACGTACTTTTTTCCCAGGTCTGACTAAAGTTTCCCATACATCATCACTTTTGCGCTTTAAAAGAAGAATTTCCACTTTACCGCCTGTCTCTTCACGTACTCCGTATAATCTCGCCGGAATCACCTTTGTATTATTAATCACAAGGCAATCGCCCGGTTTCAGATAATCCTTAATATCATAAAAATGGCGATGCGTTACATCGCCACTTTTTTTATCCAGGATCATAAGTCTTGAATTAGATCTTTTTTCCAGAGGATCCTGTGCAATCAGTTCCTCTGGCAGATCATAATAAAAATCTTTTACATCCATGCTTTTCCTCAATTACTTTCTAAGCTGTATACCCATTGCTTCTAGTGCCTTTAAAATACGGTTCATAGCAGATGCAATATCTTCTTCCTCTAAGTTCTTATCCTTTGCTCTAAAGGTCAAAGAATATGCTACTGACTTATGACCCTTCATAATCTGATTTCCTTCATAAATATCAAAAAGTTCATAAGACTCTAAATAGCTGCCGCCTTTTTGTTCAAAGACATCTTCAATCTGTCCAACCAGAATATCCTTTGGCACAACCATACTGATATCTCTTGTTGCAGCCGGGAATTTTGCAATACCTTCATACTTTTTGTCAAAGGAAACAAATTCCATGACTGCAGGCATATCCATCACTGCAATATATGTGCGCTCTTTCATGCCATAGTTTGCGCACACCTTTGGATGTACCTCTCCCAAATAGCCGATTACGGTATCCTGATATAATACATTAGCCTGTCTGCCCGGATGTAAGAATTTCTTTCCTGCCGCCGGATCATAAGAAAGTTTTGCTTCCATGCCAAGCTGTGATGTAATTTCTTCTATCACACCCTTCATTGTAAAGAAATCGCCTTCGCCGTACATACCAAGTGTCAACTGCATTCTTTCTTCCGGAAGCTCTGTCAAAGGCAGCTGCTTTGGCAGATAAATGTTACCCATTTCGAACAAACGGACGTCTTTGTTACGACGGTTTGCGTTGGTCGCCAAAGAGGTCATCATACCATTGAGTGGCACTGTACGCATAATACTAAAATCTTCTCCAAGTGGATTCGAAATAACAATCGCCTGGCGAAGCGCATCATCCTTATCCAAAAGCAGCTTATCAAATACCTTTGGGCTTTCGAACGAATAGGTCATACCCTGTGAAAATCCACAGAACTGTGCTACATTGCGTACAATTTTTTCAACTTTTAACTTTTCAGAAAGACGACCTGTAGTTGCCTCACCACTTGGAAGCGATGTTGGAATCTTATCATATCCATAAAAACGTGCCACTTCCTCAGCTAAATCTGCGTAGCTTTCCAAATCCTGTCTCCAGGATGGCACAAGCACCTCACGTGTTTGTTCATCATATCCCAAATCCAAGCGCTTAAAATACGCAAGCATTTCTTCTTCTGCAATGGCAGTACCTAACATATGATTGTACTTCTCCGGTTCAAATGGCAAACGTCTGCCTTCCATTTTTGTTGTATACACATCAATGGCACCACCAACAACTTCACCGGCTCCCAATTCCTCGATCAGCTGGCAGGCGCGATTCATAGCTTCCATTGCATTGTTTGGATCCAATCCCTTTTCAAATTTTCCGGAAGCATCTGTACGCAATCCCACACGTTTTGATGACAGACGAATATTCGTTCCATCAAAACAAGCTGCTTCAAATAACATAGTAGATACGTTATCTGTAATCATGGAATTTTCACCACCCATGATGCCGGCAATACCAATTGCTTTCTTACCGTCACAAATCATCAAAACATTTTCATCAACGTTTCTTTCCTGACCATCCAGTGTTACAAAAGTATCTCCTGCATTTGCGCGGCGAACCACAATTTCCTTACCTTCAATAGTATCCATGTCATACGCATGCATTGGCTGTCCGTATTCTTCCATCACATAGTTTGTGATATCAACGATATTGTTGATTGGACGAATTCCCTGCGTACGCAATCTCTGCTGCATCCATTCTGGAGAAGGTGCAATTTTGATATTTTTTACCACTCTTGCAGTATAACGAGGACAAAGATCGGTTGCCTCTACGCTTACTTTAATATAATCGTTAACATCCTCATCATTTCCTGTCTCTGTGACAACCGGTGGTACAAATTCCTTTTTAAATGTTGCTGCTGCTTCTCTTGCAAGTCCTAATACAGCAAAACAATCTACACGGTTCGATGTGATTTCATATTCGATTGCAGTATCGTCCAGTCCTAAAACGGCTACTGCATCTGCGCCCACTTCGGTATCTTCCGGGAAAATATAAATACCATATTCCGGTGCTTCCGGGAACATATTGCGGTCTGAACCAAGTTCTTCAATCGAGCACATCATACCATATGACTCCACACCACGAAGTTTTCCCTTTTTGATTTTGATGCCGCCTTCTGTCTTTTCACCATTGTGTCCACCAGCTACATTACCGCCGTCTAATACGACAGGAATTTTGGCTCCTTCGTATACATTTGGTGCACCGGTAACAATCTGAATTGTCTCATCACCAACGCACACCTGGCATACAACCAGCTTATCTGCATCCGGGTGTTTTTCAATTTTTTCAATCTGACCCACAACAATCTTGTCGAGGTCTTTGTTCATGCATTCATAAAACTCTACTTTGGAGCCTGACAAAGTCATAGCATCCATAAATTCCTGAGGCGTAACAGAAAGCCCCGGTACTAAATCTTCAATCCATTTCAATGATGTTCTCATGCTATTTCTTCCTCCTACTCCTAGAACTGTTTCAAGAAACGATCATCGTTCTCGTACAGCATTCTCATATCGTCAATTTCATACTTCAAAAGCGTGATTCTTTCCAGACCAAGACCAAAAGCAAATCCCTGATATTCATTTGGATCAATACCACTCATCTTCAACACCTTTGGATGTACCATACCACATCCCAAAATCTCAATCCAGCCCTCGCCTTTGCAGAAGCGACAGCCCTTTCCACCACATTTAAAGCAGGAAACATCCATCTCCGCACTTGGTTCTGTAAATGGGAAATGATGTGGACGGAATTTCACCTTGGTATCTGCTCCAAACAGCTGTTTTACAAATTCCTGTAACGTACCTTTTAAATCAGCAAATGTAATATTTTTATCAATCACCATACCTTCAATCTGGTGGAAAGATGGTGAATGTGTTGCATCCACTTCATCTGAACGGAACACTCTTCCCGGTGCAATCATACGGATTGGCAGCTTGCCTTTCTCCATCACACGCACCTGTACAGGAGAAGTCTGTGTACGAAGTAAAATATCCTTATTAATATAAAAGGTATCCTGCTCATCCTTTGCCGGATGATTTGCAGGAATGTTTAACGCCTCAAAATTGTAATAGTCATATTCTACTTCCGGGCCTTCTACCACTTCATATCCCATACCAACAAAAATATCTTCTACTTCCTGCAGGACATTTGTATTCGGATGCAAATGTCCGATTTTTGCTTTCTTTGCCGGAAGTGTCACATCAATAACTTCTGATTTCAAACGCAATTCCATCTCGGCTCCTTCCAGACGCTCTTTTGCCTCTGCAAGTTTTTCCTCAATGGCACTTCTTGTCTCATTTACAAGTTGTCCTACCGCCGGACGATCTTCCGGTTTTACATCCTTCATTGATTTCAAGACTGCGGTCAACTCACCTTTTTTTCCAAGTATCGCCACACGTACATCATTGAGTGCTGTCATTTCATCTGCAGCTTCAATTTGTTCCATGGCTCTTTTTGTGATTTCCTGTAACTTATCCTTCATTTCTATCTCCTTTTCTTTATTTTTCTCATCGTCATAACATAAAAAGCGGAGTCCTCATCCCATAGGGACGAAGTGACTCCGCGTTACCACCCTGATTCCAGATTTCTCTGACTCTCATATGCTTAACGTGCACTAACCGTCGCAATCTACTTCTCGTTCAATCGCGCAGCTCCTGCGGGAAATTCACATACTACCTTACCTTAGAACGACTTCCAGCCGATGATCGCTCCTCTCTGTAAAAAGTATAGCCTGCTACTGTACGCATTCATTGCCTTTAACATTTGACATTTTAGCATAGCCCCCAAAAAACATCAAGATTTATTTCTTTTCCAAAACGATTTCCATTTCTGGCGTAATTTTTGCATCTTGTTTTTCATAAAACGTCCAAGCACTTCCGCAAAGAAAACATTTGCCTCTGCACACATAAACATAATGTACATACAAGAGTATAACCAGAACATCATCAACACGATAGTTGACATACTGCCATAAATAGAAAAGCCATTGTAAAAATTAACATAGATCGATAGAAAAATCGAAAACACATACCAGATCAGCGCGCATAATAGTGCTCCCGGAATCTGTGAAAGTGCCTTTACTTTTTTATTTGGCAACTGTGTGAAAAGCCACACAAATAAGCCTGTTAAAATAGCAAAGACCACCAGTCCACGAATCAATGGTCTTACGCTTACAATCGCTACCAATAGCCCCCAGACACCAAACGCCTGATCCAGAAGTCCCTGAACATATTCCGTAAATACCATCAGAATCAAAACAATAATAATTGCAAAAATAAACACAACGGTATAGACAACCGACCAGAAACGAACTACAAACCAGTTTCTCGTCTCATCAATGCCATTTAATACATTCAACCCCGCTGTCATGTACTGCAGCGCTTTTCCTGCAGCCCACAACGCGATAATCGCTGTAATGGAAATAATACCCACGGAACGCGAATACACTTCATTTAATATAGGCTGCAAAATAGGCTCTATATATTTTGGCATCGCCCGGCACAACAGATCCGTCACATATTCCTGCGAAATATTTGTGTATTGTAATAAGGAAGTAAACACCATCAAAAAAGGGATCGCAGACATAATAATAAAAAATGCCGCCTGTGCTGCAAATGCCCCTATGTTATCCCTTTTACATTTATCCAGATATGTTTTGACATATCCTATGACCATCCATATCATATTGTTTCCTCTATCCTTTTAATACAGCTTTTGTATCGCTGTTTCATGGTAAAAATACTGTAAAATATCTGTATATGCAAAACCGGATGCTGCGAGTGCTTTCGCACCATTCTGACTCATACCAACGCCATGTCCAAAACCCCCGCCATAAATCAAAAACTGTCCATCCTTTTGCTTTTCAATCGTAATTGCCGCACTCGGCAATGTCGTCGTATTTTTTATTGTTTCCTGATTCTGTAAAACCACATAATCCGTAAGATCTCCTAAAATCTGACGGATATGTAACTGGTCGTTTACCGTTATATCTCCACCCGAGAAAGCAAGTACAATCGTCATTGCAACGCCGCCAGGGTTTCTTTTTTTCACGGTTATATTTTTTAAACTGCCAAACACATCCGCATCTGCAACGTTCGCATCCATGATTTTCTTTTTAAGCTTTTTATCACAGGATACTGTATCATCGTTCTGCAGATAGTTGCACAAATGGGCGCGGACTTTTGAAAAATCGTTTGCTGTCAAAGATGCCTGCCAGCGAAAATACCTCTCTCCAGCTTCATATGCCTGTTCATCCGGACTGCGTAAATATGTATCAAAATCCTGTGTTGCCTGCTGTACTCCCAGATATCCCGCCTGGAAGACAGACGTATCCATATCTCCAAATAACGTTCCATCCTGCATATAACCACACGACGTCGAGTAATATAACGTATCTACCACAGCATCGTCTTTCATCAGAATCTGACCTGTTGTGGCAAGAATTGCTTCATTCGTCTCTGGCGATTCCATTCCCTGATTATACACCTGAAAAGATACGGTGTCATCCATATTCCCTTTCACTTCCGGATACGCATAGCGGTTGCTATGCCCGTAAGCATAGGTTCTCGCACAAATTGCCTGCGCTTTCAATGCTTCTGCGCCATAGCTTCTCGGCATTTCACTCGGAACAACACGCTTGAGATAATATTCCATTGGAATATCATTGACTAACACAAGTCCTTGCTGCTCTCCCCATATTTCAAGCATTCCCTCATAACCAATTGATGTCACACCATCTTCATTCACAAGATACCACTGATTTCCCGGATTACAGGAAATTGTCATAACATTTCCATTCTGGCATTGTTCCGCCGTAACTACGGTTTGCGTCTGTGGCGCAATCGTCTGCGTCTGCCCATCCTTGGTAATGGTCAAATCTCCATCTCCATAAACGGTAACTTTTCCCCGATAAATATCCTGATCACGATCTTTCAAAACAATTCGCAATTCTGAAGAATAGGGCATTGCTTGCGGCGCTTGTTTTTCCTCTGCATTTTCCGATTCCTGCGTTACTGCACTTCCTCTTGCGATAAAATCCTCAAGACTCTGTATTTTCCCTTGGGTATAGAGAATCAGAAGAATCAAAAAAATACATATTACCACAAGAAATATAATCATGCGATAATCCTTCGGCTTTCGTATGGTATAACGTGTCCGCTTTTTCATTCTGTTCTCCCTCCTTCTCTACACAGCGATAGAAAACACAAGAAAGGAAGTCGCCGGCGGCAACTTCCTTGTCTTATGTGTTTTTATCTTTTTGTATCCCCAAAATGCCGGGCCTGATATTTTGACTCCTAGCAATGCTAGGTGGGTAACCGCAATCTGACTTCTGCCTTCCACTGCGAACGGAGGCCTGACATCCATCAGACAATATAAGAATCCCTTTTAAAGTAAATGTAGGTTCAAAACAACAGGTTGAATCGCACATTCCAGGTTGATTTTTCTATTGCTATTATATGATAACTCTCTGGAAATTACCATAAGAATTTTATGGTTTTTTTACACATAACAATTTCTTGCTTTTCTGCGTAAAATCGTGATAATATATATTGTATATACGCAAAAGGAGGTAACTATTGTGACAAATCATTCATTTAGCGAAATTACGCCTCAGTTAGTGCATTTATCCGAGTTATCCAAGAAATCTTCTTACATTGATCCGGAGCTTTATACCAAATACGATGTAAAAAGAGGTCTTCGTGATTTAAACGGAAAAGGTGTTTTGGTAGGAATCACAGAGATTTCTGAAGTTAATTCCACCAAAATCGTAGACGGCAAATCTGTTCCTTGCGACGGACAGCTGTTCTATCGTGGCTATAATGTACAAGATCTGATTGCCGACCTTTCAGATGACTGCTTCTTCGGTTTTGAAGAGTGCACCTATCTGCTTCTTTTCGGCAAGTTACCAAACAAACAGGAACTTCATGATTTCTGTGAATTACTTAGCAACTATCGTTCACTTCCGCAGAATTTTGTCCGCGATGTTATAATGAAAAAGCCTAGCAAAGATATGATGAACGCTTTAGCACGTGGTGTCTTAACGCTTTATTCTTACGACGAAAAACCGGATGACACTTCAGAAGCAAACGTATTGCGTCAGTGTTTGCAATTAATCAGTATGTTCCCTCTCCTTTCGGTCTACAGTTATCAGACCTATCGTCATTATTATAATAACGAAAGTCTGATTATTCACCCGCCAAAGAGAGAATATTCAACTGCAGAAAACATTTTGCATTGTCTCCGTGACGACAGCAAATTCACGCCACTGGAGGCCAAATTATTAGACGTAGCGCTCATTCTTCATATGGAGCACGGTGGTGGTAACAACTCGACCTTCACAACACATCTGGTATCCTCTTCCGGAACAGATACATACTCTGCTATTGCAGCTGCTATCGGTTCTCTTAAGGGGCCAAAACATGGTGGTGCTAACATCAAGGTTGTCAAAATGTTCGCAGATATGAAAGAAAAAGTAAAAGACTGGACCAGCGAAGAAGAAGTCGGAAATTACCTTCGTGATCTGCTCGACAAAAAAGCCTTTGACCAGGCCGGTCTCATCTATGGTATGGGACATGCTGTATATTCCTTGTCTGACCCGAGAGCCTTGACCTTCCACTCTTTCGTAGAACGTCTGTCTCACGAAAAAGGATATGACAAAGAATTCGCACTCTACACACTTGTAGAACGTCTGGCACCGGAAATCATTGCTGAAAAGCGAAAAATCTACAAAGGTGTTAGTCCAAACGTCGATTTTTACAGCGGATTTGTTTATCAGATGCTCGGTCTTCCATTAGAGCTTTATACGCCAATCTTTGCAATCGCTCGTATTGCAGGATGGAGCGCACACCGTATGGAAGAAGTATGTCATAAGGGCAAGATTATGCGTCCTGCTTATATGACAGTATGTCCTCACAAAGAGGTCATCCCAATTGATGAACGTGAATAATTGCAAAAACGGATACTTTTCACAATGAGGTGCTCCTCAAATAGAAAAGTATCCGTTTTTAATTTACGTTTTTAAAAAATCATATAACCTTGCTATTGTACTTTACTTCTTTTGGCGAAAAATTTTCACACCACATACAAACCCAATTAAAAGAATTTCTCCTTCCCTTTACGAAACTGTACAGAGAACCAAACCCATGCTGCAATAAAAATAACGAGTGCAATCACATTAACGATTTGTCCCAGATTAGCGAACGCATCGTTACAAATACCTACAATTCCAAATCCTGTTCCAATCAGACCGATCCCCATTCCTTTTGGAAAAAGATAAGCAATAAAACCTTCCACATCCTTACAGCGTGTCATTTCTTCCACCGGCACAAACAACGTCGGTACCAGACCTTCCTTTTTCATCTTAATTGTACTAAATACAATATACACTCCTAAAATTGTCATGATTGCATCAAATACAACCATCATATCTGCATTTGTCATACCTGCACCTCTTTCTTCTTTTTGTTTATTATACCGATATCCATTTTTTCTTTCAATAAAATCTCACGTTTTGCACAAATTATTTGAATAATCAGAGCGTTTGATGTACTATTAGATATATATTTATTACATTCGTTAAGCATATTTTCAAGGAGCAATAGAATTATGGATTTATCAAATAAAAGTATATTGATCTGCGACGATTCAATACTTGCAAGAAAAAGTCTGAAAGATGCCATCAACAGCTATGCGTCTGGTGCTACTTTTTATGAAGCAACCAACGGAGAACAGTCTGTTTCCTTATATAAAGAACACCATCCGGATATGGTTCTTCTTGACATTGTTATGCCACTCAAGGACGGTATTTCTGCAACCAAAGAAATCATCAAGGAAAACGCAGATGCTACGATTATTATTGTATCCTCTGTAGGAACACAATTGCAGTTAAAGAAAGCTATCGAAGCCGGCGCAAAAGACTTTATTCAAAAGCCAATCAACCAGGCACAGATTGACCGACTCATCAACATACATTTAGGGGGAGAATCATAGAATGTATTCACAGTTTTTCGGCAGTTATCTGCTTCGAAGAGGGGCTATCACGCCTGAACAATTGACACATGCCATCTCACAATCATCTGCTGCACACATCAAATTAGGCACCCTTGCCATACACAAAGGCTATATGGTTGCATCAGAAGTAGAAGAAGTATGTTACTTGCAGACACGTGAAGATCGACGTTTTGGTGAAATTGCCATAGATCGTGGTTATTTGACAGAAGAACAAGTGCGTGATCTTCTAAAAACACAAACACCTGATTTTTTACTCTTCGGACAATGTCTAGTCGATGATGGAGCTATCACTTATAGCGAACTTCAAACACTTATTTTAGATTATGAAGCAGAAAATGAACTGTGTGAAATTGATTTAGATCTTGATTTGGAGAACCAGGAAAAAATCTCTCATCTGATTGAACGTTTTTTCCTCGTTGCTGAAATCCCTGTCAACGCATACAGTACGATGTATATGGAATTGCTGTTCAACAACCTTGTACGTTTTATTGGTGATGATTTTACACCACTCACACCAATTTCTTGTACCGAATATCCTGTGAATTATTGTATATCACAAAACATTCATGGCAAAACCAGTTGTTCCTCCCGTATTGATATGGAACAGGATGTTGCCATTGCATTTGCTTCACGCTTTGCGAAAATGGAATTCACTGCATTTGACGAATATGTACAAGCCTCCATTGAAGATTTTATCAATTTACATAATGGTCTGTTTCTGGTTAACATGTCCAACAATCATGCTATTGAATTATCGCTTGATCCACCAAGTGTATCGGATGAAGAGACATTAGCATTATCACCGAACTCTTTTGTTCTGCCAATCATTTATCCTTTTGGTGCGATACACTTCATTATCAGTTTACATAACAATTTATAATTACAATAAAAGAACTAAGTAAATCCTTCACAATTTACTTAGTTCTTTTTCTTATCTTCTCTATTCTGCTGCTTTATTTAAGGAAGTTTCTTACAACCTGTGGCATTTCCTCTACTGCACAAATCATCTTATGACGAACTGGTGCACTTCGAATTTCCTCTACTGCTTTTGGTACTTCCACACGGGAAATTTCACTTAATTTATCAATCAAAGCAAAATCATCCACATCCGCATATGCAGGGTCAATCGCACTCATAACACTCTTTGCAAACTTAAATGGACTTGCTGTCGATGCAATGACGGTCGGTGTTTCATCCTTTGTTTCTTCTTTATACTTTGCATATACGCCACTAGCGACTGCTGTATGGGTATCAATAACATATCCTGTCTTTTCATACAAATCATGAATGACCTGTGCCGTCTCTTCCTCGCTTGTATAATTGCCATAGAAATCCTGCAAAGCTTCTCGCATCTGCGGTGTAATTTCATATCGGCCTTTGCTTGTCAAATCCTGCATCAAAGCCGCATTGGCTTTTGCATCTTCTCCGGCAATACGATAAATGAGACGTTCTAAATTGCTGGAAATCAAAATATCCATAGATGGTGAATTTGTCAGCACAAACTCTCTGTTTCTGTCATACACACCTGTACGGAAAAAGTCAAACAGAACTTTATTTTCATTGGAAGCACAAATCAATTTTGCAATCGGAATACCCATATTTTTTGCATAAAATGCAGCCAGAATATTACCAAAATTACCGGTTGGAACAACCACATTGATTGGTTCGTTCTCTTTTATTTTGTCGTTTGCAAGCAAACGGCTGTATGCATATACATAATAAACAATCTGTGGAACCAGACGACCAATGTTAATGGAATTGGCAGATGAGAACTGGTATCCGGCAGCATCTAACTCTTTTGCAAGTGTTTCGTCAGCAAACATCTTTTTCACACCTGTCTGCGCCTGATCGAAATTACCATCGATTCCGACAACCAAAGTATTCTCTCCCACTTGTGTCACCATCTGCTGTTTTTGGATTGGACTGACACCGTCCTTTGGATAAAAGACAATAATCTTTGTACCTTCTACTCCGGCGAATCCGGCAAGCGCAGCTTTTCCGGTATCTCCACTTGTAGCTGTCAAAATAACGATATCATTTTTGATCTGATTTTTCCTTGCGGATGTAATCATCAAATGCGGCAAAATCGATAATGCCATATCCTTAAAAGCAATCGTAGATCCATGGAACAATTCTAAATAGTAAGCACCGTCCGCATAAACCAATGGTGCAATTTCTTCTGTATCAAACTTGGCATCATAAGCACGATTGATACAGTTTTCCAATTCTTCTTTTGTAAAATCTGTCAGAAACAGCTTCATCACTTCATAGGCTGTCTCCTGGTATGTCATCTTGCTCAATTCTTCTAAACTGACATCTAATTTGGGAATGCAGGTTGGAACAAATAATCCACCACCATTCGCCAAACCTTTTAAGATTGCCTGCGAAGCGCTCACCACTTCAGATGCATCTCTTGTGCTTACGTACTGTAATTCCATTTCCTTACCTCTTCCTTTTCACTCACTTTTGTTTAACTTTCACACATCACTACGTTAATTTCAATTATACGTTATATGCAAAAGCCATGTCAACGTAGGATTTCTCAAAACTCTTTCCTTATGTTATAATGTTTTTCATCAAAATGACTATATATAAGGAAAGGAAAACATTATGTCCATCGGTGTCTATCAAGCCTGCAAAAAAAATGGTTCTATCTACTATCGTGCAAGTCTGACTTACCACTCCAAGCATATCAGCCTTGGCAGCGCTGATGATGAGGTAACTGCCGATGCCCTCTATCAGGAAGGCATGCGCATTCTTTCTGATGCTGGCATTACCATCGACAACTACATTTCCCACATCCATCATCTATCTTTTGAAAAAGCAATCAGTCTTCTGAATTATCGTGATCATGGCATATACATCAAGACGCCCATTTACTTGCAAAATGGATTCTTTTCTTATTATTTAAAGCCGGATTATAATCTCAAATTTGATAATGATGATCTCTTTTATTACTCCAGCCACAAAATCATTTGCCGTGGAAATCACTTATTCGTTAACGACTATGGGATGCAATATAACATTGCCAGCCGCTATGGTATCAAAAACTATGCGGTTCAAAACCGTGATTATCTGTTTGTCAATGGAGACGCCTCAGATTACCGCTATGCCAACATCCGTATTCTTAACACCTATCACGGCATTACGCAGACCTTTAAAAATGGCAAGTGCTATTTTCTTGCAAAAATGCATCTGAATGGCGATGTCATTATTGGCAGATATTCATCCGAAACAAAGGCCGCCATTGCCTACAATAAAGCGGTAGACTACGCCAGAGATCATGGCATGCAAAAGAACTTTATTGAGAACTATATCCCAGATTTATCTGCGCGTGAATATGCCGATTTGTATGCATCGCTGCGTTTGTCACAGACGTATCTGGATTATATTGATCATTTTCCCGTAACACAGAATAAAAAGATATAATAGAACCCGATTCTCATCAGAACCGGGTCTTCTTTTTATTGTTGATTGATGTAATTGACAAGGCCTTCACAATCTATGATTTTTTGCATAAATGGTGGAAATGCCTGTCCTTGATAGGTCTCACCTTTTGTTTTGTTTGTAATCAGGCCACTGTCAAAATCTACATGAACCTCATCACCCTCCGCAATCTTTTTTGCTGCCTCCGGGCACTCTACAATCGGAAGTCCAATGTTGATTGCATTACGATAGAAAATTCTGGCAAATGTCTCCGCAATAACACAACTCACACCAGCTGCTTTAATAGCAATTGGCGCATGTTCTCTCGAAGAACCACAGCCAAAATTCTTTGTAGCTACAATAATATCTCCCGGTGTCACTTTATGAACAAAGTCTGCATCAATATCTTCCATGCAATGTGTTGCCAGTTCTTTTGGATCTGACGAATTTAAATATCTTGCCGGAATAATAACATCGGTATCTACATTATCACCAAATTTAAATACTTTTCCTTCTGCTGCTTTCATCTCATCACCTCTTATATCTGTTCCGGTCCACTGATTTTTCCGGTAATAGCACTTGCTGCTGCCACTGCCGGACTTGCCAGATAAACCTCAGAATCTACATGCCCCATACGACCTACAAAGTTACGATTCGTTGTAGAAACACAACGTTCTCCTGCGGCTAAAATTCCCATATAACCACCAAGGCAAGGTCCGCAGGTCGGTGTACTGACAATCGCTCCTGCTTCAATAAAGGTACGAATAAATCCAGCTTCCATTGCATCCAGATAAATCTGCTGTGTTGCCGGAATCACAATCACGCGCACACCTTTTTTTACTTTTTTCCCTTTTAAAATTTCAGCGGCAGTTTTTAAATCTTCAAAGCGGCCATTGGTACAAGAACCAATCACTACCTGATCAATCGCAACATCACCGACTTCATCTATAGTCTTTGTATTCTCCGGCAAATGTGGAAAAGCGACTGTTGCTTTCAAAGTAGAAAGATCAATCGTATATTCCGCATCATACACAGCATCTTCATCTGCTTCGTAAACTTTATAATCTCTTATTGAATGTTCTGCCATATACTGCTTTGCAAGATCATCTACTGGAAAGATTCCATTTTTACCACCTGCTTCGATTGCCATGTTCGCGATAGTAAAACGATCATCCATAGACAGATACTTTATGCCCTCACCCACAAATTCCATGGATTTGTAAAGTGCTCCATCCACACCAATCATACCAATGATATGCAAAATCACATCTTTACCGCTGATATATTTTCCCGGTTTACCAACCAGACGAAACTTTATTGCTGATGGCACTTTAAACCATGCTTTTCCTGTTGCCATACCAGCTGCCATATCCGTGCTTCCCACGCCAGTAGAAAAAGCACCAAGTGCTCCATAGGTACAAGTATGTGAATCTGCACCGATAATCACATCTCCTGCCACAGTGAGTCCTTTTTCCGGAAGAAGTGCATGCTCAATGCCCATCTCTCCAACATCAAAATAATTGCTAATCTCATGTTTGCAGGCAAACTCACGAACACATTTGCAATGCTCTGCAGATTTGATGTCCTTGTTTGGTACAAAATGATCCATAACAAGTGCAATCTTATCCTTGTGGAATACACCATCCACTTTCATTTTTTCAATTTCATGAATCGCTACCGGCGATGTAATATCATTTCCAAGAACCAGATCCAGATCAGCCTCAATTAACTGTCCCGCCACAACCGTATCTAAGCCGGCATGTGCAGCAAGAATTTTTTGTGTCATCGTCATTCCCATGACATTTCCTCCTTATCACTCTGATTTATATTTATGTGCATTACTTTCTTTTTTTGCCCGGGAATCAGCATACGTTTGCAGCCATATCTGTTATTCCGGGCAGTTTTCTTTTGTACAATATTGATTTTATCACGAAACATAATATAATAGAAATACATATTAAATATATTTATTATAACTACAGGTTATATTCTTACACATTAGGAGGTACTATGAACAATCCACTCTCTTCCTACCATATTTTTTACGAAGTAGCCAAGGCAGGTAGTTTTTCAAAAGCGACAAGCCAGCTGTATATCAGTCAGCCGGCAATCAGCAAATCCATCCAAAAACTGGAAGAATCTTTACACACCCGGTTATTTTTGCGCAATTCCAAAGGGGTGCGCTTAACACCGGAAGGTGAATTATTGTATCACCATCTGGAAACGGCGTTTTCTTCCATCGGCAGTGCAGAAGCAAAACTGGAATCCTTAGCACAAAACGATGGTGGCACCCTGCATATCGGTGTAAGTACAACCCTGTGCAAATATCTGCTTCTTCCCTACTTATCCGCTTTTATCCGCGAACATCCAAAGATCAATATCCGTATCCGTTGCCAGTCTTCCAATGAGACATTAAAAATGCTTGCTGACGATACCATTGATATCGGTCTTGTTGGTATGCCGGAGCACCAGACACAATTCATTTTTAAAAATCTGGTTCAAATTGAAGATATTTTTGTTGCCACTGCTGCCTATATGGAGCATTTTCCAGAAAATATGACTTCCACACAGGAGATCTTAGAAGCCTCTACGTTGATGCTTTTGGATAAAAATAATATGACGCGGCAATATATTGATGACTATCTCTCCAAAAATCAGATTCAGACAAAGGATTATATTGAGATTTCCAACATGGATCTTTTGATTGAGTTTGCCAAAATTGGTGTCGGTGTCGCCTGCGTCATCAAAAATTTTGTGCAGGATGAGCTAAAAAGCGGTCAGTTGCAGCAAATTCCACTCGACATTCCCATCCATAAGCGCAACGTTGGTTTCGCCTATAAGAAAACGCACTTACAGAACAGTGCATTGGAAAGTTTCCTTGCTTTCTGCCGTCCGTAAGGTCGTTTTGCCCGGCGCAGCATCGCCCCACGCACACAGCTCCCCCCACCAGTGCCACGACGGACAGGCGCATAAACTTCGGAGCAGGTTAAAGATGTCTCTGCAAGTGCTCCTTACGTTTTATAAACTGTCTTTGCACAGCTTCGACAACCGGCCGGATGTGTCCGCCTGTGGGCAGATATTCAGGACAATCCGCATAAGAGATTCTAAGGACTCGCGTTCTAGAATATATTCTTGTGTGGCAACCGGCGTAAACGAACATCCATGTGCGGTTACGCCTCTCGGGCACATCCATGTGCCCTCGTTGCCGGTTGTACGGCGAGTCCTAAGAATCTCTAATTTGTCTTGTATTCATATCTGCCTACAGGCGAACATCATCCTAGCCGATTGTCTAACTTTGTAAAGACAGTTTATGTTCAAAACGTAAGGTCACTTGCTTAGAGACATTTTGTTCTGCGACAGTTTATGTGTCTGTCCGTCGTGGCACTGGTGGGGGGAGCTGTGTGCATGGGGCGATGCTGCGCCGGGCAGACTTCCTTCGAAGACAAAAAAAGGACAGTGCACAATGCACTGTCCTGTATGTAGCTTTGATTTAGTTGTTAACCAACTTGTCTTCTTCATTGTTCCAGCTGTAAAGCTTACGAATTTCTTCGCCAACCTTCTCTGATGGATGCTCAGAAGCCAATTTTCTCATAGCCTTGAAGTGTACCTGGCGACCTGCTGGTGACATATCTAGTAAGAATTCTTTTGCAAAAGAGCCATCCTGGATATCAGAAAGTATCTGCTTCATAGCCTTCTTTGTATCTTCTGTTACAATCTTAGGTCCTGTGATGTAATCACCATACTCTGCTGTATTGGAGAT